>Ga0335078_10002318_pt1 | contig 28888 bp, 25 predicted proteins | sample Lox_Sample_32_FD_206711 | JGI IMG/M metagenome (GOLD analysis project Ga0335078, IMG submission 206711) | Soil microbial communities from Loxahatchee National Wildlife Refuge, Florida, United States - Lox_Sample_3.2 | ecosystem: Environmental > Terrestrial > Soil > Wetlands | place: USA...
GTGATCTTGTTCTCGAACTCGTACCCGCCGCCATCGCCGCCGGTGGGTGACAGGTCGATGATTACCCGCCCGTACTGGCCCGAGCCGCCGGTCTGTTTCTTGTGCGTGTACTCGACCTTCGTGACCTTCTTGCGGATGGTCTCCCGGTAGGCCACCTGCGGCCTGCCGATGTTCGCCTCGACCCTGAATTCACGCTTCATCCGGTCGACGAGCACCTCGAGATGAAGCTCGCCCATACCCGAGATAATCGTCTGGCCAGTTTCCTCATCCGTGCGGACCTGGAACGTCGGGTCCTCCTCGGCGAGGCGCTGGATGGCCGTGCCCAGCCTCTCCTGGTCGCTCTTTGTCCTCGGCTCGATCGCCACGTTGATCACAGGCGCGGGGAATGTCATCGACTCGAGGATCACCGGGTGTGCCAGGTCGCAGAGGGTATCGCCCGTGGTGGTGTCCTTCAGGCCCATCACCGCGACGATCTGGCCGGCGATCGCCGACGGCCGCTCCTCACGCTTGTTCGCATGCATCTGGTAGATCTTGCCGATCCGCTCCTTGCGGCCCTTGGTGGAGTTACTCACCTGCGAGCCGGTCCGAAGCGTTCCCGAGTACACCCGGATGTACGTGAGCTTGCCCAGGTGCTGATCGGACATGACCTTGAAGGCCAGCGCGGCGAACGGCTCGCCCGGGTCGGCATGCCGCTCGATGATCTCGTCCTCATGGCCCACCGCGTGGCCCTTGATGGATGGAATGTCCACCGGGCTCGGCAGCAGATCCACGATCGCGTCGAGCATCGGCTGCACGCCCTTGTTCTTGAACGCGCTGCCACATAGTACGGGAGTGATGGAACCCGCGATCGTGGCACGGCGGATCGCGGCGATGAGCTGATCCGGGCCGGGCTCGGTGCCCTCCAGGTAGAGTTCCATCATCTCCTCGTCCCGCTCGGAGATCGTCTCGAGCAGCCGGTCGCGCCATTCCCTGGCAGCCTCGAGGTGGTCATGGGGGATCGCGACCACGTCGTAGGTGGCGCCCTTACCCTCGGTCTGCCAGAGCAGCGCGCGCATGCGCACCAGGTCGATGACGCCCTTGAAGTCGGATTCGACGCCCCACGGGAGCTGGATCACGAGCGGTGTGGCGCCAAGCCGGTCAACGATCATTTCCACGCAGCGGTGGAATTCGGCGCCCACCCGGTCCATCTTGTTGACGAAACAGATCCGCGGCACGCCATAACGATCGGCCTGCCGCCATACCGTCTCCGACTGCGGCTCGACACCTGCGACCGCGTCGAATACCGCGACCGCGCCGTCGAGCACCCGCAGCGAGCGCTCCACTTCCACGGTGAAGTCGACGTGACCTGGAGTGTCGAGAATGTTGATCGTGTGATCACGCCAACTCGTCGTGGTCGCGGCTGAGGTGATGGTGATGCCGCGCTCCTGCTCCTGCTCCATCCAGTCCATCGTGGCGGCGCCCTCGTGGACCTCGCCAATCTTGTAATTGATGCCGGTATAGAAAAGGATCCGCTCGGTCGTCGTGGTCTTGCCCGCGTCGATATGCGCCATGATCCCGATGTTGCGGACCTTGGCGAGTTCCACGGCGGTCTGAGTGGCCACTTCCTGCTTTCCTCGTTCTTCCTGAATCGTTAAGCCTGTTGTCCTTGGCCGTGCACACGGCCGGCTTATGCGGCGGAGTCCCTCCGGCATCACCAGCGGTAGTGCGCGAATGCCTTGTTGGACTCGGCCATCTTGTGGGTGTCCTCGCGCCGCTTGACACTGGCGCCGAGGCCGTTGCTCGCATCGAGAAGCTCATTCATGAGCCGGTCGGTCATCGTCTTCTCCCTGCGCTGACGCGAGTACGTCACGATCCAGCGCAGCGCCAGGGTGGTGCTGCGGGATGCCCGCACCTCCACAGGCACCTGGTAGGTCGCGCCACCGACACGGCGGCTGCGAACCTCGAGGGTCGGCTTGACGTTGTCGAGAGCCCGCTTGAGCGTTACGACAGGGTCGTTGCCTGACTTGTCCCTGCAGCCCTCGAGCGCCCCGTAGACGATCCGCTCCGCCAGCGACCGCTTGCCGTCGAGCAGTACCTTGTTCACGAGGGCGGTCACGAGCGGTGAGCCGTAAACGGGGTCGGTGACGAGCGGGCGTTTGGTCGCGGGGCCCTTGCGCGGCATGTCAGCTCTTCTCCTTCTTCGCGCCGTAGCGGCTGCGGGCCTGCTTGCGGTTACGCACGCCCTGCGTGTCGAGCGAACCGCGGATGATCTTGTATCGGACGCCAGGGAGATCCTTCACCCTGCCGCCTCGGACCAGCACGATGGAGTGCTCCTGAAGGTTGTGGCCGACTCCTGGGATGTAGGCCGTGACCTCGATCTGGCTGGTCAGCCGGACCCTGGCGACTTTGCGGAGGGCGGAGTTCGGCTTCTTGGGCGTGGTCGTGTAGACACGCGTGCAGACCCCGCGGCGCTGCGGACTGCCCTTTAGCGCCGGAGTCTTGTTCTTAGCCACCTTGTCCTGGCGGCCCTTGCGGACCAGCTGCTGGATCGTGGGCACCGCGTCTCCGTCCTCTGTGCGCGCCTCCGGCACGCCTCGTGTCCTCTGCGCGTGCCGCTGGCACGCTGTCGTCCTCTGCGCGTGCCGCTGGCACGCCTCGTGTCCTCTGCGCGTGCCGCTGGCACGCTGTCGTCCTCTGCGCGTGCCGCTGGCACGCCTTGTGGTCTGCTGCGGACCCCGCAGGCGGCGGTCCCCAGCCATCTCACCTGCAGGTTCCCCTACTTCGCCGACCCCCGTGGTCGGGCGTGTCGCCGACTCCGGGGCACACCAGGCCACGAAGGCCTGTCGTCGAGGAGAGGAAGTCCCACGCGCCGCGTACCCCGGCCCAGCACTTCTCGGGTCCGTAAGGCCGAATGGCGCGCCTGCGTGCCCATGGTGTCACGGGCACGGAGACAGAGATTACCGCCGCCTTGCCCTCAGGTCAAAACGAGCGGATCGCCGCCATCGGTCTAACATCGCCTGCGGGCAAGTTAATCCCGGCCGCGTTCATTATCCCGAACGGCTGCGCTTGCTGGCGCAGCTGCCTGGAGCTGGCGCCCGCCCGGAGCTGGCGCGCCCGGAGCTTGACGCCCGCCTGGAGCTTGACGCCCCACCTGGAGCTTGACGCCCCGCCCGGAGCTTGACGCCCCGCCTGGAGCTGGCGCCCCGCCCGGAGCTGGCGCCCCACCTGGAGCTGGCGCCCCACCTGTGGCTGGCGCCCCAGCTGGAGCTCGGGCGCGCCGAATTGGCGGAGCCCGGGAGGCGTCGCTCAGTACACTTCGACCTGCGCGAATCCCGATCCGGCCACGCGCGCGTCACGCGTCAATAGCGGGCAATCCAATGCCTCCGCGAGGGTGACATAGGCGGCATCGTAGGCACTGAGATTATGACGCAGGTCCCAGATCCGCCTGGCCATGTCGGTCAACGGGTAGCGGATGATCGGCAGGACTAGGAAATCTTCCACAGCCCGGCCGGCCCGGAGGGCGCTGAGGATTCCCCGTGCCGCCATCTTGCCCAGCCCGTGCAGCACCTCGACATCGATCAGATGCGGGGCATGCACCGATTGGCTGGAAACAAGTCGATCGCTGAGCCGCGCTACCGCCGCGTCCGTCTGCGGCAGGATGGTGAGGAAGTCGATGCTGGGCGAGCTACGCAAGCTCTCCTCGACGCAGCCGCGCGAGGGCCGAATCGAATCGCAGGCGCAGATTATGTGACCTCGCCGCCACGGGATGTGCGGCAAGCGCGTTCGGGTCACCGGCGCGGCGCCGCACGGCCCGTGGCGGCGCCGGTCACGCGGAGACGCTGGGTTGTCCTCCATGATCGCGGCTGGCCAGGTTCCTTGCGGGTGAGCGCCACACGGCGACGGCGGGCGCCCCCGCGAGGGGGCGCCCGCCGGCTGTTGCGCCGCCGCGGGAGACGGTGGCGGGTGAACCGTTCGGACCCGGCTTACCTGTTGTAGGACCCGAAGTCGTACTCCTCGAGCGGCACGGCTTCTCCGCTGCCCTGCCCGAACGAGTAGTCACTTGTGTCGTCGTAGACACCGACCGGGTACACCGCCGAGCGCGCGTCCTCGGTGGGCTCGACCCGGATGTTCCGGTACTGCGGCATACCGGTGCCCGCCGGGATGAGCTTCCCGATGATGACGTTCTCCTTGAGCCCAAGCAGGGAGTCCGACTTGGCATGGATCGCCGCATCGGTGAGCACCCGAGTCGTCTCCTGGAAGGACGCCGCGGACAGCCACGACTCGGTCGCGAGCGACGCCTTGGTGATGCCCATCAGCACTGGCCGGCCGGAGGCCGGCTGGCCGCCTTCCGCCACCACCGACCGGTTGACCTCCTCGAACCTTGGCCGGTCCACCAGTTCGCCGGGAAGCAGCTCGGTGTCGCCAGACTCGAGCACATTCACCCGCTTGAGCATCTGCCTGACGATGATCTCGATGTGCTTGTCGTGGATCGACACACCCTGAGACCGGTAGACCTCCTGCACCTCGTCCACCAGGTGTAGCTGGAGTTCACGGGCACCGAGGATCCTCAGCACCTCGTGCGGGTTGACCGCACCCTGGATGAGCTGCTGGCCCACATCGACGCGCTCGCCCTCGCCCACCAGCAGTCGGGACCGCATCGGCACCTGGTAGGCCACCTCGTCCGTGCCATTGTCGGGGACGACGATGATCTTGCGGGTCTTCTCCGTCTCCTCGATCCGGACGCGGCCCACCGCCTCGCTGATCGGTGCCATGCCCTTCGGGATCCGGGCCTCGAAGAGTTCCGTGATCCTCGGCAGGCCGTGCGTGATGTCCTGGCCCGCCACGCCACCGGTGTGGAAGGTCCGCATGGTCAGCTGCGTACCTGGCTCACCGATCGACTGTGCGGCGACGATGCCGACCGCCTCGCCGACGTCAACCCGCTTGCCGGTCGCCAGCGAGCGGCCGTAGCACTTGGCGCAGACGCCGATCCTGGCCTCGCAGACGAGCACGCTGTGGGTGCGGATGGTCTCCACGCCCGCGGCGGTCAGCTTGTCGATCATTGCCTCGGTCGTGTCGGAACCCGCCTTCGCGAGGACCCTGCCCTCGACCTCGATATCGGCCGCGAGGGTGCGGCCCGTCCCGGTGTTCTCGACGTTGACGACCTTGCGCAGCGCACCGTCGGCGCCGGGCGCCGCGATCCGCATCGGGATCGACCTGTCCGTGCCGCAGTCCTCCTCCCGCACGATCACGTCCTGCGCCACGTCGACGAGGCGCCGGGTGAGGTACCCGGAGTCGGCGGTGCGCAGCGCGGTGTCGGCCAGGCCCTTGCGCGCACCGTGGGTGGAGATGAAGTACTCCACCACGGAGAGCCCCTCGCGGAAGCTGGACTTGATCGGCGTCGGGATGGTCTCGCCCTTCGGGTTGGAGACCAGCCCCCGCATACCGGCGATCTGCCGGACCTGCATCGGGTTACCACGGGCGCCGGAGTTGACCATCATCCAGACCGGGTTGGTCGCGGGGAAGGCCGCCTCCATGTCCTGCGCCACGCTCGCGGTCGCGTGCGTCCAGATCTCGATGAGCTCCTGGCGGCGCTCGTCGTCGGTGATCAGGCCGCGCTCGTACTCGCGCTGCACCTTGTCGGCACGCTTGTCGTAGGACTCCAGGATCTCCTGCTTGCGCGGTGGCGCCACCACATCCTCGATGGCGATGGTCAGTCCCGCCCTCGTCGCCCAGTGGAAGCCGGCATCCTTGAGCGCGTCGAGGGCCGCAGCCACCTGCACCTTCGGGTAGCCCTCCGCTAGCTCGTTGACGATCACGGAAAGCTGCTTCTTGCCGACTTCGTAGTTGACGAACGGGAAGTCCGCGGGCAGCGTCTCGTTGAAGATGCACCGGCCCAGCGTGGTCTCGATCCGCAGCGGCTCACCTGGCACCCAGCCCTCAGGTGGCTCGGAGCCTAGCGCCGGGGTGACGCCCTTCAGCCGGACCTGGACCTTCGCGCGGACGTCGATCTCACCACGGTCGAGCGCCATGATCGCCTCGGACGGTGAGGCGAACGCGCGCCCCTCGCCCTCGGCGCCTGGCGACGACGCGGTCAGCCAGTACAGGCCGATGACCATGTCCTGGGTGGGCATGGTGACCGGCTTGCCGTCGGCCGGCTTGAGGATGTTGTTGGTGGACAGCATCAGGATCCGCGCCTCGGCCTGCGCCTCGGCCGACAGCGGCAGGTGAACCGCCATCTGGTCGCCGTCGAAGTCCGCGTTGAACGCGGTGCAGACCAGCGGGTGGATCTGGATGGCCTTGCCCTCGACCAATTGCGGCTCGAACGCCTGGATGCCCAGCCTGTGCAGGGTGGGCGCACGGTTCAGCAGCACCGGGTGCTCGGTGATGACCTCTTCTAGCACGTCCCACACGACCGCGCGGGCACGCTCCACCATCCGCTTGGCCGACTTGATGTTCTGGGCGTGGTTCAGGTCCACCAGCCGCTTCATCACGAACGGCTTGAACAGCTCGAGCGCCATCTGCTTGGGCAGGCCGCACTGGTGCAGCTTGAGCTGCGGCCCGACCACGATGACGCTGCGGCCCGAGTAGTCGACGCGCTTGCCGAGCAGATTCTGCCTGAACCGGCCCTGCTTGCCCTTGAGCATGTCGGACAGTGACTTGAGCGGCCGGTTACCCGGGCCGGTGACCGGCCTGCCGCGGCGGCCGTTGTCGAACAGCGAGTCGACGGCCTCCTGCAGCATCCGCTTCTCGTTGTTGACGATGATCTCGGGCGCGCCGAGGTCCAGCAGGCGCTTGAGCCGGTTGTTCCTGTTGATGACCCTGCGGTACAGGTCGTTCAGGTCCGAGGTGGCGAAACGCCCACCGTCGAGCTGCACCATCGGCCGCAGGTCGGGCGGGATCACCGGAATGCAGTCGAGCACCATGCCCATCGGGCTGTTGCGCGTGTTGAGGAACGCGGACACGACCTTGAGCCGCTTGAGCGCCCGCGCCTTCTTCTGGCCCTTGCCCGTGCGGATGGTGTCACGCAGCTTCTGCGCCTCGGCCTCCAGGTCGAAGCCCGCCAGCCGCTCCTGAATGGCCTGCGCGCCCATCCCGCCGCGGAAATACCTGCCGAACCTGTCCCGCATCTCGCGGTAGAGCAGCTCATCGCCCTCGAGGTCCTGAACCTTCAGATTCTTGAACCGGTTCCAGACCTCATCGAGCCTGTCCAGCTCCTTTTGCATGCGGTCACGGATCTGCCTGCACTCGCGGTCGGAGCTCTCACGGACCTTGCGGCGCGCGTCACCCTTGGCACCAGACGCCTCAAGCTCGGCGAGGTCGGCCTCGAGCTTCGTCTGCCGCGCCTCGATGTCACTGTCGCGGCGCTGCTCGAGCTGCTGGCGCTCGACCGAGATCTTGGCCTCGAGCGATGGCAGGTCACGGCCTCGTGCATCCTCGTCCACAAATGTAATCATGTAAGCGGCGAAGTAGATGACCTTCTCCAGGTCCTTCGGCGCCAGGTCGAGCAGGTAACCGAGCCGGCTTGGCACGCCCTTGAAATACCAGATGTGCGTGACCGGAGCGGCAAGCTCGATGTGGCCCATCCGCTCGCGCCGCACCTTGGCGCGGGTGACTTCCACGCCGCAGCGCTCACAGATGATGCCCTTGAACCTGACGCGCTTGTACTTACCGCAGTAGCACTCCCAGTCCCGGGTCGGGCCGAAGATCTTCTCGCAGAAGAGCCCGTCCTTCTCTGGCTTCAGGGTGCGGTAGTTGATCGTTTCCGGCTTCTTGACCTCGCCGTGTGACCACTGCCTGATGTCATCGGCGGTGGCGAGGCCAATACGCAGGTCGTCGAAGAAGTTGACGTCGAGCACTTAGTTATCCCCTGGGGTAGTTCGCGGCTTCTGGAGCATGCCTGGAAGACACGCCTCAGACCTCTTCAACGCTGCTCGGCTCGCGCCGGGACAGGTCGATGCCGAGCTCTTCCGCTGCGCGGAAGACATCCTCGTCCGTATCGCGCATCTCGATGGACACGCCGTCGCTTGAGAGCACCTCGACGTTGAGGCAGAGCGACTGCATCTCCTTGATCAGCACCTTGAAGGACTCGGGTATGCCCGGCTCCGGAATGTTCTCGCCCTTGACGATCGCCTCGTAGACCTTGACCCGGCCGAGCACGTCGTCGGACTTGATGGTGAGCAGTTCCTGCAGCGCGTAGGCGGCGCCGTAGGCCTCGAGTGCCCACACCTCCATCTCACCGAACCGCTGGCCGCCGAACTGGGCCTTACCGCCGAGCGGCTGCTGAGTGATCATGGAATATGGGCCCGTGGAACGCGCGTGGATCTTGTCGTCGACCAGGTGCAGCAGCTTGAGGATGTAGATGTAGCCGACCGCGATCGGGTCCTTGAACGGCTCACCGGTCCTGCCATCGAACATCCGTGCCTTTCCGCCGCCGCCGACAAGGCGCTGACCGTCGCGGTTGGGCAGCGCTGAGGCGAGGAGTCCAGTGATCTCCTCCTCCCGCGCACCGTCGAACACCGGTGTGGCCACCGGCGTCCCAGAAGGCGCCTCGCCGGCGCCGATCTGGTGCAGCCGCTGCTGCCATACGTCGTCACCCGAGATCTTCCAGCCGGCCTGTGCCACCCACCCGAGGTGGGTCTCGAGCACCTGGCCGACGTTCATCCGGCCAGGCACGCCGAGTGGGTTGAGGACGATGTCGACTGGCGTGCCGTCCTCCAGGAACGGCATGTCCTCGGCGGGCAGGATCTTGGCGATGACGCCCTTGTTGCCGTGCCGGCCCGCGAGCTTGTCACCGTCGGTGATCTTCCGCTTCTGCGCGACATAGACGCGCACGAGCTCGTTCACGCCCGGAGGCAGCTCGTCGCCGTCCTCCCTGGTGAAGACCCGGACACCGATGACCTTGCCCTCTTCGCCGTGCGGCACCTTCAATGAGGTGTCGCGGACCTCACGGGCCTTCTCACCGAAGATCGCGCGAAGCAGCCGCTCCTCGGGCGTCAGTTCGGTTTCGCCCTTCGGCGTCACCTTGCCCACCAGGATGTCGCCAGTGACGACCTCAGCGCCGATCCGGATAATGCCGCGCTCGTCGAGGTCGGCAAGCACCTCATCGGAGACGTTAGGGATGTCTCTCGTGATCTCCTCAGGCCCGAGCTTGGTGTCCCGGGCGTCGACCTCGTACTCCTCGATGTGGATGGAGGAGAGCACGTCATCACGGACCAGCCGCTGGGACAGGATGATGGCATCCTCGTAGTTGTGGCCTTCCCAGGGCATGAACGCCACGAGGAGGTTCTTGCCGAGCGCCATCTCGCCGCCTGACGTGCACGGCCCGTCGGCGATGACCTGGCCGACCTCCACGCGCTGGCCCTCGTCCACGATCGGGCGCTGGTTGAAGCACGTGCCCTGGTTGGAGCGCCGGAACTTGGCGACACGGTAGGTAGTCCTTGTTCCGTCGTCGGCCGCGATCGTCACGTAGTCGGCCGAGACCTCTTCGGCCACGCCCGCTTTCTCCGCGACGATCACGTCGCCGGCGTCCGTCGCGGCACGGTACTCCATGCCGGTGCCGACCAGCGGCGCCTCGCTCCGCAGCAGCGGCACAGACTGGCGCTGCATGTTGGAGCCCATCAGGGCACGGTTCGCGTCGTCATGCTCGAGGAACGGGATCATCGCCGTCGCGACCGAGACCATCTGCCGCGGCGAGACGTCCATGTAGTCGACGTCGTCGGGCTGGATGTAGTCGACCTCGCCGCCCTTTCGCCTGACCAGAACGCGGTGCTCGGCGAACGACCCGTCCGCGGCAAGCGGCGTGTTGGCCTGCGCGATGACGTGCCTGTCCTCCTCATCCGCGGTCAGGTAGTCGATCTGCTCGGTCACCTTGCCGGCGTCGACCTTGCGGTACGGGGTCTCGACGAAGCCGAACGAGTTGACCCGTCCGTACGAGGACAGCGAGCCGATCAGGCCGATGTTCGGGCCTTCAGGCGTCTCGATCGGGCACATCCGGCCGTAGTGGGACGGGTGCACGTCTCGTACCTCGAAGCCGGCCCGCTCACGTGACAGGCCACCGGGCCCGAGCGCGGAAAGGCGCCGCTTGTGCGTGAGCCCAGCCAGCGGGTTGGTCTGGTCCATGAACTGCGAGAGCTGGCTGGTGCCGAAGAACTCCTTGATGGACGCCACGACCGGGCGGATGTTGATCAGCGTCTGCGGCGTGATCGCCTCCACGTCTTGAGTGGTCATCCGCTCCCTGACCACGCGCTCCATGCGCGCGAGGCCGAGCCGCACCTGGTTCTGGATGAGCTCGCCGACCGTACGCAACCGGCGATTGCCGAAGTGGTCGATATCGTCGGTCTCGATGGGGACCGTGACATCGCCGACGGTGATCTGCTCCTCGCCGGCATGCAGCCGGACAAGGTATTCGATCGTGGAAACGATGTCGTCCTCCGACAGCGTGCCCTGCACGATCGGCGCGTCAAGGCCCAGCTTCTTGTTGACCTTGTACCTGCCGACCTTGGCGAGGTCGTACCGCTTCGGATTGAAGTACAGGTTCTCTAGCAGGGTCTGCGCCGACTCGCGGGTCGGCGGCTCGCCAGGACGCAGCTTGCGGTAGATATCGAGCAGCGCGTCGTCCTGGCCTGAGGTGTGATCCTTCTCCAGCGTGGTGCGCATCGACTCGTAGTCGCCGAACCGCTCGAGAATCCTCGCCTCGTCCCAGCCGAGCGCCTTGAGCAAGACGGTGACGCCCTGCTTGCGCTTGCGGTCGATGCGGACGCCGACGCTGTCCCGCTTGTCAACTTCGAACTCGAGCCACGCACCGCGGGACGGGATGACCTTGCAGCTGTAGATGTCCTTGTCCGAGGTCTTGTCGACCTGGCGGTCGAAGTAGACGCCGGGTGAGCGGACGAGTTGCGACACGACGACACGCTCGGTGCCGTTGATTATGAACGTGCCCTTCGGGGTCATGAGCGGGAAGTCGCCCATGAATACCGTCTGGCTCTTGATCTCACCCGTGCTGTTGTTGATGAACTCCGCCGTCACGAACATGGGCGCGGAGTAGGTCATGTCCTTGTCCTTGCACTCCTCGACGGAGTACTTGGGCGGCTCGAACCGATGATCGCGGAACGAGAGTGACATGGTCCCAGAGAAGTCCTCGATGGGGCTGATCTCCTCGAAGATCTCCTCTAGGCCGGACTGCTCCGGGATGTCCTTGCGGCTAGTCTTCTTGGCCTCTTCGACCCGGATCTTCCAGCCCTCGTTCCCGAGGAGCCAGTCAAACGACTCAGTCTGCAGGGCAAGAAGGTCCGGAACCTCGAGAGGCTCCTTGATGCGTGCGAAGGAGACGCGACGCGGACCGAGAGTATTAGCTGAAGCGCTGCGCGAGGCTGCCAACAGGCGTCCTTCCGAGCTTGTAGCGGACAATCACCGCACGCACGCAAAACGTCCTGCGGACTCACCGCGGGAGGTTCGAGGACGGCCGAGGACGTTAGAGTGCAGCGCAAATGGGCAGTGTAGCCGACCGGCACACTGCTGTCCAACTGTACGCCACTATGAGGTTCACGGTTGCTCCGCAGCATCGCTCTTTAGCGACCGTTCGTCAAGCCCGCGCACCGATATACGGGCATCTCAGCAGGGGTGAGTCAGACCACAGCATGCCACAGGTGTAAGCCACCGATCGCACGGGTATATTCCCCGATTCCCCATAGCGGCGCGCAGGTGATCGCGGGCCGGAGGCCTGGACCGGCGCACCGGGTGATCGCGGGCCGGAGGCCGGAACCCTGGACTGGCGCGCCGGGTGATCGCGGGCCGGAGGCCTGGACCGGCGCTCGGAGGGCGCGGTCGCAAGAGGCAGGCGGCCGCTCCGCGGGCGAGTGGCGGGGTGTGCGGGAGGCGCATGGCGGGCGTCCATGCGGCGGCTGTCTGGTCGGTCTGGGGCTGGTCGTGAGGGGCCTCGGCGGTGATTCCCCATCTGTTCCGTTTTCGGGTTAACGTGCCCGCGCCATTTGCCGGAAACTCAGCACCCGATTACCGGAAACTCAGCACCCGATCAGAGGTACGACGGGCGGGCACCCGGCGCCGGGAGCGCTCCCCCAGCGGCGGGCGCGCGCGGCCGCGAAGGGCGGGCACCCGGATCGGGTACCCGCCCTTCGCGAACGCGGCGAGGTCGACCGCTACTTGACGGTGACCGTGGCCCCTGCGCCCTCGAGAGCAGCCTTGGCCTTCTCCGCAGCCTCCTTGTTGACCTTCTCGAGCAGCGCCTTCGGCGCGCTGTCGACCAGGTCCTTGGCCTCCTTGAGGCCGAGGCTCGTGAGGCTGCGAACCTCCTTGATGACCTGGATCTTCTTGTCGCCCGCCGCTTCGATGATGACGTCGAACTCGTCCTGCTCCTCCTCCGCGGCCTCGGCGCCACCAGCGCCAGCGGGCGCCGCAGCGACGGCCGCGACCGGGGCGGCGGCCTTGACGTCGAACGTCTCCTCGAACTGCTTGACGAACTCGGACAGCTCCAGGAGCGTCATCTCCTTGAACGCGTCGAGCAGGTCGTCGGTGCTGAGCTTCGCCATCGTGGTTTCCTTCATGTGAGCTATGTGCTGCAGATGACGTCGGTCACCTGCAGATCTTCGAATGTGCCTGAGCCGCCCGATCACGAGCGGCCCGACTGGGTCGTGCCGGACCAGGCCGCGTCAGGCCGGGTCAGCCTCGGGTTGCTCCGCTGCCGCAGGTGCAGCGCCAGCAGCGGCCTCCTGCTCCACACGCTTGACGCGAAGCGCCTCGGCGAGCCGAGCAAGCTGAACCGGAAGAGCATTGAATGTTGCCGCGGCACCGGCCATGGATGCCTTCATCGCGCCCGCGAGCTTCGCGAGGAGGACGTCGCGTGGCTCCAGGTCAGCGAGCCTGGTGATCTCCGCGGCGGTGAGCGCCGCGCCGTCGAGAACGCCGCCCTTGATGACGAGATGCGGGTTCGCACGGGCAAAGTCGCGCAGGCCCTTGGCAGCCTCCACCACGTCGGCCTCGACGAAAGCGATCGCCGACGGTCCGGTCAGCAGGCTGGAGATTTCCTCCTCAAGTCCGGCATCCTTAACCGCGATCTTGGTAATCGTGTTCTTCACCACGGTGAACGTGGCGTTCTCGCCCAGCGAGCGGCGCAGCTCAGCTAGCTGTGCAACGGTAAGCCCGCGGTAATCGGTCAACATGGCGCCGTTCGAACTCTGGAATCTCTCCGTGAGCTCGGTGACTGCGGCCACCTTGTCGGCTCTCGCCATGGGCCTCCTTCCTCTCTGTCAGCCCGGCTCTGTCAGCCCGGCTCTGTCAGCCCGGCTCTGTCAGCCCGGCTCTGTCAGCCCGGCTCTGTCAGCCCGGCTCTGTCAGCCCGGGGGGACGCCCCCGGGCTGACAGGCTGAACAGCCCGGGGGGACGACCCCCCGACCCCGGCTTGCCCCAGGACGAACTCGGTTGGCGCCGGCGAAGGACCACTAAAACAAAACGCCCCGGGCGCAGGCGCCGGGGCGTATCAGTTGCCGTGGCACCAGTTGCCACGGCAAAAGATCAGCTCACACATCACCTGCGCGGGCCGCCCGCTCCAACGGGACCTTCGGCTGTTTCGGCTCCCTGTCAAGGGCATCGACACAGCGACCAGCGGTCTTTGGCAGAACGCAGTTTATGCCCGGGCCGAGATAGCAGCCAAATCGGCAGCCGAACCCGCAAGATCGCACGGCTAGCTCAGCTGGTTACGGCTAATTCAGCTGGTTACCTCAAGCTCCTCGGTCAGCCCGCGTGTCTTGTTCGGGTCGACCGGGATGCTCGGGCCCATGGAGGTGGTGAACGCCGCCTTCCTCAGGTACCTGCCCTTGGCCGCGGCCGGCTTGAGCCGAATGACCTCGTCCACCGCCGCCGAGTAGTTCTGCACGAGGGCGACTTCGGGAAACGATGCCTTGCCGATCACAAAGTGCAGGTTGCCGTGCCTGTCCACCCGAAACTCGATCTTACCGCCCTTGATGTCGCTGACCGCCTTGGCCACGTCGTTGGTGACCGTCCCCGTCTTCGGGTTGGGCATCAGGCCGCGCGGGCCGAGCACGCGGCCGAGCCTGCCGACCTTGCCCATCAGATCGGGTGTCGCCACGACCGCGTCGAAGTCGAGGAAGCCGCCCTGGATGCGCTCGATCAGATCGTCAGTGCCGACGTAGTCGGCGCCCGCCTCGATCGCCTCCTCGGCGCGCTGACCGGTCGCGAAGACCAGGACCCTGGCCGTCTTGCCTGTGCCGTTGGGCAGATTGACCGTGCCACGCACCATCTGATCGGCCCGGCGCGGGTCGACGCCCAGACGGAGCGCCACCTCGACGGTAGGGTCGAACTTCGTCGTCGATGTCTTCTTGGCCAGCTTCGCCGCCTCGGCGGGGCTGTAAAGCTTGCTGCGGTCGATCAACTCGGCCGCCTTGCGGTACGCCTTGCTGCGCTGCATGTGAGTGTCTCCTTCGCGTGACTGAGGAGGGCGTGGTCTGCGGGCCAGCGCAAGGCCCTGCCACGGTGGCGGAATTGGTGCCGGCGGCAGCCGTTAGGGCGTGGACCCGGTCAGCCCACGACCGTGATGCCCATGGAACGCGCCGTGCCGGCGATGATCTTCTCGGCGGCTTCCAAGGTGTTCGCGGTGAGATCGGGCATCTTTGCCTGCGCGATCTGGCGGACCTGTGCGGCAGTGATCGAACCAACCTTGGTGGTGTGCGGCTCGCCGCTGCCCTTCTCGACACCGGCCGCCTTTTTGATCAGCTCGGGTGCGGGTGGCGTCTTGGTGATGAACGTGAACGAACGGTCCTCGAAGATGGTGATCTCAACCGGGATCACATTTCCTCGCTGGGCTTCTGTCGCAGCGTTGTACTGCCTGCAGAAGTCCATGATGTTCACGCCGTGCGGGCCGAGCGCGGTCCCCACCGGCGGTGCCGGCGTAGCCTGGCCGGCCGGCAGCTGCACCTTGACAACCGCCGCGATCCTCTTCCTGGGAGGCATGTCTGCTGAATCCTAACTTTTCAGATCTTCGCCACTTGATCGAAGGAGAGCTCGACCGGTGTCTCTCTGCCGAAGATCGATACCAGCACCTTGAGCTTCTGGGTATCAGCGTTGATCTCGTTGACCGTGGCAGGGAGCGTGGCGAACGGGCCGTCCATTACGGTAACCGACTCGCCGACCGTGAAGTCCACGACCGTGCGCTCTTCCTCCTTCTTCTTCGCCTGTTCCTCCGGCTCAGGCGCGAGGAGCTGCGCAACCTCGTCGAGGCTGAGCGGCGACGGCCTGCTCGAGAGCCCGACAAAGCCGGTTACGCCAGGCGTGTTACGTACCGCCGCCCACGACTCGTCGCTCAGGTCCATCCGGACAAGGATGTATCCGGGAAGTACCTTCTCTGAGACCTGCTGCCGCTTGCCGCCCTTGATCTCCATCACCTGGTGTGTCGGCACCTCGATCTGGAAGATGTAGTCCTCCATGTTCAGCGACTGGGTCCGGCTCTCCAGGTTGGTTTTGACCCGGTTCTCATATCCGGCGTACGAGTGCACGACATACCAGTCGCCAGGAAGCAGCCGCAACTGCCGCTTGAACTCTGCTACCGGGTCGCTCTCGGGCTCGGCGCCTTCCGGCGCAGAGCCGGGCGCCATCTCGGGCGCATCCGGTTCTGGCTCGTCAAGCACGTCTCCGGCACGACCCTCTGGCACGCCGGAATCGAGAGCCTGCTCGTCGGCTTCGCTCTCGCCCGGGTGCAGCTGGGACTCGGACACGGTGGCTCTTTCTCTCTCGTTGTGGCTGCCGGCGGTGCCGACGTGGTCAGGGCCTCGTCAGCCGCGCCGACGTGGTCCGTGGCCGGGTCGGCCGGAGCCGACCCGAATGGCTCTGTGGTTGTCGCTGCCGACGGAGCCGACGAGCGCTAGCTTGTTCCCGCGATCTTGTCCTCGCGATCTTGTCCCCGCAATCGTGCCCATTCCCTCCGCCGCCACGACGCGCGGCTCAGCCGAAGAGCCCAAGCACGAGCTTCGTGAACGCGTAGTCCATGCCCGTCACTATCCCGACCATGACAAGCACGAAGACCAAGACCACGGTCGTGTACGTAATCAGGTCACGGCGGGTCGGCCAGATGACCCTGCGGAGCTCGGCGACGACCTGGCGGAAGTACAGCGCGGGCGAAGTACGGGACGCCTTCTTGGGCCCCGACTTGCCCCGCCGCTCCGCGGCAGAACCGCGTGTCTGAGTCACCATGTCCTCACCTGAGCCGCACCGAACCGGACCTGAATTTCATACCCGAGCCGAACTCGCAGGGCAGGAGGGACTCGAACCCCCAACCGCCGGTTTTGGAGACCGGGACTCTAACCAATTGAGCTACTGCCCTCTGTGTCAACGCGCTGTGCTATCTAACCGCTGTGCTATCTAACGCGCTTGCTGTCAAGCCGCCTGTGTCAAGCCGCTGTGTCAAGCCGCTGTGCCTTCAATCTGCTGTGCCTTCAATCCGCTGTGCTGTCAATCCGCTCTGCTGTCAACCCGCTGTTTTCAACGTACCGACGACCGTCTGGAACTGTACAGAAGGCCGCGCCGGGAGTCCCGGCATGGCCGCACGCGGACATGCGGCGGCCACGCAGCGGACTGCCAGAGCCGCAAGTGTACGTTGTTCGGCCGCGCGACGTCGAACCAACGCGGACAGCGAAACCCGACATCATCCTTAACGGCGGCGCGGGGCGCGACTCGAATGGGTCTGCAGCGACAATAGGTCTGCAGCGACGGTTCCGGCCCGGGTGGACGGCCCCCCGGCCTCTCGAGGCCGTGCTAGCCCGTGCCGACGACCCCCTGAACCCCCCGAGGCGGGGCGGGCCCGGCGGGACGGCCAACCGGACCACGCGGCTGGCGTGTTCCACGGACGAAAACCCGAGGCGGGCCGGGGCGCTGGACCGGGCCGAGGGCCGCCGCAGCGGAAAGGTCGCGCCGAGCGCTCCGGCGAGATGACACGATGGGTGTTATGCGAACACTGCATTCAAGCATATCGGCCCGGGTATCCGCGATCACGGAATCCGCGACGCTAGCCGTCGACGCCAAGGCCAAGGCGCTCAAGGCCGCGGGGCGGCCGGTGATCGGGTTCGGCGCGGGCGAACCCGACTTCCCGACTCCCGGTTATATCGTGGCGGCCGCCCAAGAGGCCTGCGCGCAGCCGCGTTTCCACAAGTACACCCCGACGGGCGGGCTTCCCGAGCTGAGGGAAGCGATCGTGGCGAAGACCGCGCGCGACTCCGGTTACCAGGTGCAGGCGGGTCAGGTACTTGTCACCAACGGCGGCAAGCAGGCCGTGTACGAAGCCTTCGCGGCGCTGCTCGACCCGGGCGACGAGGTGCTCCTGCCCGCGCCGTACTGGACCACGTACCCGGAGTCGATCAAGCTCGCCGGCGGGGATCCCGTACCGGTCATAACCGACGAGCGGGCCGGCTACCTGGCGTCTGTCTCCCAGCTCGAGGCCGCCCGCACGGATCGCACCAAGGTCCTCCTCTTCGTGTCGCCTTCCAACCCGACCGGCGCGGTTTACCCGCCTTCCCTGGTAGCCGAGATCGGCCGCTGGGCCGTGGCCAATGGGATCTGGGTGATCACCGACGAGATCTACGAGCACCTGGTATATGACGACGCCAGGTTCAGTTCGATGCCGGCCGCAGTCCCCGAGCTCAGCGAGCGCTGCGTCGTGGTCAACGGTGTCGCGAAGACCTACGCGATGACTGGCTGGCGGGTCGGCTGGATGATCGGGCCACCCGACGTCACCAAGGCGGCCGTCAACCTTCAGTCACACGCGACGTCGAACGTATGCAACGTCGCCCAGGCAGCGGCGCTCGCCGCGGTCACGGGTGATCTGTCCGCGACGGCGGCCATGCGCGAGGCATTCGACCGGCGCAGGCGCGTTATGAGCCGGATGCTGAACGAGATCCCCGGTGTCACCTGCCCCGAGCCGAAGGGCGCCTTCTACTGCTATCCGTCGGTGAACGAGCTGATCGGCAGCGAGATCCGCGGTACCCGGGTGGAGAGCAGTGCCGGGCTCGCCGAGCTGATCCTGGAAGAGGCGGAGGTCGCCGTGGTTCCAGGGGAGGCGTTCGGGACCCCTGGCTACTTCCGGCTGTCCTGCGCGCTAGGTGACGGTGACCTCGCGGAAGGAATCAGCCGGATGGCGAAGCTGCTCACCGAGGCCCGCTGAGGTCCGCCAGGCCATGCCCGACAACGCCGAATTCAGTTCGGTAGTGTCGTTTGAGTGTGGAAGTTGAGCACGGTGCGGCAGAGCGCATGGTAGAGGGTTCCGGTCTTGCGCCGCATCATGGCGCGAGGAGGCCGGTCCGCGCGCTGCCGAAGGCGCACCTGCACCTGCACCTGACCGGGGCAATGCGGCACTCCACCCTGATCGATCTCGCCCGCCGTCATGGCGTCGGGTTACCCCACGCTCTCAGCACTAGCCGGCCGCCGCAGCTACGCGGAACCGACGAGCGCGGCTGGTTCAGGTTCCAGCGGCTGTACGACATCGCCCGCTCTGTGCTGCGCACCCCGGCAGACGTTCGCCGGCTGCTGCGCGAGACCGCCGAGGACGAAAGCGAGGAAGGCTCCGGCTGGCTGGAGATCCAGGTGGACCCGTCCGGCTACGCGGGCCGTTTCGGCGGCCTCACCCCCACCGTCGAGCTGGTTCTCGACGCAGCGGCACAGGCGTCAGGTGCGACCGGAGTCGGCATCGGCGTGATCATCGCGGCGAACCGCACCAGGCACCCGCTCGACGCCAGGACGCTCGCCAGGCTCGCCACACAATACGCGGGGCGGGGCGTTGTCGGATTTGGCCTCAGCAACGACGAACGTCGTGGTCCCGCGGCGGAGTTCGCACCGGCGTTCCGCATCGCCGCCCGCGCCGGGCTGCTTGCCGTTCCGCATGGCGGCGAGCTTGCCGGGCCAGACAGCGTCCGCGCCTGCCTGCTGCAGCTGAACGCCGACAGGATCGGGCATGGCGTGCGCGCCGCGGAGGATCCGGCCCTGACGCGCCTGCTCGCGGCGCGCGGCACCACCCTCGAGGTGTGTCCCACGTCCAATGTCGCGCTCGGAGTTGCCGCCGACGCGGAAAAGGTCCCGCTTCGGCCACTTCGGGACGCCGGCGTGAGCATCGCGCTCGGGGCCGACGATCCGCTGCTGTTTGGCGCCAGGCTCACCGCCCAGTACGAACTCGCGCGGCACGCGCACCTGTGCACCGATCAGGAACTCGCCGACCTCGCCCGCACTTCGGTGCGAGGTTCGGCCGCACCCAGCTACCTTCGGGCCGCCCTGCTGGCCGGAATCGACTCCTGGCTGGCCGCGCCCGCCGACACCGCTGCGGCTCTGCCCCCCCGCGCCCCCTGCCCGGCGGCGCGGCTGTCGTCCGCTGACGACAATTCTCGCCGCACCTCGATTCCGCTCCGTCAGGGCCGGATCCGGGACCAGCCCCGGTCCGGCGATCAGAGCTGGACGCCGACAAGCACAGGCTCAGCGACGAGCGTCACGCCGAACGCGTCCTGGACCGAGTCCCTGATCTCACGCGCAAGCGCAAGCAGCCCCGCCGTCGTCGCGCCGCCCGGATTGGTGAGCGCCAGCGGGTGCCTGGACGAGATCCGCGCGCCGCACGCCGCGTAGCCCTTGCAGAAGCCTGCGCGCTCGATCAGCCATGCGGCCGGAATCTTGACATTGCCGCCTGACGCGGGGAAGCGCGGGAAGCTGGCGCCGTGTCCAAGCCGGCGGCGCACGGCATCCTCGAACGCGGCGAGCTGATCAGGTCCGAGCACCGGGTTGGTGAAGAACGAGCCCGCGCTGCGGGTGTCCGGGTCGGCAGGGTCGAGCACCATAGCCTTGCCCCTGCGCAGTTCGAGCACCGCCGCACGGACCTTGCCGGCAGGCACCCGCTGCCCGGCAACCACCCCGAGCGATGACGCCAGTTCTGCGTAGCGGATCGGTGGCGGCGGCCGTTCGTTATCTAGCTTGAACGTCACGTCGAGGATCACGAACCGGCCAGGCCTGCGCTTGAACATGCTCGTCCGGTAACCGAATCCGCATGCGGCGCCGTCAAGCGTGACCACCCGGCCGGCTCTCCTGTCAAGAACGCGCACGCCGGCGACCGTCTCGGCCACCTCCTGCCCGTAGGCGCCGACGTTCTGGATGGGGGTAGCGCCGACCAGGCCGGGGATACCAGCCAGGCACTCCACTCCGGCGAGCCCTTCCGCGACGCAGCGGGCGACGATCGCGTCCCAGTTCTCCCCGGCGGCGGCACGCAGCAGCGCGGCGCCTCGATCACCTCGGTCCCATCGGATATCGACGCCTCGGGTGGCGACGTGCACGACTGTGCCGGCAAACCCCGCATCGGCGACGACAACGTTGGAACCGCCGCCGAGGATGAGCAGCGGCTCGCCCGAGGCGTCGGCGGCGCGTACCGCGTCCACGACATCCCGCTCGTCCTGAGCGGCGACGAAGGTGCCTGCCGGGCCGCCGAGCCGCAGGGTCGTATGATCCGCCAGGCTTACCCGCTGACCCCGGCCGCCGTTCGCCGGTACACCGCTGACCTCGGCAGTCGCCTCGCCGCCTGCTCCGGCCACCGTCACTTGTGTCAGGCCAGCTTGACGACCGCGCGGGTGCGCGACAAGACCTTTGCGTCGCCGGACCTTGCCGTCAGCGCCAATACCACGCGGTTGTCGTCGAGCTTCTCCTCGACCTTGCCGCCGACCTCGATCGTCGCGCCAATGTCATCGTCAGGAACCACGACGGGAGCGGAGAACCTGACGCCGAAGTCAAGCACGGCACCCGGGTCACCGATCCAGTCGGTCACATACCTGCCCGCCTCCGCCATGGTGAACATCCCATGCGCGATCACGTCAGGGAGCCCGACCGACTTGGCGATCCGCTCGTTCCAGTGGATCACGTTGAAGTCTCCGGACGCACCGCAGTATTTGACGAGGTCGATCCGCTGGACTGGATAGGTCCGCGGCTCCAGTTCCGTTCCGGCCTCGACGTCGTCGTACTTGACTTGCGCGGTCATCTCGCTGGCGCCCCTCTCAGTTCCCGGCCCCGCCGCGCTCCACGACCGTGGAATACGCGGTGCATACATGCTCGCCCTCGACGGTGCTGATTTCGGTCTGAGTCGTGAGCAGCACGTTGCGGCCCGCGTCACGGATATCGGCGATGGTGGACCGGCAGGTGACGACGTCGCCCGCGTAGACCGGGCGGCTGTATTCAAAGCGCTGCTCGCCGTGCACCACCATGGCGTAGTTGACGCCAAGGCCCGGATCCATCAAAGCCTTCGCGCTTCCGGCCATGCTGATGACGATCGGGAACGTCGGCGGTGCTGGGACGTCCCTGTGACCCGCCGCCTGGGCCGCCGCACGGTCGCGGTAGAGCGGATTGGAGTCACCGATCGCGGTCGCGAACTCGGCGATCTTCACCCGGCTGACCTCGTACGGCTCGGTCGGCGGGTATGTCCGGCCGAGATAGTCCCGGTTGATTCCCATGCAGCCCTCCGCAAGACCAGGTGACCCGGCATACGCCGGGTGCCGCGCTTAGTAGTTGCCTACATCATCCGGCATGCGGCGCTTGTTGCTCGTCCGCCGCAACGCGGCGGCTTCAGATGCCGCATAGTGACCGTAACAGAACGAGGTTCGGTCTGTTACCGGCCGGTCTGGTGCTGGCCCGTCCGGTGCTGGCCGGTGTGTCCTGGCCAGCCGGTGCTGGCCGGTCCCGTGCTGGCCGGTGTGTCCTTGCCACCCGGTGCTGGCCGGTCCGGTGCTGGCCAGTCCCGTGCTGGCCGGTGTGTCCTGGCCAGCCGGTGCTGGCCGGTCCAGTGCTGGCCGGTGTGTCCTGGCCAGCCGGTGCTGGCCAGTCGCGTGCTGGCCAGCCGATCGAGTTAGCGGGTCTCGCGGTGCGGTTGGTGCTTACGGCAGTTGGGGCAGTACTTTTTGATCTCCAGCCGATCCGGGTCGTTACGCCGGTTCTTCCTGGTGATGTAGTTGCGGTGCTTGCACTCCTGGCAGGCCAGCGTGATCTTCGGCCTGACGTCGGTGGCAGCCATGATGGCGTGCCTTTCTGCTGTGTTGGATGATCGGACATGCCGCTCGCCAGCATCCGGCAGGAAACCGGCGAACTTGTAGCGGAGGCCGGACTTGAACCGGCGACACAGCGATTATGAGCCGCTTGCTCTGCCTGACTGAGCTACTCCGCCGCCTCAGCGGCCGACCACCGCCGACGCAGCAGCGGGCCGGCACGTCAGCATATCGGTAACCGGTGTTCCGGCTCGATATTCCCGCCGATGCCCTTGGCAGAAGGAGTCTACTGTGTCCCTGGCATCGCAGGCGGCGCGGTCCCGCGCCGCCTGCGATTGGTGCGACCGCGTGCGCGAGCGCAGCGCGGCCCTCGCGGGCTGGCGCGGCCCTCGCGGGAGCGCGCCGACCTTGGGCGAAATGGTCACCAGCCGCCAGGGCCTGATCGGCGCGGCTCGGCGCGCTGTGTGATAGACCGGTGGCCACGGGAGGCGGGACATGCTTTTTCCGACATCGCTTGTAGGCAGCTATCCCCAGCCTGACTGGCTGATCGACCGGGAACGGCTGGCCGGCCGGTTTCCCCCGCGGGTACGCGCACGTGAGCTATGGCGCGTCGGGGCGGAATACCTAGAGCAAGCGCAGCGCGACGCGACGCGGCTGGCCATCCGCGATCAGGAACTGGTCGGCCTGGACATCATCACCGATGGTGAGATCCGCCGGGAGAGCTATTCGAACCGCTTCGCGACCGCACTCGATGGCGTCGACATCGAGAATCCAGGCACAGCACCTGACCGCAGCGGCCACCCGAACCAGGTGCCGCGCGTGGTCGGGCCGATCCGGCGGCGGCGCGCTGTCGAGGTCGAAGACCTCGGCTTCCTGCGGGCCAATACCGAGCGAACGATCAAGATCACCGTCCCTGGACCATTCACGATGTCGCAGCAGGCGCAGGACGACTACTACCCGGATCAGGAAGGCCTCGCCTTCGCATACGCGGAAGCGGTCAACGAGGAGATCAAGGATCTGTTCGCCGCGGGAGCGGACATCGTGCAGCTCGACGAGCCCTACCTGCAGGCGCGGCCGGAGAAGGCTCGCCGATTCGGCGTACCCGTCCTCAACCGGGCGCTCGACGGGGTCATCGGCACGACGGCCGTGCACATCTGCTTCGGGTACGCGGCCATCATCCACGAAAGGCCAGCGGGCTACTCATTCCTTCCCGAGCTGGCCGACACCCGCTGCGACCAGATCTCAGTCGAGACGGCGCAGTCGAACCTCGACTGCGCCGTCCTGTCAGCGCTGCATGACAAGACCGTCATACTTGGCGTCCTCGACCTGTCCGACGCCATGATCGATACCCCGGAACAGGTGGCCGCACGGGTGCGGCGGGCGTTGAAATACGTGCCGCCCGAGCGTGTCGTTCTCGCCCCCGACTGCGGCATGAAGTATCTGCCGCGTGACGCCGCCTTCGGCAAGCTGCAGGCTATGACGCACGCCGCATGCCACCTTCGCGCTGAACACGGCGGGTGACGGGGAGAACGGACCGGACGCGCCGCAGGGCGGTTGCGAGCCCGCCGCGCCGGTTCACCACGTTCGCCGATCATGCGCTCGTCGAGCGCGGCGTCCGGCAGTACGCCCGCTACTACGGCCCGCGTGCCGCCTGAGCGCGCCTGCCTCGCAGGCGCGGCAGGGTGGTCCCAAGGCCTACTAAGCCAAGGTGGGCAGCCTCGGTATCCGTAGCGGACCCCAACACGTGATCCCGAACGGCTACGCTCGGATCAGTAGTTCCAATCGAGCTATATCTTGTCAGTGCACAGCTAAAGTCGTACGCTATCGATATATCGTGATCGTGTCGCGAGAGGTATCGTTAAGCGAGTGTACAGACGGGAGCACAGCATGCCGGCAGCGAGTTCAGGAGCCGGGGATTTCGATCCCCGCGTGTTCGATGTCTTCAGTTGCATGAGGGACGTGCTCGGCCAGGTCCACAGCGCCGTCCACAAGATGTCAGGCGGCCCGGGGCCGGGCTGGCGCGGCGGGCCGTGGGAGCGGGGCTTCGGGCGCGCGAAGACAGAGTGGGCCGGCCCGTTCGGCGGCTGGTGGCCGGGGCAGCCAGGCTCACCTGGCGCGAGGCGTGGCCCGAAGGCAAGCCGCGGCGACGTCCGGGCCGCGGTCCTGGCCCTGCTGCGGGAGGGCCCGCGCAATGGGTACCAGATCATGTCCGAGATCGAAGAGCGCAGCGACGGCGCGTGGCGGCCCAGCCCCGGCGCGGTCTACCCGGCGCTGGCACAGCTCGCCGACGAGGGCCTGATCGCGGGTGAGGAATCAGGTGGCCGACGCACGTACAGCCTCACCGACGCGGGCCGCAGCTATGTCGAGGAGAACCCCGAGATGGCCCGTGGCGCGTGGGAGTCGATGGCCCAGCAAGAGTCCTGGGAGGTACCTGGACTGTTCGCCCAGGCCGCAAAGCTCGGCGCCGGCATCGTGCAGATGGCTCACGCGGGCACGCCCGGGCAGATTCACGCCGCGGAACGGCTGCTCGAGCAAACCCGACGCAGGCTGTACCGGCTCCTGGCCGATGAGTTCGACGGCGACGACGGCGACGGCGACGGGCAGGACCAGGCGTAGCAGCCGAGAGGATGGACAATGGACGACCGCATCCGGATTTCCGACGCCGACCGGGACCGCGTCACCGCCCGGCTGCGTGACCACTTCGCCGAGGGCCGGCTCACACCGGACGAGTTCGACGAGCGGGTCACCGCGGCGCTGAACGCCAAAACCTTCGGCGACCTGCGCCATGTGATGACGGATCTGCCCGAGCCTGTATCCGAGGCGCGGCCGCAGCAACCCCCGAGGCCGGCCGCGCCGCGTCGGGCCTTCCGCCACCGGCCGAGAATGCTTCCGCTTGTACTGCTCGCGCTGATCGCGGCACTGGTGCTTCCTGGTGGTGGGTGGCTGCTCTTCGTCTTCGTCAAGGTGGCCCTGGTGTTCTGGCTGATGGCCCTCCTGGTCGGCGTCCTGCTGGCCGGCTGGATCCGCCGGCGGGTGCGCCGCGACTGGCGGTCCGGCTGGTCCGGCCCCGGCTGGCCCGGCCCGGGCTGGCCCCGCCCTGGCGGATCCGGCTCTGGCTGGTCCGGCCCTGAACGGTCCGACCCGGCATGGTCCGGCTCCCGTCCGGATCGGCACCCGTACTGGCAGCCGGATCACCCCCACCACGGGCGGCGCTACCGGCGCTAGTGGCGGCACCACGTCAGCGGTGAGATCCTTTACCCGCGACCAATGCCTGGCCCACGACCAAGGCTGGCGTCGGCGCGGGTAGGTTCTCACAGGTGCCACTGGCCAGCCGCGGACGGCCACCCGGGGTGGCGGCGCCGGTTACGTGCCTGCGCGGCACCCGGCAGCCGTTACGCGACACCTGCTGGGCGCTCGGCACGTCGGCGCACGGCCTCACCTTGCCTGGATTCCTGCTGACCGAGCTCCGGCTGGCCGCGGCCGATCTGAGGGGAGGTGCCGGGCGGGCCGGCCTGGCACCCCCGCGCCCTGGAGCAACGGCGCAGCGTCGCTCGAGCGACTGCCAGCGCCTCGATCTCGGCTTGAAGCACCCGGCTGACTGGGGAGCTAGGGCGCAGCTGCCTCAGCCGCTGCCGGAGGCCTGTATTTGCGCGGTAGCCGTTGCCACGGCGACAGGCCTGTCGCCGGCATCAACGAGCTCGCCGGCCAGGAAGCACACGCGTTCGCCCCGCTGAACGATCCGCCCCCGACCATAAAGCCGGCCGGGGCGGGCCGGGCGGAGAAACTGCACATGCAGGTCCAGCGTCGGCGCGAACTGGCCTTCCGGCAAGGTCGCCAGGATCGCGGGCCCGAGGGTTTCGTCGAGCATCGCCGCGAGGAACCCGCCCTGAACAACGCCCGCCGGGTTCACGAACTGCTCACCAGCCGCGAAAGCCACCTCGATGGTGCCTTGATCTGCGTCGACCGTAACGAGTTCCCAGCCCAAGATCACCGCCGACGGAGGCGGCGCGATCCGTCCTGCCTGCCAATCCCAGAACGGGCCGCGCCGCACCTCATCCACGGACCGGACATTATCAGCCGCCTATCAAGGATCGCCGGCTCGCCGACGATGTCGAGCGGGCGTCATCTCAACCGCTGGCATGGTTCAACCGCTGGCATATCCGGCAGGCGTGACGTCACGCAGAACCCGACGCGATCACCGGGTGGCGAGCACTTACGTGATGTTGTCGCGCAGCCGGCCTAGCAGATCTTCGATCTGGCTGAGGTCTCGCTCGGACAACCCCGAACACAGCCGCTTGTCGAAGGCGAGGGCGGCATCTCGCAGGCGGAAAAAGAGCGCATCACCCTCGGCGGTGAGGTCCACCACGTGCATCCGGCGGCTCTTCGGATCCCTTCGCCGGGTCACGAGGCCGGCCGACTCCATGGCGTTGAGGTGATGGGTGAGCGTAGCGCCCTGGATGCCGACCGCGTCGGCGAGCTGGCGCTGGCTGGCTAGCTGCCGGCTCTTGAGCGAGATCAGCACGAGCCACACGGGCAGCGACCCGCCCGCCTCGGCGAGGACGTCGTCGAACGCCCTGCTGACGACCTTCGCGACCTGGCTGAGGCGCAGCCCGATCGGCTGACGCATGGGTCCTGACATGGCCAAGAGGTTAGCACGTGATTAGATATCTAACCGTTTGACGTCCTATGATTTGATACCTAACGTTAGCCTGGAGCGAAGGAGGAATCATGGATGACCTGCCCATGCAGGGCCGGGTGGCCGTGGTGGCCGGCGCCAGCAGGGGGATCGGCGCGGCCACCGCCGAAGCGTTCGCGGCCGCCGGGGCCGCTGTCGTCCTCGGGGCTCGCGACACCGCCGCTCTGGAATCGGTCGCGAGGCATATCCAGGCCCGCGGGGGCCAGGCGATCGCCGTCCGCACCGACGTCGCGGACGTGGACTCGGCCCGGCATCTGGTGGACCGCGCGGTGACCGCGTACGGCCGCCTCGACGCGGCATTCAACAACGCCACCGATGGCCCGCCGCCCGCGCCACTTGCCGAGATCGACCCGGCCGAATTCGACCGCGGCATCGCCACGAATATCCGCGGCACGTTCCTCGGCATGAAGTTCCAGATCGGCGCCATGCTGCGAGGCGGTGGCGGCACGATCGTGAACATGGCCTCGATCGCCGGCCTGAACGGCACGGCGAACCTGGCGGCATACACGGCGGGCAAGGCCGGCATCATCGGCCTGACGAAGGTCGCCGCGCTTGATTACGCCGATCATGGTGTCCGGGTCAATGTCGTGGCGCCGGGCCCGATCCTGACCCATCACCTCCAGGCCGCGGGACCGCAGGCCCAGCAGGGGGCTGCCCTGAGCACGCCGATGCGCAGGACCGGCACGGCCGCTGAGGTGGCGCAGGTCGTGCTGTGGCTCAGTTCGCCGCGGTCCTCGTTCGTGACCGGGACGGTGATCCCGATCGACGGCGGGCAGTCCGCGGGTAACAAGCCGCGCCAGATGTACCGGCAGGGCGAGCCGATGTCCGCACCAGCCGAAGATCCCGCAAGGCGAATGGGGACATCATGACCGGCGACACCGGCGCAGGAATCATCGCGCTCGTCTGGGACGACGTCGAGGTGCGCGACTTCGGGCAGACCGCCATCGCTATCGGCCCCGCGGCCGGACAAGATGTACCTGGCTCGTTCACTGGTACGTAATGACCACCGGCGTCGGCGTCTTCGCCATCGTCTCGTCCGGGCTCATCGTCGGATGGTCCATAGCGTAGAAGTTCTTCCATCCGAAGAACACCCCATGCGGGGCCGCCTTGGTGACGGCGTTCCACGTCCGCTGTTTCATGTCCGGCCCACCCTGCCCGTCCATGTGGATGACAATGGCGAGATCGTCGTGACTGGTGTCAAGGTCCTGCTCGTCGCGAATCATCGACAGCCTGAACTGGTGCAGCACCAGCATCTTCTGCGGCAGATGGTGCTCGGCGGTGAGGTCGGCCAGCCACCTGACCACGCTGTTGACCTCGGTGACGTCGACACTGCCTATTTGCTGGAGTGGCACCTGTCCCGGGTTCAGCTTCCACTCCGCGTCCAAGGCCAGCCCGACGTTGGGCAGTCTCAGCAGGGACGCGTACACCTTGGCCTGGGCGAGCAGATTGGCCCGCCCCGGTTGCAGGTCGAGCACGACGTACATGCCGGCGACGGTCGCCCGTTCCACCCACGGGCGAAGGGAGGCCACGCCCGACTCACCGGAGTAGTCGCCGTTCCTACCCGGCCCGCTCAGTGCCACGGTGGCGATGATCTCAAAGGCGGGGATCACAGGTACTTTGCTCAGTCGTCGATATGACGCGGCAACCCTCATGGCCCGCGCGATGCTCGCGGAAAGGTCCTGTTGGCCGAGAGCGCCGAGTGCGGGAGCACCGGGGTGGCCGTAAAGCGCGACTAGCCGATGTCCGGGGAAGACGACCTGTCCGCCCCCCGGCAGTTGCACCCCGGTCGCCGCGGTGGCAACGCGGGACGCCAGCCGTTCGGCCGGTCCGAAACTGGCCCCGATCGCGAGGACCTCCTGGGGCTGCGCGGCCGAGAGCGCCGTGATGGCGGTGGCGTCGGCCCGCGGGTCGTCGCCGCGCACGGGGATCACTGTCGCTCCTGCCACCTCCGCGGTTGTGGCGACTGCCGCGGTCGTTGCGTCGAACTGATCCGGGTGCTCGAGCAGGACGACATGGTCGAGTGGGATGGGCGCACGTGTCGCGGGCAGCTGGGAGGGGTTGGTGACCACGTGGGTGCCTGGCAGCTGCGCGGCGACCGCTTTCTCTGTCACCCCCACTGCCAGCACGGCACGTGGATGCAGGTCGTCGACCTCCGCACGCAATGCGGCGCTGGTCGTCGCCGCGGCGCCCGCGGACA
>Ga0335078_10002319_pt1 | contig 28888 bp, 26 predicted proteins | sample Lox_Sample_32_FD_206711 | JGI IMG/M metagenome (GOLD analysis project Ga0335078, IMG submission 206711) | Soil microbial communities from Loxahatchee National Wildlife Refuge, Florida, United States - Lox_Sample_3.2 | ecosystem: Environmental > Terrestrial > Soil > Wetlands | place: USA...
CTGGCGGACCCGGAGAGACTTGAACTTGAGGCGTTTTGCGGGCGTGAGCAAAGCGGGAGCCCGCAGCCGAAATCCCGAGCTTCAGCGAGGGATCTCTGGCAACAACTGGCGGACCCGGAGAGACTTGAACTCCCAACCCCTGCGTTCGAAGCGCAGTGCTCTATCCACTTGAGCTACGGGTCCACGACTTGCAGCGCTTTCATTCTAAACCGAAATCCATTTACTGGCGGCAATCGCCGGCTGTAGAGCAGTTCCAATATCTGATGACACGAATCATGCCTTTTGTTACGAAATCGGAAAATTGGCAACATTGTTGTTGCAACGCACTAACTTTGCGGTATTATTCCCGCAATTTCGGAACAATGGGTTCCAAATAGTACGGCTAAAGGCGCGCTTATTTTCACCGCGAGTAGGGTCCGCGGTGCCGCCCATGAGTAGTCAAAGCCACTTCGCGCTAATACGTCAAACTTCTTCCTGTAATGGCGACAAGGCAGAAGTGTATTTCTCGGCATCTGTCTTGTCGCGGCTCCCCGCTAACGTTGCAAGTGGCCTGTTTGGTCCTCGCTTATTCAGGCAAACGAAATCCCAAGCACTCATACCGTCTGCTGACATTGCTGGATTTCATTGCCAGGCCCAGGTTCGCCGTCCGAATTCAGGTTCGCAACCATCAAGCGCAGGAGTGAAGTAATGCAGTCTAATGATGTTTCACAATCTTCCACCACCTGGGGGCATTTCGCTGAGCCAAACGCATTTCGTGATCCCGAGCGGCTGCTCTCCAGTTTTTTTGGAAGTTCCACCGTGGGTTTCGCCATCTGCGATGAGCAACTTCGTTATACAGCCATCAACAAAACCCTGGCGGAGCTGAATGGTCATCCAGTGCAAGCGCACCTGGGCAGAACCATCCGCGAAATTATCGGCGAAGGGGCGCAGCATATTGAGGATCTTGTTCGCCAGGTATTGTTGACAGGAGAGCCCATTCTCAACTTCGAATTGACTTTCCGTTCGCCAGCCCGCCTGCGGGAGGGGCGTTGGATCAACAACCTTTTCCCCTTCAAGCGGGAGGATGGCAAGGTGGTGCAGGTGGGCGCGGTAGTCGTCGAGACCACGCGCCAGCAGGAACTCGAGAAGGAACTCGCAAGCCTTACCTCGAAGCTGCAAGCCGAGAAACACCGCCTGCGCCTGCTGCTCGATCTGGACGAGTTGCTGATCGCTCAACCCGATCTCGATCTGCCGCAGATCTTCCCCACAATTTCTGATCTGCTTCGCCCTGTTCTGGAACATCGGTATGCCAGCCTGGCGTTTCAGGAGGCGAAGACAGGGCCCCACATTTGCGCTCGCGACGTCTCACTGCTTCCAGCCGCAACCGATTCCACTCAGCTTGTGGATGACATAGCCACAATTCAACGTGCCCTGCAGGAAGTAACTGTCCAGTGTCTCGATCTTCACACAATCGACACGGGTCCCAATGATGCCCGCGGGATGCTTCAGCGCGGTTTGACCTGTTTTTGCTCGGTGCCTCTCACTGGCCGCAATGGCACGGTGGGGACGATTAATTTCGCTACCGGTGAACACCATTCCGCCGGATTTTGTGAGTCCAATCTCCCGTTTCTCAAACAGGTTGCCGGTCAGATCACTCGTGTAATCGACAGTGCTCGCGCTTATGAGGAAATATCTGACCTTACTAAGAAGCTCCGCAAAGAGACGATCTATCTGCATGAGGCGATCAAGTCCGAGCTGAACTTCGGCGAGCTGGTCGGCGAGAGCCCCGGACTGAAACGAGTGCTTTCTCAGGCTGAAATTGTTGCCCCAAATGATGCGACGGCCTTGATCCTCGGTGAGACTGGCACCGGAAAGGAATTGATCGCGCGTGCCATTCACCGCTTAAGCAAGCGCAGCACGGGATCTTTCATAAAGCTGAACTGTGCCGCTATTCCTACAGGCCTGCTCGAGAGCGAACTCTTCGGCCACGAAAAGGGCGCGTTCACCGGCGCGGTCACGCAGAAAATCGGACGCCTTGAGCTAGCCGACCAGGGCACTCTGTTTCTGGATGAAGTGGGCGACATCCCGCTGGAGATTCAACCCAAACTGCTGCGCGTGCTGCAGGACCAGGAATTTGAGCGCCTTGGAGGCAACCGCACCATTCGCGTCAATGTGCGATTGATTACTGCCACTAACCGCGATCTGGCAAAAGATGTCGCCGCCGGGCACTTTCGCCGCGATCTTTACTACCGCATTCACGTATTTCCCTTGCGTCTGCCCGCCTTGCGCGAGCGCCGCCAGGATATCCCTCTTTTGGTCCGCCATTTCGTGCAACGGTTTGCCACCCGCATGGGGAAAAATATTGTGAACATCCCGGCTGAGACTATGAACACACTGGTGAACTGGGACTGGCCGGGGAATGTTCGCGAGCTGGAGAATTTCATCGAGCGCTCGGTAATTCTCAGCACCGGCCAGACTTTAAATGTTCCTCTCGTAGAACTAATTCAATCCTCCGACGGCCGCCCCTCGGGCAATACCCTCGAGCACATGGAGCGCGACCACATCATACGGGTGCTCCGCGAGACCAGTGGAGTCATTGCCGGATTGAACGGCGCAGCTGCGCGCCTGGGAATGAAACGGACAACGCTGCAATCCAAGATGCAGCGGCTTGGGATCTCCCGCCGCGAATTCGAAAGTTAGCATCATTGTCAAATTTTGACGTTCTTTCGGCATTCTGCCGCGTACGCGTCATCTGGCTTCCAACCACGGCCTTCGGATCGCCCCAATTGTTGTGCATTTTCTAAGAGTTGCGACTTGGGGCTGTCTGGCATGAAAGGTGCCACAAAGGGAACTTCCCAGGTTGAGTCTCCAGGCTCTCAAAAGGAGTTACAACATGGCCGCGCATAGTTGTCATGCCGACGGTGCCATTGCTCCACCCAAGATGCCGGTCCAAGGTGAAAGCTGGGCCTTTCCCATTTTGGATCGACCGCATCTGCCCACGTTTGGGTCCGGTCCGGCATTCCAGGCCACCGCAGGTACAAATTTTCCGTTCAGCAAACTGACGGCGCAGGCGACGGCCTTCGGTCCAGCCGATCCCTTTTATTTGTTCGGTTGCAGCGTCTTATGGCACCGGTACCGCGAATGTTCCGCCGGATGGGAGCTGGTTCGCAGCTTGCGCTCGTGGTATCCGGAAACGCGCGCCACCGCGGCGGTGCTGCTGGCCAAGACAGAAAAGGCGCGGCTGTTATCGCGTGATGTGCGCAGAGCTTATCGCAAAAACCCCAGTATTCCCGAGCACCTGGCCCGCAGCTTCTCCGGAGCCGGCCTCGGCGAGGCTTCAACCATGATCACTCCCTACGGAATCGAACTCAGTGAGAATTGCCTCACCTGCAAACTAAGAAAGAATTCCTGGTTTTGTGGCATGTCATCCGACTTGCTGCGTTCCTTCAGCGCCGTGACGCGGCCCAGCACTTATCCTGGTGGAGCGCTTTTGTTTGTGGAGGGACAAATGCCGCGGGGCGCATTTGTTCTCTGCTCCGGCAGAGCGAAATTATCCACGACGTCCCGCGAGGGCAAAGTTCTTATCCTGAAGGTTGCGCAGGCGGGGGAGATGCTCGGGCTAAGCGCCGCCATTTCAGGAACAGCGTTTGAATTCACCGCCGAAACTGCAGGCCCATGCCAGGTGAACTTCGTGGAGCGGGAGGCTTTGCTCAAACTGATGGAAAGATACGGAGAGCTTGGGGTTCGATCCGCCCGGGTATTGAGTCAGGATTTTCAGGCAGCTTATCACGACATTCACGAGCTCGTGCTCGCCCGCTCCTCCGCCGGCAAGCTGGCGCGCCTCTTGCTTTCCTGGACAGCGCGGCAGACTCTCTCCCCCGAAGCGAGCGCACATGGAAATGAAGTCCGTGTGCGCTCGAGCCTCACGCATGAGGAAATGGCGCAGATGATCGGCTCGTCACGCGAAACCGTGACCCGGCTGCTGAGCGAGCTGAAGAAGAAAGAATTGATCCGGCTCGAAGGATCGACACTCGTGATCCGCAATCGCACCGCACTTGAGGCTATGGCCTCTTAGCGTTTCCTGGGATGCTGGCGGCTGCGACCGTAGGTGCGGCCGCCAGTCTGAAAATACTTAGAAATGAAATCCCAGTTGCGCTGTCAGCGTGCGCGGAGTCACATAGTGCGTGCCGCTGAACGTTGAGAGGAAGTTATACAGCGCGTACTTGTTGGCCACGTTGATGGCCGTCAACGTGAGGCTCCACTTGTACCGGTCGCCACGAAATAAATTGTCATCGCCGATCGCCACGTCGAACAGGTTCCTGTGATCGATGCGCGGCGGCCTGTGATCGTCGTTCTCCGTATTCGGCGGAGGAATATCTACGAGTGTAGAACCGAATTGCGAGGCCGGGCACGGCGTTGGCAGTGGCACGAACGGCGTTGCCCGGACGCCACCGCAGAACAGCCCGGCTTCGAATTGCTGATCGGCCGACAAGCCGCTCAGATCAATGGCAGGCTGGCCATTCACCGTCGTCGAGGTGGGGCAGGTGTTGAAAGGCAGCACGCCGTAACACGGTACAGCGCCGGCGACCAGGCCGCTGTCATACCGCCAGTTGAATCCCACCCAGGGTCCGTTTTCCCACGGCTGATACTGCAGATGCGTGGTCTGATTGAATTTCTCGTCATGGTCGATTCGGAATGGGATCACTCCCGTTCCACCCACGAGCGGAACCGCTCCCGCCCCACCGATCTGCGGCGTAAAGAAACGCGCCGCAACGCTCGACATCACAACTTCGGCAGTTAAACCGTGAATATTTGTGAGATCGATCCGTCCCGCGTAACCCGGAATTTTCGATTTGTACCATTCAATCGGAAATGTCAGGGGCGTATTCCCGAGAACGCTGAAGTCGTACGCGTTGCGGGTGTATTTGGTGATCCACTCGCCGGATAAGACAAGATGTTTGCCAAATGCCTGCTCGAGCCCTGCATGAATTTCATTGCGATAGCCAGGCTGCAACGGAGTGGGATTGGCCGCCGAGCAGAGTAGGAGCGGGCCCAGCACGGGAGAATCGCAGCCGATGCTCGACAGCACCAGGTTTTCGTTGAATGGCGTTTCAAGCGTCCGGGCGTAGGAGACACGGAGCACTGTGCCCGTCTTCTTGATGTTGTACGAACCGCCTACGCGCGGTTCGGCCTGGCGAGCAATGGTGAGGCCGTTATAAAGATCGCCGCGAATGCCGAGATTGAACGACCAGTTTCCTTTTGTGATCTGGTCCTCGACATACAACGCAAGCTCTTTTACATCGGTATGGCCGAGGAAGTTGAACAGGTTGCCCCCGCGGGTAAGATCGTAGGGAGCCAGCGTAGTGCATGGCGCTGCGATAGGCACGCCGCCGGGTCCGAGACATGAAACGCCTGAGGCGGTGGTAAGGGATGCAAGAAAGGTCGGGTCGACGATGCCTACAGCGTCATTTTCGTTCAGGATCGTCTGCTGATAGTTCACCCCCACTTTCACGTTGTGAATGCCTTTGACATAGGAAAGACCGGAGCGTACACCGGCATTAGCCAAGGTGCGGTCCTGGCCGAAGGTCTGGCGCTGGAGATCAACAGGCCCGAGATCAGCAAAGGGGTCAGCGCTGGGGAAATACTCATAGGTGTCGTGACGGAAATATCCGCCGAAGGTGAATACCGTATTGTTGTTGATAAGCCGAGTCCAGGATGGGCCGATGTTGAATGTCTTGATCTGTGAACGCTGATCAGCGGGGCCAACAGGCTGCCCGTTCGGCCCAATTCCGCCATCGCTCACGACAACACCGTTCCACGGCGTCGCGTATTCGGAATCATAAGAGTTCGGTGTTTGGAACCACGAGCGGGTAAAGCCGAGGTCGAGACGGAATGAATCTGCAGTCGAGCTCTTGAAATCGATGCGGTCGAAGACGTTTTCTTCGTTTCCCTTATCGTGCATAACGACAAACTCGGGCGGATCAAGGAAGCGTCCCGTGTTCAGGCCGCCGACGGAAAGAAAGTTTCCCCAGTTTTTTCCGCCATAGCCCAGGTTGAGGTTTGCAGTTGAAGTTCCGAAGCTGCCGTAGGAGGTAGTGAAGCTACCCGTCGGCGTCGTCATGCCCTGCCCCGACCGGGTTGTGACATTAACGACGACGCTGGTCTTATCACCATATTCGGCCGGAGGAGCTCCGGAGATCACTTCCATGGACTCAATGGCATCCACGGGAATCTGGTTGGAGAAAACCTTGCTCTGTTGATCGTTGATCGGCTGGCCGTCGAGGCTGAACGAGTTCTCCGCGTGATCGCCTAGGCCGTGAAAAAGACCGTTGGAATCGGCGGCAATTCCCGGCGATGCGAGCGTAACCAGCGAACTGAGCGACGAGGACTGGCTCTCCAGCGGGAGCTTGTCAAACAATCCTCGATCCACATCGGTATGAAATGTAGGTTCATTTTCGAGCAAGTCGACGGTGTTGGCTTCGACGGTTACGTTCTGCGCCGAACCCGCGATCTTCAGTCCCACACTGACGGTTACAGGCACGGTCGAGCGGACCTCTACATCTTGCGCATAGGGAGCAAAACCGGTGGCATTGACGCTGAGATGATAAGGATTAAATGGCACATTGGGAAAACCGAATTTCCCTGCCCCGTCCGTCGTTGCCGAACGTGAAAACTGGCTGACAGGATTATGGATTTCGACCTGCGCATCAGGCACAACCGCTCCGGTTGGGTCGGTCACGACGCCGCTGACCGAACCTGAATTTCCCCCCGATTGGCCATACGCAGCGCTCATCATCAAAGAAATAAGGGCAACAGCAATACACGACGACTTCAATGAGTGCATCATGGTTCCTCCCGTGAATTAGTTGCACAACCTGGCCCTGGTCTTGCCCAAGCCGGGCGACACTAAAATGCAGGGGGCGGACGAATGCGGAAGGAAGAATAGGATGCGGAAGATTGGAAGAGGACTTCAGGACTTGGTGCGAGCTCCCTGCTTTCAAACAACGGGGCAGGACGATAAAGTGCCTGGCCGATAACTCCGAGGTGCACCACCGAGCAGATGGAACACTCATGATTGGGAGCGGTTGAATTTTCCGAATGGACGTGAACTGCCTGGACTATGCCCGTAAAGGCGATAAGGAAGGCGCACAGAACACACAATGCCGTGGTGCGCCAGCTCGGTCTAGCTTGTCGGTGCAGCTGTCCCACGTCTTGCGACCCTCACCTGGTTATGACGTATGTGCCTGATATATCACAGTTGGATGCAGCTTACAGCATTGTCTCAAAACGGATTTACAACTTTAACGCCAAAATAACCTTGCCCTGACGACAGGTCCTCAGACCAGATCCTCTCACAACCACCACGCTCCGCTGCCGCCACAATCATGCCATCGTAGAAATGAATGCCGTAGGCGGACTGCGTTTCGACCGCACGGCGAACGGTGTCTGCGTCCGGGCTTATTGTTGGGATAGGCGCCAAGGCGTCGAGCAGAATCAGCACTTCGTTCGGTGAAACCGGAGGAGCGATCTTGTGGAGAAGTGTGGCCGCAAATTCAGCCAGCACCTGAGTCGAAATGACACAGCTTCCAGCTACAGCCTTCTTGAGCAGGTCCTGTGCAATTCGCTGCTTGGACGGCGAGCCGATGTCGTAGGCGTACACCAGGATATTTGTATCCAGAAAATCAGGAGCGGACATATAGGTCCTGGCGTTGCCAGGTTTTCTTGCCGACTCGAATCTTGAATTGAGTAAAGCTCCGCTCAAGAGCCTCTCGTTCTCGGCGTTTTCGTCCGCCGGATGCGTATTCCGCAGCAAGATCTTCGAGGTAGCTGCGCACGAGTCCCGTCAGAGTAGTGTCGTGCTCCACTGCGATTTTGCGGACTTCCTTTACAAGTTGATCGTCAAGTGAAAGGGTGATATTCATGCCCACATAATAAGGGAAACCCTTATTATGTGCAAGCTGAACTTCTTGCGGAATATGCAACCTAAATTACTCCCATCACCGCTTGCGTTTTCTGCGCAGCGGGGGCGGGATCGACTTCGAGTTGTAGACCATCCACCTTGCAAATCACAACCAGCTGACCGGGAGAAATGTCTGCCGATGCGGTCGCGTCCCACAGTTCGCCGTGTACGAAAACTTTTCCTTGTGGAGCGAGCGCAGTCTGCGCCATGCCGATTTCACCGACCAAACCTTGGCTTCCTGTAACAACCTTGTTGGCTCGCGCTTTGAGCGCAATGCTCATCAGGAAGACGGTGATCAGGCCAAGCGGAACGCTCACCGCGAGCGCAGTTAAAAGATGAACGCGCATCTCCGGGATGGGGGCATCCACCAGCAGCAGGCCACCTAAAGTGAGGGTCACGATTCCACCGATTGCCAGGACGCCATGGGTGGCGAATTTTGCTTCGAGCGCAAACAGGATGAACGACGCGAAGATCAGCACGATGGCCGCAAAACGCACCGGCAGCAAATTGAGCGCAAACGCCGCCAACAGGATGAAGATCACGCCCACGGTTCCGGGCACGACCGCGCCGGGATGGTTGAACTCGGCATAGAGCGCCAGCGCGCCGACCGCCAGCAGAATGAATGCAATGTTCGGGTCCATCAGGTACGCGAGGATGTGTTCTTTGAGCGTCAGCCCATATGGCTGCACCGCCTGGCCGACAAGATTCAACGTGACCGTCTGGCCGTTGAAGCGCTTGATCGGCTTGCCTTCCATCTGCTTGAAAAGGTCTTCCTGGCTTGACGCGATATAATCGATCAAACGTTGCGAGAGTGCCTCTGAATCCGACCACGACTTCGATTGCCGTACTGCCGTCTCGGCAACTTCGACGTTGCGCCCTCGCTTCGCAACCACCGAGCGCATAAGCGCGGCGGCATCGTTCTCGATCTTTTCTTTCATCACGTCATCCATCTTGCCGCCGCCAAGGGTGACCGGATGGGCCGCGCCGGTGTTGGTTCCCGGCGCCATCGCCGCGACATCGGCGCTCTCGAGGATGAAAAATCCCGCAGATGCGGCGCGGCTGCCGCTGGGCGCGACATAAATGACGACCGGCACGGGCGATGCCAAAATTTTTTCGATAATGTCTCGCGTGGAATCGAGCAGCCCGCCGGGCGTATTGATTTCGATCAGCAGGGCCCGATCTTTATTGTGCTGCGCCTCAGCGATAGCGCGGCCGATATACTCATCGGTGATCGGCTGGATGGTGTCGTCCACCGTGATCTTGAGCACCTGGGCGGAGGCACAAAGCGAGAGGATCTGGAGTGCCGCAAACGCAAGCGCAGCGAGCCTCAGTGCCGTTTTCATGGGATGACGTCTCTGTACAGATTATAGCGGCTACGCCCGTTTCCGCTCCTTGCCTACCGTCACCGTCTCCTCAGCTGCCGCCGGCTCGCTCCATCCCGGCAGCGACGTGTTGCCGGTAATCAGCCGCGCCCCGCGCTCATACGTGATATAAGACCAAGCCCATTGCATCAGCACCATGATGCGGTTCTGAAATCCGATAAGAAAGGAAATGTGAATGAACAGCCAGGAGAGCCACGCTATGTAGCCGGAGATATGAATTTTGCCGAACTGCGCAATCGCCTTGTTGCGCCCGATAGTCGCGAGGCTGCCCTTGTCGAAGTAATGAAAAGTTTCCCGCTGTCGGCCGCGCAGCTCGCGTCCGATGTTTTTCGCAACCGCACTTCCCTGCTGCATGGCGACGGGAGCGACTCCCGGGAGCAGTTGTCCCTTCTTGTTTTTCAATGCCGCGAGATCGCCAATCACGAAAACTTCCGAGTGTCCGGGGATGCTCAAATCCGCATTCACCAGCACCCGCCCGGCGCGGTCGGTCGGAACGCCCAGCTTTTTGCCTAGAGGCGACGCGGAAACTCCCGCTGCCCACAAGGTCACCGCCGAAGTGAGGGCGAGGTCGCCTACATACACCGTGTTGCGGTCGATCTTTGAGACCATCGACGAGGTGCGCACGTCCACGCCAAGATTGCGCAGCTGCTCTTCCGCGCTGCGGGAAAGATCTTCCGGGTAGGCGGGAAGAACCCGCGGCCCACCTTCCAGCAAAATAATATGGGCGTGGCGCAGGTCAATGTGATGAAATTCGTGCGGCAGTTCGTGGCGCGTGATTTCAGCCAACGTGCCCGCAAGCTCTACACCGGTTGGGCCGCCTCCAACAATTACGAAATTCATCGGAATCGGTGGTTCGCCGCTGGCAGCACGCCGTTCCGCGAGCTCGAACGCCAGCAGAATGCGGCGGCGTATCTCGGTAGCATCTTCAACGGTCTTGAGGCCGGGCGCAAAAACTTCCCAGTCGTCGTGGCCGAAGTAAGCGTGGCTTGCGCCCGCGGCAATGATCAGGTAGTCGTAGGAAATTTCAAGCTCGGGAGTTTTGACCACTCGCCGGACAAGGTCAAAGTCAGTCACCTCGCCCAACAGAACCTCTATATTTCGGTATCGCGCCATTACCCAGCGAATGGGAACTGCGATTTGCGCCGGGGACAGCCCGGCTGTTGCGACCTGATACAGCAGTGGCTGAAAATTATGGTAGTTACGGCGGTCCATTAAAATAATATCAACCGGATAGCGCGCAAGCTGGCGCGCGGCACGTAATCCGCCGAAGCCGCCCCCCACAATGACGACCTTTGGCCTGCGTTCTTGGTTTATGGCTTTAGGCATCTATTTAATAGATTCCTTTCATGGCAACTGAGTCGAAGAGTTTTCCTAAGTTTTTGGGGCTGGCAAAGAAGTGTCAACCCACATCGAATGTTGCCCTCTTGGCGCAGGTGGCCCTGGTATTTGCGCTGGTCATGGTCGCTATCTGGACGCCGCAGGGGCGCCTCAACTCCGCCGTAAGCGTCGCGGCAGCAGCATTGGTTCTTTGGTTCGTCACTCGCGGACCCTATTCAGCGCGGGAATGCGGCCTTATTCAGCCTCGCCGAGGCGCGACTGTCATGTTGCTGGCAGGAATCGCCGCGATCCTGATCGTAACCGCCTCCGCGCCGCTCTTCGGCCGCTTCGGGCCGCCGCATCCGGTGGCGCTCGAGCGCTCCTGGCAATACTGCATCTGGGCGATGCTGCAGGAGTTCATGCTGCAGTCTTTTTTCTATTTGCGATTGGAATCCGTGCTCGGGAAAACGTGGGGATTGCTGGCCGCGGCCGGTCTATTTTCTTTAGCTCACCTGCCCAGCCCGATCTTGACGATCGCCGGCTTTCTCGGAGCGCTGCTGTTCTGCGAACTGTTTCGCCGCTATCGGAATATTTATCCTCTCGGAATTATCCACGGCGCGCTCGGCCTTACCATCGCCGCTCACCTGCCCGACAGTTTGCTTCACCACATGCGGGTGGGGCTGGGATATTGGCTGCACCCGTGATGGGCGCTACTTGGAGCCCAGTTCCTTCTTCACCGCGTCGCTCACCACTTTGCCGTCTACGCGAATGCCCGCGCCGGAGAAGCGCGCCATCACATTCTTCATCACCGTGCCCATGTCTTTCATGCTGGGAGAATCCATCTCGCCGATCACCGCCTTCACGCCGGCGACAATCTGCTCTTCGCTTGCCGCCTTCGGCATGTAGGTTTCAATCAGCTGGATTTCCGCGGCTTCTTTGGCCGCCATCTCCGGGCGCCCGCCTTTGCTGAACTGCTCGATCGATTCCTTGCGCTGCTTGACCATGGTGCTCAAAACCTGCTGCGATTCCTTCTCGTCGAGCGCCGACATTTTTTCGATCTCGCGGTTCTTGAGCGCCGTCTTCACCATGCGCAGCGTCGAGAGCCGCTGCTCATCCCGCGCCTTCATGGCGTCGGTCAGGTCTTTCTGGATCTGTTCGATCAATGTCATGGAAGGATTATAGGCTGTGAGAGCACGAGCGGGGCGCAGGTGTGCCGGCACGAACTACTTAGGAAAACGGCGGAAAGGGAGGGGCAGTCCGCTAAGTGAAATGGCGAAAAACATCGGGACCCCAACCGTTATTGCAAGCAGCGCAAAAAGGCTGCCATCATACGTTGCCATAATGAACGTGGCTGGCGGAAGTGCGCCGAGCAAGGCAAACAGGACTCCGCCCCAAAACCCGTCAGGGCCAGCGAAGCCGCCGTTCGCTGTGGTTGCTGCAAGGGCGGTAAACAACCCTCCCGTAAGCCATACACCAAGCAGCATTGCTGCGCCTAGCCAACTGAAGTTGCGTCTTGCTGCGAATTTATGTGCGGCCACGTAGGCGCATAGGAATGTGGCGGGTAGGAGGAAGGTGATAACGCGTACTTGCGGTGAGTCGAAGCTATTCCCGTAGGCAATGTGAATTACTACATCAGGCAGCCAAAAGCTGAGCGCTCCCGTCAAGGCGAACCAGAGGGCCAACCTCAGTTGTTGTCTTGGCAGCAGTACCATCGCGCACCCCTTCCGAGGGCCAGTGTCAATATTATGTTCAGCCCAGCCCGATGCACACGCACGATTACGCTCGCAAAATAGCCTTTTCCGATTCTGAGTGAATCGCGTTGCCGCGCTAGCTGTCAGTTCCGATCGCTCGAGGCGCCCGCCTTCCTCCGAAACCGCGACCTGCGTAGCGGCGCTCAAGCGACAGGCCTAGAGCAGCAATGCCGAACCGGGCGACACACAAGCAATGATGCAATCCGATTTTGTGCACCCAATCACATCCTCAACCGCCCCTTGGAGCTAAACTAACAGCACTCCCCGAGAGGCAATCCCATGTCGCAGAAAATGTCGCGAACCATGTTGCGAAAAAATCGTCTGTTCACTCCCGGACCCACGCCCTTGCTGCCTGCCGCGCAGAATGCGATGGCGTCGTTTGCCATGCATCATCGCACCGCCGAGTTTCGCGCATTGTTCTCTCGCGCGATCTCAGACCTGAAGGAATTCATCGGCACCGCGAACGACGTGCTGGTGCTCGCGTCTTCGGGCACCGGCGCGATGGAGGGAGCAGTCTCCAACCTCACTTCTCCCGGCGACAAAGTTCTCGTTCTCACGGCGGGCAAGTTTGGCGAGCGCTGGCGCGATCTCGCAAAAGCCTTTGGCTGCGCGGTTGAAACGGTCAGCACGCCTTACGGCGAGACATTTTCTCTGGATGAAGTGCAAGACATGCTGACGCGCGACATTCGAGCCGTTTACGTGCAAGCCACTGAAAGCTCCACCGGAGTTCGCCACGATATCGAAGGCATCGCACGTGTCGTGCGCGAGCATGGCGATGACACTTTGCTGATCGTTGACGCGATTACCGGCCTCGGCACCACGCGCCTCCATGTGGACGGCTGGGGCATTGACGTGATTATCGGCGGATCGCAGAAGGCCCTGATGATGCCGCCCGGGCTGGCTTATTGTGCGATCAGCGAGCGGGCGTGGAAGCGGATGGAGAGCACGACCTCGCCGCGCTACTATTTCGATTTCCGCAAAGAACGCAAAGCGGCGGCAAAGGGTGAATCGGCTTATACTCCTGCGACTTCTTTGATTGCCGCCATGGCCGCTGCGCTCGATTTCATCCGGCAGATGGGTGATGGCGACCTGGCCGCCGGACGCGACGCGCTCATCGCAAACGCCGGACTTGCAGCAGAGATGACCCGCGCCGGGGCCCAGGCGCTCGGACTGAAGCTCTTTGCAGAAAGCTCGCCTGCCTCGGCGTTAACTGCAATTGAACCTCCCGTGGGAACCGATTCGAGCGCAATCGTCCGCGAATTTCGCGAGCGCTTCTCTGCTGTAGTGGCCAACGGTCAAGGTGACATGAAGGGCCAGCTATTTCGCATCGCGCATATCGGATATTACGATTATCTCGACACCATAGGAATTCTCGCTGCGCTGGAGCAGGTTATTGCCGCTGTGACCGGCAAGCCGGTTGAGTTCGGCGCGGCGGTGCGCGCTGCCCAGCAGGCCTATGCCCGCAGCACGCGGCATGAAGTTCACACTGCGGTTGCAAGCTGATTGCGTAGACTGACGTGTAGCCCATGAAAATCGTAATCGCAGAAAAAATCTCCTCTTCCGCCATCGAACTCCTTCGTCAGCCGCATTGGACGGTCATCACCGCCGAAGAGCTCAACGGAAATCTCCCCTTACAGCTCGAGTCCGCCGACGCGCTCATTGTGCGCTCCGCCGTGCAGGTGAACGCTGACCTGCTCGCGCACGCACACAAACTGCGGGTGATCGGCCGCGCGGGAGTAGGCGTGGACAACATCGAACTCGAACCCGCCACGCGCAAAGGCATCGCGGTTATGAACACGCCTGGCGCAAACGCCGTAGCGGTTGCCGAGCAAACCTTCGCCGTGATCCTGGCCATGGCGCGGCATCTTTGCCGCGCCAACGAAACCACGCACGCAGGCAAGTGGGAGAAGAAGTCGCTGCAGGGAACTGAGCTTCGCGGCAAAATGCTGGGAATCGTGGGACTGGGCCGCATCGGCATGGAAGTGGCTGCACGCGCCCGTGCCTTCGGCATGGAGATCGTTGCGCACGATCCTTTTGTTTCCGCAACCGTCGCAAAAGAGCACGGCATCAAGCTTGGATCAATCGATCAAGTCTTCGCCGCGGCAGATTACCTCACGTTGCACGCTGGTCTTACGCCCCAGAGCGCGGACATGATCAACGCCGAGTCACTGAAGAAGATGAAACCGGGAGTGCACATTGTGAATTGCGCTCGCGGGGAACTTGTTGATGAGGCCGCTCTGGCCGATGCGTTGAAAAGCGGGCATGTAGCTGGCGCGGCTCTCGATGTATTTGCTAAAGAGCCGTTGAAGAACTCGCCGCTGCAGGGCATGAGCAATGTCATTCTAACGCCGCATGTCGGTGGCTCAACGCGTGAGGCGCAGGAGGCAGTCGGCTACCAGATCGCGTTGCAGATCAAGGAATATCTGCTGCACGGTGTCATTCAGAATGCTGTCAATGTTCCGTCCGTCTCTCACCACGAATATCTGCAGATGCAGCCGTACATCATTCTTGCTGAGCGCTTGGGATCTTTGTTGGCGCAGATCACCGAAAGCGCGCTGCAGGAGATCTCTCTGCGTTACAGCGGCCATATCGCCGAGTGGAAGACTGAGCTTATCCGTAATGCCGCGATTAAAGGGATGCTGAACGAAGTGCTGGATGAAGACGAGAAGGCGAATCTCGTCAATGCGGAGTCGCTTGCCAAAGCCCGCGGCCAGCGGATCCACGAAGAGCGCAAAGCCAAAGCTTCCGAGGGCGGCGTTGCCAGCGTGCTCTCCGTTCTGGTGAAGGCGGAGAGCGAAGAACACATCGCCAAAGGCGCGGTGCTCCACGGACATGCGGCGCGCCTGCTGCATATTGACGGCATCGAGCTAGAGTCTCCGCTCGGACGCAATCTCATTTTTCTTCGCAACCGCGACGTGCCGGGCGTGATCGGCAAAGTCGGCACAATTCTTGGCGATCACCGCATCAACATCGCCGATTTTTCTCTCGGTCGGCGCACCCGCGACGGCGCGAATGAACGCGAGGCCATTGCGGTCATCCATATTGATGATCGCGTCCCCTCGGCAGTGCTGGCTGAAATTAAAGCCGTTCCTGCCGTGCAGCAGGCAAGATGCGTGAGCCTGCCGGTGTAGGCGAGCGCCTTCGACTGGCTTTCTTCTGCTACACTCGTTGTCCGATGAAGAGCCTCGCGATCGTCCTTGTCTTGTTCGCCGCTGCCTTTCTGTGCGCCGGTCAATATTCAAATGACGCCGGCCTCGCCACACCACAAGAGAAGCGCCTGCGCAACGTGCGCCAGCTGACTTTCGGAGGAAGCAACGCCGAAGCCTATTTCTCGGCTGACGGAAAACAGATTATTTTTCAGTCCACGCGCGACGATTTGCACTGCGACCAGATCTTTACCATGAATGCCGACGGATCGGACGTTCACATGGTCTCGACGGGCAAAGGCCGCACCACCTGCAGCTACTTCTATCCGAATGGAAAGAAGATTCTTTATTCCTCCACGCATCTCGCCGACGCGAACTGCCCTCCGAGGCCCGATTTCTCCAAAGGATACGTGTGGGCCGTTTATTCCGGTTACGACATCTTTACGGCGAATCCCGATGGCAGCGATCTGCGCCGATTGACTACCACGCCCGGCTATGACGCCGAAGCCACGATTTCCGAAGACGGTAAGAAAATTGTTTTCACGTCGATGCGCAACGGCGACCTCGACATCTACAGCATGAATTCCGACGGCACCCGTGTAAAACAGCTTACGCACGAACTGGGGTACGATGGCGGGCCGTTCTTTTCGCCGGACCGCAAATGGATTGTCTATCGCGCTTACCATCCGTCAAATGAGAAAGAAGCAAAAGAGTACAAAGAACTGCTCGCCCAGGGCGTTATACGGCCAACGTCTCTCGAAATCTGGATGATGAAGGCCGACGGCGGCGGCAAGCGACAGATAACGGATCTGGGTGCCGCGAGTTTTGCGCCATCGTTTTTCCCCGATGGCAAGCGCGTCATCTTTTCATCCAACAAAGGATCAACCGGCGGAATGGGCAATTTCGAGCTCTACGCCATCAACACTGACGGCACGAGCCTCGAGCAGATTACCTACAGCCCGGGCTTCGATGGCTTTCCCATGTTCAGCCGGGACGGGAAGAAACTGGTGTGGGCCTCGAATCGCAACGCCAAAGCGGCGCACGAGACAAATATTTTCACTGCGGACTGGGTTCCTTAGCACGCAACTGCTCTGTGATTCGTGATTTCGTTGCTGCCGACAAGTTCGAAATTTCCAGCAGTTCGCGCACGAGCTCTGCCGGAAGCGAAGCCGCGATTTGTGCGGCAAAGCTCTCCGGCGTCTTGCCTGCCTTTAACAAGGCAAGCCGGACGTCGCGTCTAAGCGACCACTTGGAGTGCCGGCAAACAGCCTCGCACAGAGCAGCCGAGTAGCTGTCTCGCAAAATCGAGGCAGCAAGTGCAGCTTCGGTGAGATGCGGATTTTCAAGCGCAGCCTCGATGACTCTCAACTCTGCGTCGAGCAGCAACACGCCCGCCACGCGGCCGGATGCGCGGCGCGCCAGCGAGAGTTTTTCTCCTGGACTCAGGCTTTCCAGCCGGGCAATCAAGACCTCTTCCGCAGCTTTCTTTACATCTGCAGGAACTGTCGGCGTGAGCGCCACCTGCATCAGGTCGAATGTGAATAGCTGGCGCAGCAGCGGAACGGAAACGTGACGGGGCGTCTTTTGGTGCGACACGAGTGCGACGATCACCTTGCGGCTCTTCAGCAGCCGGGCATCTTTTCGGATCCGCTCAACCGTCCCGACGCTCGGGTTGCGGTTTTTGAGCAGCGCCAAAGCAGAATCTTCGCTGAGATTTTCAGTGGGTTCAGGTCTGTCTTTGCTTCCGTCGGGCATGATGTGCGTTCAGCTGCCCCGCGCGATCTCCAGCGCACCGTTGACTGGCTCAACGATATGTGGGACGAGCGAAACCGGTCTACGCAGGTGATTATAGAAACTCTGCCTCACCGGCGGGCTGTGTTCAAACACACCGCCGGACATGGCCACTGGGACTGTCTCGTATGGCTCAAATAACTTCCCAATGACGATATTGCCAATCTTCGCAAGTACTTTGCCTGCCTCTTCCAGGAGTTCTTGAGCAGCCGCGTCCCTGCCGTCCGCACTCTGCTGCACAACCGGCATCAGCGTGGCAAAGTCCGGTGGCGGCATCGAGTTGCTCTTCAAGATCAGTTGCTCGTGGCCCTGCAGATTCCATCTCTGCAAAATGGCATCGAGCAGCTTCGAAGCGTTTCCTTCGTCCTCACTGCGTAGCGCCGTCGAAATTGCGGCTCGCCCAATCCACTGTCCCGAACCTTCATCGGAGATCGCAAAACCCCAGCCTCCGGCGCGTGCCGTTCGCCCCGAGCTGTTGCGCCCATATGCAATCGAGCCCGTTCCTGCAATTACGACCACTCCCGGTCCTGTACCGGATGCGGCTGCCAAAGCGATTTCCATGTCGCCGACCACTTGAATCTCACCGCCGACCACCCCCAACAAAATGTTCCGAATCAACTCCGAAGTTTCTGCGCGTGCGGCACCGGCAACGCCAACGCAGGTTTTCGTGATCTCCCGCGGAGCAATCTTCGCCTGGCCGCAAGCCTGATGAATCGCGTCGGCCAAAGCTTCTTGCGCCTTCTCCGCGCCGACACGAATGGGATTGCTTCCCGAGCTCCTGCCTGCGCCGAGCACAGACGCCGGGTCGCCGAGCAGGCACGAAGTCTTACTGCCGCCACCGTCAATTCCCAGGTAATAGGCCATCAGCGTATTTTTACCATGCGAGGATTCCAGACATTCACTATGGCCAGATTCCAGCAACAGTCATAATCATTTCGTCACGCATGGGGCTGGATAGACTCGATCTCGCCATCATCATTCTTTATCTCGTCGCGATCACGCTTTTCGGCTTGCGTTTTCGCAAGCGGCAGCGCACGTTGCGAGACTACTTCTTAGCAGATCGCAACATCCCCTGGTGGGCCATCACACTTTCGATCGTCGCCGCCGAAACCAGCACGCTGACGATTATCAGCATACCGGGGCTTGCCTACGACACAAATTTGACATTTCTGCAGTTGGTCCTCGGCTACGTTGTCGGGAGAATCGTAATCAGCCTTGTGCTGCTCCCCCACTACTTTCACGGGGATCTTTATACCGCATATGAGTTCATCGGCCGCCGCTTCGGCAGCAGATTACGCCGCCTTACCGCCGGTCTTTTTCTGCTGACTCGCGCCGCTGCGGAAGGCGTGCGCGTTTACGCAGTCTCGATTGTTGTGGCCATTGCCTTCGGAACTGGAGAAGTCGCTTCGATTGCTGTGATCACAGCGCTCACTTTGATCTACACCTTTGAAGGCGGCCTCGCGGCCGTGATCTGGACGGACGTTGTGCAGACATTTATCTACCTCGGTGGGACACTGGTTGGGCTGTTCACCATTCTGCATCTCGTTCCCGGCGGCTGGCCGGCCATTCAGAGCGTGGCCGAAAATGCCCACAAATTTCGCGTATTCGATTTCGCTCCCAACTTCTGGATGCCGTATACGTTTTGGGCTGGGCTGATTGGCGGGACGTTTCTAACCACCGCCAGTCACGGCACGGACCAGTTAATCGTTCAACGCCTGCTGGCGGCGCGTAACGAACGGCAATCAGCTACTGCGCTTATCAGCAGCGGAGTCGCAATCTTCTTCCAGTTCGGATTGTTTTTGATCGTCGGTGTCGCGCTGTTTGCCTACTATGACACTCCCTCCGCGAGGTTCGGGAAGCCGGACCGCATCTTCCCGGTGTTTATTGTCACGCATATGCCGCACGGAATTTCCGGCTTGCTCATCGCAGCGATCCTGGCGGCGGCGATGTCGAATTTGAGCGCTGCGCTGAATTCTCTGTCGTCAAGTTCAATCCTCGATTTCTACTTGCGCGGCAAATCGCAACTCAGCCAATCGCAGCAACTTCGCCTTTCGCGCATGGCGACTTTGTTGTGGGCGCTGGCGCTGTTCGGTCTGGCAATCCTCTGCCTGCACAAGGCCGGACGGGTCATCGAAGTCGGCCTGCAGATCGCGTCCGTCGCGTATGGCGCGCTGCTGGGAGTTTTTCTTTTGGGAGTGCTCACCCGAAGCGCCAATCAGAACGGAGCCGCCGTCGGCATGTTCGCCGGTTTCGCGACTGAATTGTATTTATGGCGCTGGACCTCCGTTCCATGGACCTGGTATGTCGCGATTGGAGCATTGGTGACGTTCTCGGTCGGCTACGGGGTGAGCATCATCACCGCGGAGCAACGCTGAAGACCGTGTTTTGTGCCGCCGCAAACATTCGAACGGCCAAACCCTTTCGCTATAATCAAATGAACCATGGTGACCAGCCCAACGGTGAACACGAGCAGTTCGAGCGCCCAAATTCTGCGCGCCGATTTTAACGCTCTGCTTAACCACGGGGGAGTTTTTGAGCTCACGAATCGCGCGAAAATCGAACTGACTGGCCGCGACCGGGTGCGCTGGCTCAACGGCCAGATCACCAACAATATCCGCGATCTGGCTGTTGGTCGCGGGGTTTACGCGTTCATCATTACTCCCCAAGGACGTATTCTCGCCGATCTTTACGCTTATAACCTGGGCGAATCGCTGCTGATTGATACTGATAAAGCGCAAGGCGAGAAAGTGCTTCAGATTTTTCGCAAGTACATCATTATGGACAAGGTCGAGTTGAACAGTGCCGATGAGAAGCTTGTCGCAGTGGGTGTTGCCGGCCATGAGAGCAGACAATTTATAAGCGCTGCTGGAATTGAAACTCCGCAACTCGAACCGCTGCAGCTGGCGAAAATACAATGGCGCGACACAGAACTGACCATGCTCCGAACGGATCACGACAGGATTGAATCGTACGAGCTGTGGCTTGAACCCGCGAAAGCCGAAGCTCTGCATTCGGCTCTCACTGAAGCCGGAGCGGCGCCCATCAACGACGCCACGCTTGAAGTATTGCGAATCGCCGAGTCGCGACCAAAATACGGCCAGGACATCACCGAGCGCGACCTGCCGCAGGAAACCGGTCAAATGCGGGCGCTTAGCTTCACCAAAGGTTGCTACATCGGTCAGGAAATCGTTGAACGCATTCGCTCTCGCGGCGCAGTGCACCGCCAGTTCAGCGCATTCCGCGTGGAAGGGCCGATGCCTGCTCCAGGCACAAAGATTACCGGCGACGGCAAGGAAATCGGCGAGATTACCAGTGCCGCCGTGCTGCCGGTGGGTCAAGGTGAGATAGCGGCAGCATTGGGATACATTCGGCGCGAGGCGGCGGTTCCGGGCGCACGGCTGATCGCCGGCGAGAGCCATTTAACCATAGTCACGGCGCCTTTTATTTAATGCTCATCACTTTAAGGAATCATCAACATGCCTGAAAAGAAACAGGAAGGCTTTACGGTAACGGATCGCCGGCTGTTCACGGCGGAGGGCGAAATTCGCAAGGATGCCACCGAAGAAGAGGCCTCGACCTCAAACCCGGCCTCAAAGAGTGTTCCAGCCAGCGCTGCTCCCGCTCCCGAGCCGTCGCCAATGCCTCCGGTTCCCACAGCGGCCGAGCAGAAAGAGCAAGCTGACGCTTATCACAAGTCCTCCAAAGATCTCGACAGTCGTGTCGAACTCGGCGGGCACTCGGCAAAAGATCTGGAGATGACCTTTGAGCGCTTCATGGCCTCGCTATACATGACCGCTATGCTGCAGCTCGGCCTGATGCACGAGGAAGGCGCGCAGCCGCGGGTCGACCTGATCGGCGCCCGGCAGAGCATCGACACACTCAGCCTGCTGCAGGAAAAAACCAAGGGAAATCTCACCGGCGCAGAGGAGAATTTTCTTCAGAATTGCCTTTACGAGCTGCGCATGGCGTACGTTGAAGTCACCAACGCATTGACCCGCCCGCCTGAGGCTCACCCTCGCGGCACCGGAACCGGCGGGCGATGAAAGCAACCCTTACGGTGCTGGGCAGCGGCACCTCCATGGGCGTCCCTACCATTGGCTGCGACTGCGCCGTCTGCCATTCAGCCGACCCGCGCGACCGGCGCACCCGGCCCTCGGTTCTCGTCGAGTACGGTGGTAAATTCGTCATCATTGATACCACGCCCGACTTTCGAGAGCAGGCAATCCGCGAGCAAATTAGGCATCTGGATGCCGTGCTTTACACCCACACTCATGCCGATCATATATTGGGTATTGACGACCTGCGCCCGTTAAGCTTCCATCACAAGCCGGACAAGCTGCCGCTCTATGCCCGCCCGGAAGCGGCTGCATTCATCGAGAAAATGTTCAGCTACATCTTCGCCGCCGACTATAAATTTGGCGGCTTGCCGCAGGTCGAACTCAAGCACATCGATGGCCCGATTGGGTTGTTTGGCGCGGTGTTTGATCCCATCAAGGTGATCCACGGTGAAGCGGAAATCTATGGCTTTCGCTTCGGTTCAGCGGCCTATCTGACCGATCACAGCGACATTCCCCAGGCGTCTCTGGCAAAGCTGCGGGGCCTTGACATTCTATTCCTGGATGCGCTGCGTTATAAGCCTCACCCGACCCATTCGACGGTAGATAACTCGTTGCGCATCGTGGAGCAACTACAGCCCAAGCGGGCCTTCTTTACGCACATCTGTCATGACTTGCCCCACGCCGCAACCAATGCGTCACTTCCTGCGAATGCACAACTTTCTTACGATGGCATGAAGCTGGAGTTTGAAATTTAAAGTTTGAGCTGCTGTAGCTCGATCATCTTTTATTATGCACATCTTTCGCGCCCTGGAGGACATACCGACCGATTTCGGTCCTACGCTGATCAGTGTGGGCAACTTCGACGGCGTGCATCAAGCGCACCGGCGGGTGATTGACACGATCGTCAGCGGGGCACGCGAGCAGAACCTGAGGTCAGTGGCAGTGACCTTCGAGCCTCACCCCATGCGCATCCTGCATCCCGAGTCGTCTCTGAGATTACTCACTCCCCTTCCCGAAAAATTGCGTTTGCTTGCAGAAACTGGACTCGATGCGGTCATGCTGCTCCCCTTCACGCGCGATCTTTCCGTGATGATGCCGCGCCAGTTCGTTGAAAGTATCCTGAAAAAACGCCTGCGCGTGCGCGAGGTGCACGAAGGATTCAACTTTCACTTTGGGCACAAAGCGTCCGGCAATGTGGACATGCTCAAGGAATTCGGGCGCGAAATGGGATTCGAGGTGCGGATTTATCCTGAACTGCGCCTGCGTGGCGAATCAGTCTCGAGCAGCCAGATTCGCAGGTTGGTCGCGGAAGGCCTGGTCAGCCGGGCACGTCATCTTTTGGCGCGGGCCTTCAGTATTCTTTCCGCTCCCGGCCGCGGGCGCGGCTATGGCTCGAAATACACCGTGCCCACAATCAATCTCAGCCGCTACGATGAAATGGTTCCCAAAGATGGGGTTTACATCACGCGCACGCGCGTCGGCCAGGAGTGCTTCGATTCTGTCACCAACGTTGGCAGTCGTCCCACTTTCGGAGTCGATTCTTTCGCCATCGAGACGCATCTTTTGAATTTCCACCCCATCCTGCTGGCTCCAGAAACCGAAGTCGAAATTCACTTTTTGCAGAGGCTGAGGTGCGAAATCAAATTCCCCTCAGTCGAAGCGCTCCGCGAGCAGATTGGCAGGGACGTAAAGAAGGCGCAGCGGTACTTTCACCTTTCGAAGCTGCAGATCAGGTAATCCGGATCAGTGCGGCAGATAACCGTCTTCCAGCGGCAGCTTGCCATCTACTTTGATCACCTTCACGTGATCGTCAATGGAATGAACTTCGACCAGCCCAATGGCGCCGGGATTTGTCTCGACTGTGTTCAACACGTCGGAGTCGGAATCCACCAGAACAATCGAGCCTACATGCGTGGTGATCAGCGTCTCGATCTGCGTGGCTGACATTCTGTTCAGCCGCTCCAGGGTGACCTTCTCCCCGTTCGACGAGCGGTGAAGCACCACCACGACGTCTTTGCCGTCCGGCCACTTCTTGATTTCCGACTGGAAAATCTTCGCGAGGTGCGCCGAGGAAACCTCCCCCATAGGATTATTTTTGTTCACCACCACGGCGAGGTGATGCGCAAAGCTAGGCGTTAGAAGTAAGGGTATAAAGACGAGGGCGCCAAAAAGGCGTGTGCGAGTCATGTGCTTAAGATTGCCTTGGCGCCAGGCTCTTGACAAGTGACTAAGGTGACGAAGGCCAGTGGTGCTCAGCTGTCCAATCGCGCAGGAAAAGGAGGGAACAGATTGGAACCTGTCAAACAACTCCGCTGCGACCGGATGTAATTCTGGCTTGCACGTCACTCGCCGGCGACTTAAAGTCAGTCTGCCGCTCGCATCCGGTGGACTTCCGTGATCCATCCGCCGAGATCGAACCCATCACTTGTGTCCGCCGGGCCCTGCCATGACGCCATCGAGCGACACTCTTGCCGTTGCTAAGGTTTTCCTTATTCTCTATTCTCTCCATTGGGCCGCGTTTCTCCTGTTGCGCATGTTTCCGTCCCCGTTAGCGGCCAGACCGTTCTGTCGCTTACTTCGAATAGGCAAACGGTCGCACCTCGACGGACGCCCTGCAAGCGATGGCAGCCTTGCGCGCCCAGGCAAGTGCCTCGTTCATATCAGCGGCTTTCAGCACCCAAAAACCGAGTACGTGTTCCTGGCTCTCCGTGTACGGCCCGTTAGTGACGAGCAGTTTTCCATTGGACTGAGCGCGCAGCGACTTCGCATTACTGGGCGAGGAAAGGCCGCCGACAAATATCCTGACCCCGGCAGTCACCATCTCGTCGTTGAGCACGTCGATCTCGCGATCCATCGCTTCGGTTTCGACGGACGGGTCGTAGTTGTCGGGCCGGTAGAGAGCAATCAAGTACTCACCTCCGGGCAGCGCGGCAGAAATAATCAACGCCGATGACGGACGATCTTCAGGTTTCTCCTCCAGGCAGCGCATGATGACCATTTCCACGGCCGGATCGAGATCATGAACCAGCGTGGAAGGGCGACGCGGCGCGCTCTCGTAGCGAACACGCATAATCTCGTCGTGCGTCTTTCCCTCAAATGCTGGCCTGCCGGTAAACAGCTCGTAGAGCACCAGTCCGAGTGCATAAATATCGCTGCGAGCCGTGACCTCCTTGCCCGCAAGCTGCTCCGGTGCCATGTAGGCCGGCGTCCCGCTGCGCACGTCCTCAATCTCATGGGCTAGGCCGGCCAGGCCGAAGTCCATGATGAGCACTTCACCTCGCCCATCGAGCATGATGTTCGAGGGCTTCAGATCCCGGTGCAAGACGCCCTTGTCGTGCGCCGCCGCCAGCCCAGCACAGATCTTGCGTGCGATCTCTAGAGCTTTATCGCGGGGGAGCCGGCCAATACGCCGCAGCAGCGATGAGAGGTCTTCGCCGTCCACGTACTCCATCGACAGGAAAGTCTGGTTGTCGATCTCGCCGATGTCATAAACGCGGCAAACGTTAGGATGCGAAATGCGGCGTGCGATGCGGACCTCGTTGCGGAAGCGTTCCAGCATAGACTTATCGATCATCGACTCGGGCAGGAACTTGAGCGCCACTGGTTGACCCAGCGTGCGATCGTCGGCGCGAAACACCTCGCCCATGCCGCCGCTTCCGAGCAGTGAAATGATGCGGTAGCGCTCCGCAATCAGCATGCCCGGCGCAAAGCGACCTTCGTCGCGGGACGGATGCGATACCAGCTGCGAGGAAGAAGGTTTGCTTAGCGACGAATATGTGGGTGCGTCCGCTGAGGCGAGTGCGGCCGTGGTCGCAGCATCAGTACCGGACGACCCTGCGGAACCCTTTCGCAACGGACTTCCGCACTGCGAGCAAAACGGCGCTGCCCGCTCTAACTCCGAGCCACACTGCTGACATCGTTCCATCTGCTACGGCTCCCACAATCTTCTTGATATGTTACCTCGCCTCGAAAGCCCTTGGAGCGTGGCGCTGAAGTTAAGCCAGAGGGCGAGCAGGCCCGAGTTCTGACAGATGACGGGTCTTAATGGTTCTGCTGATAGCCTTGAGGGCCGCGGCGGCATCTGCGCCAAAGGAGCAAACGGACAGCGGCGCCAATTGCGCTCGGCGTATCTGATCGTAGAGGCGAAGAAGCGATTGTCTCCGTCAAATGCAGGCTGGTGCGCCACTCGGAAGTGATAACCAGGATCATCGGCGGTACCGCGGCGAGATGGTTACTCGGTTTACAGCCCGAACAGCTCGCGCAAGGTTTTAGTTTGAGCGCGGCTCACCGGGATTTCCGTTTGGCTCTTGTCATCCATGCGCAGCTGGTAAGAACTCTTGAACCACGGAACCACTTCTTTAATGCGGTTCTTGTTCACCACATAAGAGCGGTGCGCCCGCCAGAAAAGATTGGGGTCGAGGCTCTCCAGCAGTTCTTCCAACGTGCGGCAATTTGATTGGCCCTCCATTCCTGCTGGGCCGGAGGTCACAACGGTAATCACGCCGTCTTCGATGGAGGCAAAACAGACATCTTTTTGATTCACCAGAATCAGCCGGCCGGCGGCCTTGAACAGCAGTTTGGAAGTTTGCGGCTTCTGCGATTCCAGCATGCGCACCAGCGTTTCGAACTTTTCCGATGACCCGTCGCTGGTACCGATTTTGATCTTTGCCCGCTCCACCGACTGCGCAACACGCTTCTTGTCGAACGGCTTGAGCAGATAATCCACTGCGTTTACTTCAAACGCCTTGACCGCGTACTGGTCGAAAGCTGTGGCAAAAACGATCTTCGGCAAGGGCACACGCCGGTCGAGCAGCTTCTTGATGACGCCGAAGCCGTCAAGACCGGGCATTTGCACATCGAGAAAGAGCAGGTCGGGATTGAACTCGCGGATGAGATTCACGGCTTCCACGCCATTCTTGCCCTGCGCCACCACATCCACGTCGCCGACATTTTTCAAGAGGAATGCCAGTTCGTCGCGCGCAAGCTGCTCATCATCGACGATAACTGCGGAAAGAGACATGAAACTCCTCAGCAAATTATAGTGACCCAAATTCGAGGCGGTCAACGCCGCTCCGGTTGGCCCTTACTGGTGCTGCCGCATTCCCTGCATTCCGGCCGGCATCTGAAACTTCCTGTAATCCGAGGGCACGGTGAACAAGCTTGCCGCTTGCGATCCTTCGCTGATGTTGCGCAGCTCGCCGCTATCGTCATCGCTTCCTTGCCACTTGATGGGAAAAACGATGCTGCTATCCAGCCAGATATAGCCTGTTTTTCCTTCGGCGGAGGTTCCCTGGTATTTTACGGTTTTGCGCCCGTTCACGGTTTCGCTACCGATTTTCTTGCAGCTGCCTCCCTTATCGATGTCCAGCTTCTGCCACTCAGTGCACGCATCTTCTATATCGGCAGGGCGGAAGAAAGTGCCCCAACGGCGCATGCCAGGCCCCTGGTTCCAGGCGAACTCCATGTACATCTTCTGAGCGGGCATGAGAACCTCGGTGGTCTGGCTCGCGAGGTCGAGGATGACCACCCCGCCTTGTCCCGCCTGTCGCTCCTGCGGCTCAATTCGCATCTTGTCTTTAGTAGCAAAGATTTTCGCTTCCAGCTTCGTGTCCTTACCTTTCATGGTGACCAGATCCGCGGAAAAATCCTGCTGCGCCAGCAGCGCGGTCGCGGAAAGTACGAGGCTCAGAAGGCACAATTTACGAAGAAAGCTGTGATTCATAGTAATCTCCTGTTGCAGCGGGCGTTAGCCGATCACGGGAAGGATATCAGAAGAGAGTTGGAACGCATGTGAGGGGATTGCGCGAGGCACCGCCCTCGGACAACACCTTTCAGAGAGCTAATATCAGAAATAAGGAGTCGACCTGCAACATGAAAAATCTTCCCGCAAGAAGACACATCCGGCTGAAATATGAAGTTCAGTATCCCAACCCGATTCAGGTGAAAGCAGGTGAGCGCCTCGAAGTGGGACGCGACGACGACGATAACCCCGGTTGGCTCTGGTGCCGAGCTGCAGACGGCCGCGAAGGCTGGATGCCTTCCGAATTGCTTGCCATAGGAGACTTTGCGACGGTGTTGCAGGATTACTCGGCGAAGGAACTGGCCGTGCAGCCAGGAGATGAAGTAGAAGTGGAAGAGGTGCGTCACGGCTGGGTCAGAGTCAGAAATAACAAAGGCGAAGCGGGGTGGATTCCCAAATCGCACGTCGACATGTAGTTGAGCAATTCATCCAATCTCCCGCAGGAGGCGATTATCATGCACCACGTGCGCCAGGAGAACCTGCCTTTCGTTGGCAGTTCACACGAATTTATTGGAGCTGAGCAGGGCGACACCGGCGTTTCGGTGTTCCTTTACCACGGCAAGCCTGGCTCGGGACCGGGCCCGCACCGCCATCCTTATGACGAGATTCAGTTCATCCGCGAAGGCCGCGGAGTGTGGACCGTGAATGGCAAGACCTTCGAGGGCGGGGCTGGGGACATCTTCGTCATCAAGGCCGGCGAGATCCACTGCTTCAAAGCAACTGGTGACTCGCCGCTGATTCAACTCGACGTTCATCTCAGCCCCCGTTTCATCCAGGAGAACCTGTAATCACAAGCGCAACCGCGCTTGACCGCTTCAGCGAGGGGATGTCCGCACTGCGATGACTGCCACACGCTATGAAAGTCCCGCTTCATCCCCTGCCGGGGCTGCAGCGAACGCTCGAATTGTTGCCTCAAGCCTGTCAACTTGCTTAAGCGTAAGCAAGCTGACGGTTGCGGTGGTCAAGAAATTGACACATAGTGCGATAAGCCCGGCATTCCAGCCATAAAAAGGGTCACGGTGCGTAAGCATGAGGAACAGAACAACCGAAATACCGGCGGCCATTCCGGCGAAAACGCCAGCCGTGGTTACGCGCCTTGAAAACAGGCCAAGCACAACTCCGGGGAAAAACTGCGCGACTCCGGCGGAACCCAACAACCAAAGGGATACCAAACTCAGTGAGCTGTAGATGGCAAGAATTACCGCTCCCGTACTGAGCACCAGCACCATGATCTTGGCCACCTTTGCAACCTGCTCATCACTCATGCCGGGAGACAGCACCGGCCGGAAAAGATTCTTGGCGTACAACGTTGCCCCGCTGAGAAGTTGAATTGCCGCCGTCACCATCGCTGTCAGAGCACCCGCGCCACCAATAATGCCCAGGAACCAGGCCGGAAACGTCTTGCGCACCATGGTCAGTAACGACAGGTCGCCATTGCTCAAATTGGGCAAGACCAGGACGGCGGTAAATCCGACGAATAACATCAGCGGCACCGTCAAACCGTAGAGCGGCATAATCACTGCATTGCGCCGCAAGACCTTGCCGCTGCGCGCGGTAAAGCTGGCCGCGAAAAAATGCGGCCACATGTAAAAGCCAACCCCAGCCAGCAGGACGGTGGTCACGTACCAGGCATGCCCCAGGTTTTGCGTCGCCCCCGGCATCGTAAGATGATTGGGTTTCTCTCGTGCCAGAGCTGCGAACATG
>Ga0335078_10002320_pt1 | contig 28884 bp, 14 predicted proteins | sample Lox_Sample_32_FD_206711 | JGI IMG/M metagenome (GOLD analysis project Ga0335078, IMG submission 206711) | Soil microbial communities from Loxahatchee National Wildlife Refuge, Florida, United States - Lox_Sample_3.2 | ecosystem: Environmental > Terrestrial > Soil > Wetlands | place: USA...
GTGATAGAGAATCTGTCCGCGCAGATCGGTAGGCAGGTCGTGGTGGAGCATGTAGTGATGTAGGGCGTCCCGGCCGGTAAATAGCGGGCCGTTGATCAGCACCACGTCTCCCACCTTGAGCGCGCGCACCTGTTGCTCCGTCAGCGGTGGCTCCAGCCGAATCTCGCGTCCGGTCAGCTTGAAGCCCTCGCCCTCCTTCACCAGCCGTTCCACCGGCCGTTCCGGATCGCGGTAGAGCCAGCGCGTGATGGCGCCGCTGGCCGGATCGACGATCACCCCGAGCCGCCGGAACGCCCAGCAATCGTAAGCCACCGAAACGAAGAAGCTGGCGGGCAGGCGATTGGCGGCTGCGATCTTGCACCCGATCAGCGAGGCGTTGCCGCCGAATCCCATGGTGCCGACGCCGATCTGGTTCGCTTCGTCCATGATGCTGGCTTCGAGTTTGGCCAGCGTGGGGTCGGGGTTCACGTCGTCGAGAGAACGGAAGAGTTGTTCCTTGGCAAGCTCGTAGCCGTGAGCGCGGTCGCTGCCGATGCAGACGCCGAGAGCTCCCGGCGCGCAACCCTGCCCTTGCGCTTGCCAAACGGCGTGCAGGATGCACTTGCGCACGCCGTCCAGATCGCGATCGGCGCGGCCCAGGCGATCGAGCACGCAGGGAACCGAATACTGAATGTTCTTGTTCTCGCAGCCGCCCCCCTTGAGGATCAGCCGCACTTCGAGGTCGGACCCTTCCCACTGTTCGAAGTGGTACGCCGGCGTGCCGGGTCCGAGATTGTTGCCGCTGTTCTTGCCGGTGATGGAATCGACCGAATTGGGCCGCAGCTTGCCGCGCCGGGTGGCTTCGGAAATGGCTTCCTCGATCTGCCGGCGCATCACCATCTGGTTGACGCCCACCGGCGTCTTGATGATGAAAGTGGGAAAGCCCGTATCCTGGCAGATCGGCCCTTCGTCGTCGCAGGCCATGTCGATGTTCTCGCCGATGATGGCCAGCGCCTGCCCGGCCTGCGTGTGGGGAGCCTCGCGCTTGAGCGCCAGCCCCATGGCTTGGCGCACGTCGGGCGGGAGATTGGTGGAAGTCTGAATGATCAGCTCCAGCATGCTTTCGCGAAAGAATTGCATGTTTTTGTCCTTGGTCCTTTGTCCTTGGTCCTTCGTTCTCCGTCCTCAGCTAGCCATCAGCTATCAGCCATCAGCAAGACGCCGGACTCCTGTTGCTGAGGGCTGATGGCTGAAAGCTGAAGGCTCAAAGCCGACTCAATGGCCCAATGAATCAATTCTTCGGTATCACCGGCAATAGGATCTGCGACGGATGCGCGACGTCATGGTAAACCGCGTTGTCCGCCACGGCCCAGCGCCGGTTGTTGTTGAGCGGCTCACCCGTGTTCGGGTTGACGTCGAACCGCGGGAAATTGCTGCTCGAAATATCCAGGCGAATGCGATGTCCGCGCTGGAACACCAGCGACGTGGGGTACATCTCGATGGTGAAGGCGTACACCTCGCCCGGCTTCATCAGCGTGGCGTGCTCGAGCGAATCGCGATAGCGCGCCCGCAGGATGCCGTCCTCCACGTTCAGGTCGACGCCGCCCGGAAAGTCGTGACTGGGCGGATAAACGTCCACCAGCTTGGCGGTGAAATCGGTGTCCGGCGCGCTCGACGCCGCCCACAGCTTCACGATCAGCCGGCCCGTCACTTCCACGTCTTCGGTGAGCGGCGGCGTCTGGAACACCAGCACGTCGTTGCGGGCCGAGAGCGGGCGGTCGTCGTCGCACACCCAGAAATCCTTGTGGCAGCGCTGGTCCATGGCGCCCCGGTCCATCAGAATGCCTTCCGAGGAAATGTTGCCGCCGAGCGTTGGTACCGGGTGGTGAGGATCGAACAGGTAGTGGGTGGGCTCGGCGGCGCCCGCTTCGTCGCCGGCCGGCTTCGCGGGCGAGAGGCTGCCATCAGCGTGCAGGTAATACGGCGTGCTCACCGCGCGAGCCAACGGCCATTCGTTCTCGGTGCGCCAATGCCCGCCCACGAAGAGGCGGCCTTCGGGCGTCTTGTGGGCGTCGCCGCCGCCCATCACGAAGATGCGCACGGGCGGCTCGCCATCGACGCCGTTATCGATGCCCTTCAGCCAGTGGTCGAACCAGCGCTGGTGGAAAGCCATGAGATCCAGCTTGGCCTCGGGACCGAACTCCGCCTCGCCGGCGTGGCTCGATTGCTGGCCGCCGTGCGTCCACGGACCCATGATCAAGCGGATGGGACCTCTCTTGTTCTTCGCCAGCGTTACGTAGTTGAGGTTGGAGGTCATCAAGTCCCAGGAGTCGTACCAGCCGCCCACCAGATAGACCGGGATGTCCTTGTACTCGGCCACGTGGGCCACCACGTCCACGCCGCAGTTCTTCCAGAAGTCGTCGTAATCGCCGTGGCTCATCGCTTCGATCAACCAGGCTTCGTAATCGGGAGCTAGCTTGAGCGGCGTCAGGCCGAGCCGCAAGGGCAGCCCTCGCGCGTACTCTCGCACCTGCTTGCCGAGCTCGGTAAGCTCATCGCGCACGCCGGGGTCGCGCGCCGGCGCGCCGCCGTTCGGCAGGCCAATGGTGAAAATCCAGTTCAGCCAGCGCAGCTCGAAGGCTCCGACGTGGCGCACGCCGTAATGCCCGTAGTCGGACATGGCGTCAATGGGCACCATCGCTTTGAGGTAGGGGGGATTGGCGAGGGCCAGCGCGTGCTGCGTCCCGCCGGGGTAGGACGTGCCCACCGTGCCGATGCCGCCGTCGGACCACGCCTGCGCGCCGATCCACTGGGCCGTGTCGTATCCGTCGTTGCCATCGTCGCGGTCGGGACGCCAGCGGCCTTCGGAGGCGTAGCGCCCGCGCACGTCCTGCGTCACCACCGCGTAGCCGCGCGGTACGAAATAATGCGGCCAGTACTCGGATCGGTTCTTGTCGTAAGGCGTGCGTTCGAGGATGACGGGAAACTTGCCGGGAACGGGAATGCCGTTGACGCCGGGCCGATAGATATTGGTGGCCAATCGCACGCCGTCGCGCATCGGCACCATCACATTCTGCGCCGCAACAATCTCGTAGGACGTCTCCCCTTGCGCCCGGAGCGTAGGGAAGGGAATCGAGAGAGAGAGGGCAAGGACGGCCAGGAAGAAACAATGAATGATGAACCATGAATGATGAATGGAAGAGGTCCGGTGCCCGTTGTCCTTGGCTCGTTGCTGAGGTGCCACCTTCATGTGATCTTCGTCTCCTTCTATTATGGTAATGGTTTTCCACCTGATTTTACATGGATTATATCCGCGTTTTTTGGGCAGTGGGTCACCTTGCTGTAGAGGCGGCTTTACACCGCCATTTGGCGAGGTAAACTCGCCGCTACCTCTTCAATTCGACTCACTAATAGTCCTTGCCACGCGCCGCCCGTTCCTTGATCATACAAGCGGCCGGCGTGGCGAGGGGACAGTGATTGGCCACTGGCCGCAGCTCAAAAAAGAACCTATCCCCAGCATAAAAACTATTGATTTCCAAAGCTAACTAGGATACTGTCATAGTAATAGATACGTCCTGTGACTGGTTAAAGGCTGAAAATGGTTGTGAACTCAAAGGGCGGTGGTCGGCGGGACGTTACGATCTGTGCCCGTGGAACGCCGCCTCGGCGTAGCGCTAAGCGCGACGACCGAACCGAGGCCAAGGTCGGGATAAAGGTGGTGAAGGTCGAAACAAAGCCGAATCAAAGCCATGAGGATCAAACAGTTTGTTATCATAAGCTTATGCGAGAATCGAAAGAAGCAAAGCCATTGAGATTAACTAATTGTCCGTCATTGGGTTACGAGGATTTTGGGCCCTTCTTTGGGGAAGTTACTACCGATGACTCCACTTTCTATATTGCCGATTTGGGAGGGCATGGTTGGAGGCGAACGAAGCCAATCGAAGCCAAGCCACATAAGCCTTGTTTTATCAATAGCTTATGTCAGCAATGAAGGGAACGAAGCCACGGAGGTTAATCGCCATTAAATCAGTCAGTTACGGCGATTTTAGGCCCGTTTTTCGGCAAATTAGAACCGATGACCCGATTCTCTATATTGCCGATTTGAATTGAGGTACGAGGAGTGACCGCGCCGGCTAAAGCCGAGTCTCAGTTTCGCGACGCAAGGCAACGGGACCAAGAATCCACCGTTCGTGGACTGCCTCCCGCGCAAGGCCTCTACGACCCGGCGCACGAGCGCGATGCCTGCGGCATCGGATTCGTAGCCAACATCGAGGGTCACAAGTCTCACGATATCATTGCCAAGGGCATCCAGATCCTCATCAATCTCACTCACCGCGGCGCCTGCGGCTGCGACCCGGAGACCGGCGACGGCGCGGGCGTCCTGATCCAGATTCCCCATGCCTTCTTCGACCGTGAGTGCTCCCGCCTGGGATTCACCCTTCCCGCTCCCGGCGAATACGGCATCGGCATGGTATTCCTGCCCGTGGCCCGGCAGGAAAGGGTGCTTTGCGAAGGCATCCTGGAAAAGATCGTGGTCGAAGAGGGCCTTTCCGTCCTGGGCTGGCGCGATACGCCCATCAACTCGAACTCCATCGGCCGCTTGGCCCGCAATACTCAACCTTACATCGAGCAGATCTTCATTCGTCGCGCACCGGGAATGGATCAGGACGCGCTGGAGCGCAAGCTCTACGTGGTGCGTAAGCGAGTGGAAGCCGAAATCGCCAAGAGCGACATGCGGGAGAAGGACTTCTTCTACATCCCCTCGCTGTCTTCGCGTACCATCGTCTATAAGGGGCTGCTACTGGCACCCCAGATCGCCCATTTCTACAAGGAACTGTCGGATCCCGAGGCGATGAGCGCCATCTGCCTGGTCCACCAGCGATTCTCCACCAACACGTTTCCCACCTGGCACCTCGCGCATCCTTATCGCTACATCTGCCACAACGGCGAGATCAACACCCTGCGCGGCAACGTGAACTGGATGTACGCCCGGCAGTCGGTGCTGGCTTCGTCGTTAATGGGCGATGACGTCCGCAAACTGATGCCCATCATCACCGCCGGCGGCAGCGACTCGGCCAATCTGGATAACGCCGTCGAACTCCTCACGCTCACCGGGCGCAGCCTTCCCCACGTGCTTTCCATGCTGATTCCCGAGGCGTGGAGCAACGATCCCACCATGCCGGCGGATGTGCGCGCGTTTTATGAGTTTCACGCTTCCTTGATGGAACCCTGGGACGGCCCGGCGGCGGTGGCGTTTACCGACGGGCGTGTGATCGGGGCCAAGCTCGATCGCAACGGCTTGCGGCCAGGACGCTACCTGGTCACCAGCGACGGTCTCATCATCATGGCGTCGGAAGCCGGCGTGTTGCCGGTGCGGCCGGAAACCGTTCGCCTCAAGGGACGGCTCGAGCCGGGTCGTATGCTGCTGGTGGATACGGAGCAGAAGCGGCTGATCTCCGACGACGAAGTGAAGAAGCACCTTGCGGCGCGGCAGCCTTACGCGCAATGGCTGCGGGACAATCAGATCACGCTGGACCACCTTCCCGATCCGCCGCACGTGAAGCCGACCGACCATAAGACCATCCTCCTGCGGCAGCGCGCCTTCGGCTATACGGACGAGGACCTGAAGTTCATTCTCGGCCCCATGGGCACCAGCGGGGAGGAGCCGGTGGGCTCCATGGGCACGGACACGCCGCTGGCCTGCCTTTCGGACCGCCCACAACTGTTGTTCAGTTATTTCAAGCAGATGTTCGCCCAGGTCACCAACCCGGCCATCGATCCCATCCGCGAGGACCTGGTGATGTCGCTGATCAGCTACATCGGCTGCGAACCCGACATCCTGGAAGAATCGCCGCGCCACTGCCATACCCTGAAACTCACCCATCCCGTCATCACCAACCGGCGCCTGGAGAAGCTGCGCCGGGTGAGCCAGGGCGATTTCCTGGCGACCACGCTCCCCATGCTCTTTGCAGTAGAAGGAGGCGAACAGGCACTGCAGAAGGCGGTGGACGAGCTTTGCGAACGCGCCGACCTGGCCATTAAGTCCGGCTACACGCTGCTGATTCTTTCCGACCGCGGAGTCGATAAGAAGTACGCGCCCATTCCCAGCCTGCTGGCGCTTTCGGCGGTCCACAACCACCTGATCAGGTCGGAGACCCGCAACCAGGTGGCGTTGATTGTCGAATCCGGCGAGACGCGCGAAGTGATGCACTTCGCCCTCCTGCTAGGCTACGGCGCGAGCGCGGTGAACCCTTTTCTCGCCGTCGAGACCCTGGAGGACCTGCACAAAAACGGGTACTTCCCCGCCGACACCAGCTTCGACAAAGTCTTGAAGAACTATATGAAGGCGGTGGATAAAGGCCTGCTGAAGACCTCCTCCAAAATGGGCATCTCCACCCTGCAGAGCTACCGGGGCGCGCAGATTTTTGAAGCCGTCGGGCTGAACCGCTCGTTCGTCGAGCGCTACTTCACCGGTACCTCTTCGCGCATCGAGGGCGTAGGCATCGACGTGCTGGCAAAAGAGGCGCTGATGAAGCACCAGTTCGCCATCGAGGCGCCGGCGGAATCGGAGACGGAACTCGAAATCGGCGGCGAATACCAGTTCCGGCTGCGCGGCGAACGCCATCAACTGAATCCCACCACCATCAGCAAGCTCCAGCACGCGGTGCGGCAGAACCGCTTCGAGACGTTCCGGGAATTCGCCGATACGGTTAACCAGCAGAACCGCGACTTGATGATGCTGCGCGGCATGTTTGACCTCAAGCCTATCGGCCCCCCGATGCCCATGGAAGAGGTTGAGCCGGCCACGGAGATCGTGAAGCGTTTCGCCACCGGCGCCATGTCGTTCGGCTCCATCAGCAAGGAGGCACACGAGACGCTGGCCATTGCCATGAACCGCATCGGCGGCCGCTCCAATACCGGCGAAGGCGGCGAGGACGAAGCGCGTTACCAGCTTGACGCGAACGGCGACTCGCGCCGCAGCCGCATCAAGCAAGTGGCTTCGGCGCGCTTCGGCGTCACCACCCATTACCTGGTGAACGCGGACGATCTCCAGATCAAGATCGCGCAGGGCGCCAAACCGGGCGAGGGCGGGCAGCTTCCCGGCCACAAGGTGGACGAGATCATCGCGCGAGTGCGCCACTCGATTCCCGGGGTCGGACTGATTTCGCCGCCGCCCCATCACGATATTTACTCCATCGAGGACATCGCGCAGTTGATCTATGACCTCAAGATGGTGAACCCGCACGCGCGCGTTTCCGTAAAGCTGGTGGCGGAAGCGGGCGTGGGGACGGTGGCCGCTGGCGTCGCCAAGGCGCACGCCGACGTGATCCTGATCAGCGGCTACGACGGCGGCACCGGAGCTTCACCCATCAGCTCCATCCGCCACGCCGGAATCCCCTGGGAACTGGGGCTTTCCGAGACCCAGCAGATTCTGGTGATGAACGATTTGCGCAGCCGTGTGCGCCTGCAAGTGGATGGCAAGCTCCAGACCGGCCGCGACGTGGCCATTGCCGCGCTGCTGGGCGCGGAGGAGTTTGGCTTCGCCACCACTCCGCTCATCACCATGGGCTGTATCATGATGCGCAAGTGCCACCTGAACACCTGCCCAGTGGGCGTGGCCACGCAAGATCCGGAATTGCGGAAGAAGTTTCAAGGTCAGCCCGAGCACGTGATCAACTTTTTCTTCTTTGTGGCGGAGGACCTGCGCCGGGTGATGGCCAGCCTAGGCTTCCGCAAGCTCGACGATATGGTGGGCCGGGTGGACTGCCTGGTCCAGCGCCAGGACGTGGAACACTGGAAAGCGAGAAGCATCGATCTCTCCTCCATCCTTTACAATCCTCCCATGCCCCACCACGTGGGCCGGCACTGCCTCATCGCTCAGGATCATGGTATCGAGAAATCGTTGGATGTCAGCCTGATCGAACACGCGCACGAAGCGCTGGTGAACCGCACCCCGGTCTCCTTCAGCCTGCCCATTCGCAACGTGCATCGCTCGGTGGGCGCCATGATGAGCGGAGAAATCGCCCGGCGCTACGGCTCCGAGGGACTGCCGGACGATACGGTTCGGATTCACTTCCAGGGCTCCGCCGGCCAGAGCTTCGGCGCGTTTCTGGCTAAGGGCGTTAACCTGACGCTGGAAGGCGAAGCCAACGATTACGTGGGCAAGGGGCTTTCCGGCGGCCGCCTCATTGTCTACCCGCCGCGCGAATCGGAATTCGTGGCGGAGGAGAACATCCTCATCGGCAATGTTTGCCTCTACGGCGCCACCAGCGGCGAGACGTTTTTCAATGGGATGGCGGGGGAGCGCTTTGCGGTGCGTAATTCCGGGGCTACCGCCGTGGTGGAGGGTGTGGGTGACCACGGTTGCGAGTACATGACCAGGGGCCTGGTGGTGGTGCTGGGAAAGACGGGACGCAACTTTGCCGCCGGCATGACGGGCGGCATCGCCTTTGTGCTCGACCGATCGGACGGTGACTTCGCCCACGTCCTGTGTAATCGGCGGGAGGTGGACCTGGAGCCGGTGGTTGATCCCCGGGATGTGGCGACGTTGCTCTCGCTCATCACGCGGCATGGCGAGTATACGGGAAGTCCCCAGGCCAAGTGGATCATCGACAATTGGGAAGCTACGCTGCCGCAGTTCGTGAAGGTGTTCCCGCACGAATACAAGCGCGTGCTCGGCGTTCCCAGGACCGCAGCTGGTGTGCTGGCGGCCCATGCCGCCGCTGCGCCTCGGGGTGTAGAGGCGACCTTTAGGTCGGCACCTTAGAAGTCCGTTGTATGTCATTCTGAGCGCAGCGAAGAGTCTCTCTTCGAACACTGCCGGACGAGCTGGAAGGAACAAAGAGAGATTCTTCGCTGCGCTCAGAATGACATGCGGACGGACGTATCTCGGTCTGTATCGCAGGTCATTCATGGGCAAGGTTACGGGATTCAAAGAGTACACACGCGAAATGCCGGCGCGGCGCCCGGTCACCGAGCGCCTTGACGATTTCTTTGAGGTCTACCAACCTTTTCCCCACACCAGCGTCCAGACGCAGGCCGCGCGCTGCATGGATTGCGGCATCCCCTTTTGCCATACCGGCTGCCCGGTGAGCAATATCATTCCGGATTGGAACGACCTCGTCTACAAGAACCGTTGGAAGGACGCTATCCGCGTGCTTCATTCCACCAACAATTTCCCGGAAATCACCGGCCGCATTTGCCCGGCGCCGTGCGAGGCGTCTTGCGTGCTCGGCATCAATGAACCGGCAGTCACCATCAAGGTGATCGAAAAGACGATCGTCGAACGCGCTTTTGCCGAGGGATGGATTCGGCCCGAGCCGCCGGGGATACGGACTGGAAAGCGCATCGCCATTGTGGGCTCGGGGCCCTCGGGCCTTGCCGCCGCTCAGCAACTGAATCGCGCCGGCCACTGGGTTACTGTCTTTGAGAAGAACGACCGCGTGGGCGGCCTGTTGCGCTACGGCATTCCCGATTTCAAGCTGGAGAAGACGGTCGTGGATCGACGGCTCGACCAGATGACCGCCGAGGGGATAAGTTTCCAGACGCGCTCTCACGTGGGACTCAACGTGCCGGTGGAGGACGTGCGCAAAGATTTCGACGTGCTGCTGCTGGCGGGCGGCGCCGAGCAACCTCGCGACCTGAAGGTTCCCGGCCGCGATCTCAAAGGCATTCACTTTGCCATGGAGTTCCTGCCGCAGCAGAACCGAGGCAACGCCGGCGACGCGGTGGAGAATCAGATCCGCGCCACCGGCAAAAACGTCATCATCATCGGCGGCGGTGACACGGGCGCCGATTGCCTCGGTACCACTCACCGGCAGAAGCCCAAGTCGGTCCAGCAGTTTGAGATCATGCCGACGCCTCCGGCGGAGCGCGATCCCAGTACGCCTTGGCCGCTCTGGCCGCTGCAACTGCGCACCGAAAGCTCCCACGAAGAGGGCGGAGTCCGGAACTGGTCGGTGGCTACCACCAGCTTCGTTGGCGATGAGAACGGCCATGTGAAACAGTTGCACGGCATTCGAGTGGGCCCGCCGCCCAAGTTCGAGCCCTTGCCCGGCACCGAATTTACGATGGACGCCGAATTGGTCCTGCTGGCGATGGGCTTCCTCGGACCTGTACGCCAGGGCGCGGTGGAACAACTTGGACTCAAGCTCGACGCGCGCGGTAACATCGCGACCGACGCGAACTACATGAGCTCGGTGCCTGGTGTCTTTGCCGCGGGCGATATGCGCCGCGGGCAGTCGCTAGTAGTGTGGGCTATCCGCGAAGGCCGCGAAGCGGCTCGCGCCATTGATTTGTCTCTAATGGGATCGACGCGGCTGAAGTGATTCCGTCGCTGTGGTAGCCAGCGCTGTAGAGTTTGCCGTATGATTGTGTTTCGGCTTGGTCCCTTCGCTACCAGCGCAACCGGGCCAGGCCGACGGATATAAGAGGGTAAATGCCTGCATGAATGCATCGATCAAAAAGGAAGTTCTCGACCGAATGGAGGAACTACCCGCCGAGAAGCGGGAGCTTCGTCCTGAACATTCTTCGCGCATTAACGCCGGGGCGCGCTCGCGGGGTTCCAGGTAGGGATTTGCTCGATCTCGCTGGTCTCATTGACGCCGATGACCTGCGCCTGATGTCCGAGGCGATTGAGGAAGGATGCGAAAGAATCGATCCGACTGCCTGGTAACTTCCTCCTCGACACGAATAGCGTCATCGCTCTTATTGCCCGGGAGTCGGCAGTCAGCGCCGGCTTAGCCGACGCCGGCTCGATGATCTTCCTTCGCACATCGTGCTGGGCGAGCTTTACTACGGTGCATGGAAGTCGACCCCTATCGAATCCAACCTCGCTAAGATCGATCATCTCTCCACGCGCTTTGGCACACTCGAGTGCGACGTGTGAACGGCGCAGCACTACGGCAGGACCAAGGAGCGGCTGAGATCAAGAGGGCGGCCGATTCCTGACAATGACATCTGGATTGCATCGCTTGCTCAGCAGTACGATTTGACGTTGGTGACGCGCGACAAGCTTTTTGATGAGGTCGAGGGAATTGCCATCGAGAGGTGGTGAGACGCCGAGTTAGGACAGTACCCGCATTAGTGCTCTTCAAGCCACCTGGAACTGCGGATTGAGCTTAACCGCTGCCGTGATCGAGTTCGAAATGAAGCAACCCTCCTTGGCGCTGGCCATGATTTCGCCCGCGCGCCCGACGTCGCCCTCGGACTTCACCGCCACGCGCGGTTCCACCGCAATCTGCGTCACGCGATACTTGCCGTCGACGTTTTCCAGCAGCCCCTCAGCGTGCGATTGGTAGGAGACCACCTCCAACCCCTTATGTTTGGCGTACGAGAGGAAGGTCAGCATCAGGCAAGTGTTGAGCGCGCCCACCAGCAGTTCCTCGGGTGACCACACGCCCTCCTCGCCTTTGAACTCAGGCGGACTGCCCACCACCACATCGTGCTTACCGGGCGAGACGATGGTTCCCCGTAGGCCCGACTTCCAACTGAGGTCGTTGTTATAGCGAAAGGTCTTGTAGCTCTTCTTGGCTTCCATTCTTCGCACCTCCACTGTGACGGCTTCACTCACTATGCCAGAGATTGAGCATAGCGGAAAAGTCGAGAGTCGAAAGTTGAAAGTCGAAAGTGGAAGACAAGCCGGACGATCTTGACTTTCGACTTTTGACTTTCGACTCTCGACTTCCTTCCGAACCTCGGACCCCCTATCACCGCGCACGCATCACATGAGGTTAGGCATTGAATTCTAACTGAAGGAGCTAATCCAGTGGCTGAAATCGATCTCATTCTAGGCCGTGAGATTCTCGACTCGCGCGGCAACCCCACCGTGGAGGCGGAGGTCCGTCTGCGCGATGGAGCCTTCGCCCGCGCCGCTGTGCCGTCCGGTGCATCGACCGGGGAGCACGAGGCTCTCGAATTGCGTGACGGCGATAAGAAGCGTTACCTGGGCAATGGCGTCCTGAACGCCGTGGAAAACATCAACGTGGTCATCGCCCGTGAACTGGGCGGCCACGAGGCGAGCGAGCAGTCGGCCATCGACCGGCGGCTGATCGCCATGGACGGCACACCCACCAAGAGCCGGCTAGGCGCCAATGCCATGCTGGCCGTCTCCATGGCCATCTGCCGTGCCGCGGCGCGATCCGCCGGCCAGACTATCTATCGCTATCTGGGCGGGCTTCAGGCGCGGCGTCTCCCGGTCCCCATGATGAACATCCTGAACGGGGGCGTGCACGCGGACAACACCGTCGACTTTCAGGAGTTTATGATCATGCCGGTGGGCGCCGAGAGGTTTTCCGACGCGCTGCGCATGGGCGTGGAGACGTTCCAGACCTTGAAGAAGGTCCTGAAGGACCAGGGTTATAACACGTCCGTCGGCGACGAAGGGGGTTTCGCGCCCAGTCTGAAGTCGAACGAAGAAGCGGTGGAAGTCATCCTCGAAGCCATCGAAAAGGCGGGCTACTCGCCCGGACACGACATCTGCCTGGCCCTCGATCCCGCCTCCAGTGCGATGTACCAGGATGGGAAATACGTCTTCTTCAAATCCGACAAATCGAAGAAAACGGCGGAAGAGATGGTGAAGCTCTACGCCCAGTGGGTGGACCAGTACCCGATCATTTCCCTCGAGGACGGCTTGGCAGAGGACGATTGGGAGGGCTGGAAGATCCTCACCGACGAACTAGGAAGCAAGATCCAACTGGTGGGCGACGACATCTTCGTCACCAACACCGACCGGCTCCAGCGCGGTATCGATGAAGGCGTCGCCAATTCCATCCTGATCAAGTTGAATCAGATCGGCACCGTCACCGAAACCATCAACGCCATCGAGTTGGCGCGCTCGAACGGCTACACCTCGGTGGTCTCCCATCGCTCCGGCGAGACCGAAGACACGTTCATCGCCGACTTTGCCGTCGGCCTATCGACGGGCCAGATCAAGACCGGCTCCGCCAGCCGTACCGACCGCATCGCCAAGTACAACCAGTTGCTGCGTATTGAGGAAGAATTGGGCGAGGCGGCGGAATTCCCGGGCCGGGCTGCGGTGAAGTGCGCACAGGGAAGGGACTGAGATTGCCGATTGATGATTGACGATTGAAAGACCGGAAACGTTCGCTTGGCTCTTTTTCTTGCAATCGTCAATCGGCAATCTGCAATCGGGAATCTTCCCCCCTAGCTGCTCACCGACTGATCAGGCAAGGCTAGGCAGAATCAGGAAGGCGTGCTCGTTGTCCTGGCAGAACGCTTCGATGAGGGACCGGTGAGAGCGGAGGGTGTTCTCTACGCGCCTTGTAGAGCAGCCCGGATAGATGGAAGCGAGTATCTCCGGAAGTTCAAAAGACAAGTTTTGATCGAAAAGCAGTTTCACGATGCGACCGTCAGCAACTTCCACTTGCGGTCAGCGGCGAAGGCCAGACAGGCCTTGATGTCTTCGGAAGTGAGATCGGGAAAATCCTTGAGTACATCAACTTCGGTCATCCCGGAAGCGAGGTAATCCAGGATGTCATAGACTGTTATGCGTAGCCCGCGAATACAGGGCTTCCCGCTTCGCTTTCCTGGCTCGATCGTGATGTACTTTTGGTAGTCCACGGGACGATGGTTGCGCCCTACGCTCGGCAAAGTCAAGCGCCGTGCGCAACGCACTCACCCTTATGAGGGTACAGGGATGCACAAACTGGTTTTGCTAAGGCATGGAGAGAGCGTCTGGAACAAGGAGAACCTGTTCACCGGCTGGACCGACGTCGATTTGTCGGAAAAAGGAGCCGAAGAAGCTCACGAAGCCGGGCACGTTCTGAAGGAGCAGGGGTACACGTTTGATGTAGCCTATACTTCGGTCCTGAAGCGCGCCATCCGCACGCTCTGGATCGTGCTCGACGAGATGGACCTGATGTGGATTCCGGTGGTCCGCGACTGGCGCCTGAACGAGCGCCATTATGGGGCTTTACAGGGCCTTAATAAGGCCGAGACCGCCACCAAGTACGGCGAGGCGCAAGTGAAAATTTGGCGCCGCAGCTACGACATCCAGCCGCCAGTGCTGGAAGAGACCGATCCGCGCTATCCCGGCCACGATCCGCGCTACCAGGGCCTTACCAAGGATCAGCTTCCGTTGACCGAGTGCCTGAAGGATACGGTGGCGCGCTTCCTGCCTTGCTGGCACGAAGTGATTGCTCCCGCAGTACGCAGCGGCCGGCGCGTGCTGATCACCGCCCACGGAAACAGCCTGCGCGCGCTGGTAAAGTACCTGGACGATGTCCCTGAGCAGGACATCGTGGAGTTGAATATCCCCACTGGCATGCCCCTGGTCTACGAGTTGGACGACGATCTCCAGCCTCTGAAAAACTACTACCTCGGCGACCCGGAGCGCGTCAAGAAGGCGATGGAAGCCGTCGCCAGCCAAGGCAAGGCCAAGAAGTAGTTCCGCCCTGACGCCCGGGCAATGGCCGGCATCGGAGCAGGCGCAAGTTAAAACCCGGGGGTTCCTCCGGGTATCGAGCGGGCAGGCCCAATAGGTAGTCTCTTGCTCCAGAAGAATGCGTGAACGAGCCCACCTATTACAAAAGCTGAACGGACTCTCTCGCAGTGCCACTCGTGCAAGCACAGCACAGGCCTCCGTCGGCGAGGTCCAAATCTCAACGAGTTTCGAATTTCGAGGTTCGAAACCTGCGACTGTGTTACGATGGCGGTTTGCTTCATGGCGGGCGTGCTCGCTGTAAGGGCCGCCTTCGGAGTAAGAGCGCGGCGTCGTGATGGACTGCCGTCACGGAGGAAACGTTCGGTGAAAACTTACGATGGGCAAAACATTCGCAACGTGGCTCTGGTAGGCCACGGCGATACGGGCAAAACGCAACTGGTCTCGGCACTGCTTTACGCCGCTGGCATGGTGAACCGGCTGGGCAAGGTCGACGAAGGCACGTCGGTCACCGACTACGACGACGAGGAGATCCAGCGCAAGTTCTCCATCAGCGCCGCGCTGGCTTACGCCGAGTGGGGCAAGACCAAGATCAACTTCATCGATACTCCCGGCTACAACATCTTTCTGCACGAGACAGAGGCGGCGCTGCTGGCCGCCGACTCAGCCCTGGTGCTGGTCCACGCCGTCTCGGGGGTGGAAGTACAAACCGAGAAGACGTGGGGATTCTGCGAGAAATACGGCCTGCCGCGGGCGATTGTGGTGAACCAGTTGGACCGCGAGCGGGCCAGCCTGGAGCGGGCGCTGGCCGCGTTGCAGGAGTCTTTCGGGCGCGCCGTCATTCCCATCCAGTTGCCGGTGGGCGAAGAGAAGAGTTTTCATGGCGTCATCGACCTGGTCACCATGAAGGCGAGGCTGTACGACGGCAGCGGGTCGGGCAAGGGCAAGGAGTCTGAGATTCCTGCCGAGCTCGCCGACGCGGCCAGCAAGGCCCACGAAGCGTTGGTGGAAATGGTGGCCGAGGGCAACGACAAGTTGATGGAAGAGTTTTTTGAAAAAGGCACCATTCCGCCCGAGGATCTCATCCCCGGCTTGAAGGAGGCAGTGGCCGAGAAGCGCATCGTTCCCGTACTGGTCAGCGCCGGGCTGCCCAATATCGGCGCCGAGGATCTGCTGAATTTTATCGCCGACTACCTGCCTTCGCCGCTCGAGCGCGGAGAGGTGGAGGGTCTGGACCAGGAAGGCGGCTCTCCGGTGAGGCGCAAGATTGCGGACGATCAGCCGGTTTCGGCGTACGTTTTCAAGACAGTGGCCGATCCCTTCGCCGGGCGCGTGAGCTACTTCAAGGTGATGTCGGGAGTGGTGAGGAACGATGCCACGCTCACCAACATCGGGCGGGGCGGGACAGAGAAGCTGGCGCATATCGGGTTGGTGCAGGGCAAGACGCAGACGGCAGTACCTGAACTGCATGCCGGCGACATCGGCGCCGTGGCCAAGCTCAAGGAGACGCTGACCGGCGACACGTTGGGCGACAAGTCCGCGCCCATCATTTATCCTAAAGTGAAATTGGCCGAGCCCGCCATCAGCTTTGCAGTGGAGGCCAAGTCGCGCGGCGACGAGGACAAGCTCTCCGCCGCCATTCATCGCATGTTGGAAGAGGACCTGCTGCTGCGCTTCTCGCGCGATGCGCAAACCAAGGAGTTCCTGGTGTCGGGGGCCGGCCAGCAGCACGTGGAGGTGGCGGTCTCCAAGCTCAAGCGGCGATTCAACGTGGAGGTGACGTTAAAAGCGCCGAAGATCCCCTACCGCGAGACCATTCGCGGCAAGGCCGACGCGCAGGGGAAGCACAAGAAGCAGACCGGCGGCCACGGCCAATACGGCGATTGCTGGATCAAGATGGAGCCTCTCTCACGCGGCAGCGGCTTCGAGTTTGTCAACGACATCTTCGGCGGCTCCATCCCCAAGAACTACGTGCCCGCGGTGGAAAAGGGCATCGTCGAAGCGGCGGCCAAAGGCTACCTGGCTGGTTACCCGGTGGTGGACTTCCGGGTGATCGTGTACGACGGCTCCTACCACGAGGTCGACTCGTCGGAAATGGCGTTCAAGCTGGCGGGGTCCAAAGCCTTCAAGAAGTGCATGGAGCAAGCCAAGCCCTGCCTGATCGAGCCGATTATGAACGTGGAGATCACCGTTCCGGAGAATTACGCCGGAGACATCATGGGAAATCTGAATGGCCGGCGCGGGCGCGTGCAGGGCATGGATCCCAAGGGTGGCTCGACATCGATCAAGGCTCAAGTGCCGCTGGCGGATATGCTCACCTACGCGTCGGACCTCACCTCCATGACCCAGGGGCGAGGCACTTACTCGATGGAGTACTCGCACTACGACATCGTCCCGCAGCCGATCGCCGACAAGATTGTTGCCGCCGCCAAGGCCGCGGGCGTGGGTGGAGAAGAGGAAGAAGAATAGGATGGGGGTGCCGGGGAAAGGCGTGATCGCTTATGTTTATCCCCCAAGTTTACGCGGTGGCGCTGGCGCTGATGGTGCTCAGCATGCTCTCCTGGGGCAGTTGGGCAAACACTCAGAAGCTCGCCAGAGGCTGGCGCTTTGAGCTTTTCTATTGGGACTACGTCTGGGGCATCCTGCTCTGCTCGATCCTCATCGGGGTGACTTTGGGCCGCACCGACCCCTCCAGCGCCGACAGCTTCTTCCGCAACTTCCAGACGGCCAGCCTGTTGAACCTGATCTACGCGTTCGCGGGAGGAGCGGTGTTCAACCTCGCTAACCTGCTTCTGGTGGCAGCCATCGCGGTGGCGGGTCTGGCGGTTGCATTCCCCATTGGGATCGGCCTGGCTCTGGTGATCGGCTCGGTGCTCAACTATATCATCACGCCGAAGGGAAACCCTGTGCTGCTGTTCGGGGGCATTGCCTTGGTCTGCGTCGCCATCCTGCTCGACGCGCTAGCCTACCGCAAGCTCTCGGGCAACGTACAGGTAAGCACCAAGGGGATCGTCCTCAGTTTGTTGTGCGGTGTGGGCATGGGTTTGTTCTACCCTTTCGTTGCCAAGACGCTGAAGGGTGACGGCCACCTGGGACCCTACACGGTGGCGTGGGTGTTTGCACTGGGTGTGCTCGTGTCCAACTTTCCCCTCAACTACGCCTTCATGCGGCGGCCGGTGAACGGCCCGCCCGTCGCTTTTCGCGACTACTTCGCCGGCGCCGCCAACCTCCACTTCTGGGGAGTGCTGGGCGGGCTGATCTGGGGCGTGGGCACCATCTCCAACTTCGTGGCGTCTTATGCGCAGATGGTGGGGCCGGCCACTTCCTACGCTCTCGGCCAGGGCGCGACGATGATCTCCGCCATCTGGGGCGTGTTCGTGTGGAAGGAATTCCGTGGCGCCGGCTCTCAGGTGAAACGGCTGCTGGCCCTGATGTTCGTCTTCTTCGTACTGGGGCTGGTCGCGGTAGCCCTGGCACCAGTCTTGTAGGGACTAGTCCCTGCGTCACTGGACGCGGCTGGATCCAGGCACAGGAACCGGAGCCGCTGGCGTTACCATCAGCCCCAACCCCTGGAGAAGGGAAACGGTGCGCTGCGCCGCTCCCCGCCAGATCAACTGACATCCGTCACCCTGACAATTCAACACGTAAACATCGCCGCCCGAGTACTCCAGGCTGCAATTCTTGAATGTGCAGTTGATGAAGACTCCGTCGTCCAGCACCACGTGCCGCTTCTCGAAGACTTCGTTCTCGTATCGATTCATACTTCTGAGGCTAGCACGCGTTGGCGAAGGCTTGCAAAGTAAGAAGGCAGAAGCCAGAAGCAAGAAGCCGGGGGCATGCTTCTTCTTCTTGATCCTTGCTTCCGCTATTCCTCCTCATGCTTCACCGCCAGGATCAGTACGGCGCCGAGCTTGACTTTGCGCATCGACTCGTTGAGGGCGGGAACGTCCTTCGTCGTGACCTCGCGCCACTTGGCCAGTTGTTCGTTGAGCTGTCGGCTCAAATCGTCGAACACTTCGTACGACTGGCGCGTCGGCGCGGTATCGGCACTCAGGACCGTGCCGCCCAGGCCCATGAGCTTGTCGTTCAGCTTGATGGGATAATTGAGCGCGTCCTCGCCCGACTTGGTCTTGGTCTGGATAAGCGCTTCCTCGATTCCCGTGATCTTCTTGTCGATCTCTTTTGTAGCCTCGACAACCTGCTTAACATTCGGGTCATCGCCCAGCCGCCTGCGCAGGTCGGCCAGCTCCGAGCGCAGATCGCGGATCTGCTTCACGGTGTCGTGGTCGGCCGAGACCTTCTCGTTGACCCTGCTCATCAAGTCGAACTGCTTCACGAGATCGGCCTCCGACGTCTTCACCCGCGGGTCGAGCTTCACTTCAAACGGCTCGGTCAGCGTCTTGCCGAACGCGGTGAGCCTCGCTTGATACGTGCCGGGCAGTGCCAGTGCGCCTTCCGGACGGCCGCCCCAACCAATGGAGTGGATATCGGTCGGCTTCTGATAGTGCAGGTCCCACACGAAGCGGTTCAGGCCGGCCTTGGCCGGTAGTTGTTCTCCCGGCAACTCAAAGCCGAACTCAGCCGCTAACGCTGTCATGCCCCCGCCTTCCGGTGGCTTCGGCTTGCTCGAAAACTTGCGCACCACTTTGCCGTTGCTGTCCAGGATTTCCAGCGTAACCTCCTGGCCCTTCTTTCCCTGGTCGTCCGGGGCGGCGCTCTTCGCCTTGTCGCCGCTGGCCGCTTGATCTGAGCCCTTCTTCTGGCTTTCACCCTTTGCCGTCGCGTCCTCGACCCCGGACTTCAAGTAGTAGTCGATGACGGCGCCAGACGGAGGGTTGGCGCCGATCGCTCCGCGCGGCCGAAAGAAACCGCCGCCGTGCTGCCGATAGGCCAACGCCGGCTTGTAGAGATAAGCGTCGCTCGACTCAATCTGATCGCTGAACTGGCGAATCGGTTCGATATCATCGAGAATCCAGAAGGCCCGGCCGTGCGTGGCCAAGATGAGATCGTCACCGTGCACCATGAGATCATGCACCGGGCTGACGGGCAAGTTGAGTTGCAGCGATCGCCAGTGGCCGCCATCGTCCCACGACACCCAGACGCCGGTCTCGGTGCCCGCGAACAGCAAGCCCTGGTGCTTGGGGTCCTCCCGTACCGCGTGGACATAGTCGGAGATGCCATTGGTGATTTTCGTCCACGTTTTGCCGTAGTCGGTAGTCTTGTAGATGTAGGACTGGCGATCGTCGAGCTTGTGGCGATCGACGGCCACGTAAGCCGTTCCGGCGGCGTGCGGCGACGGATCAATCAGGCTGATCATGCTCCACTCGGGCAGGTCCTTGGGCGTGACGTTATCCCAATGCTGGCCGCCGGCGCGCGTCAGGTGGATAAGGCCGTCGTCGGAGCCCACCCAGATGAGGTTCTTCTCCACCGGCGACTCGGCGATGGCGAAAATTGTATCGTAGTACTCGACGCTGGTATTGTCCTTGGTGATCGGTCCGCCCGCCGATTCCTGCTTCGACTTATCGTTGCGCGTCAAGTCGGGGCTGATGATGGTCCAACTGGCGCCGCCGTCGGTCGACTTGAACAGGACGTTGGCCCCGAAGTAAAGCGTGTTGGGATCGTGAGGCGAGAGCGCGATCGGCGCGGTCCACTGAAAGCGGTATTTCAAGTTGGCCGCGCCCGAGCCCATGGGATTGTCGGGCCACGGATTGATGTCCTGCTCCTGGCCGTTCTCGTGGTTGTAACGTGTGATGAGGCCGTCGTAGGACCCGGCGTAGACGATGTTGGGATCGGGCGGGTAGGGCACCACGAATCCGCTCTCTCCCCCGCCCACCTCGTACCAGTCAGTGCGACCGATGCTGCCGCCGTCACTACTGGAGGCGATGGCGACGGTGGAGTTATCCTGCTGCGCGCCGTACACGTAGTAGCGGAAGCGATTGTCGGTGGCGACGTGGTAGAACTGCGCTGTCGGCTGATTGTCGAGCGTGGACCACATCTGTCCGCCGTCAGTGGAGATGGTGGCGCCACCATCGTTGCCCTCGATCATGCGGTCGGGGTTGGCCGGGTCGATCCAGAAGCCGTGGCAATCGCCGTGGGGCGTGCGCAGCGGCTTGAAGGTGTGTCCGCCGTCGATGGAGCGATTGGTCCCGGTGTTGAGCTCGTAAACGGTGTCGACGTTCTTCGGGTCGGCGAACACGTGCGTGAAGTACCAGGCGCGCTGGGTGAAGCGATGGTCACCGTTCACCATCGACCAGTGCTCGCCGCCGTCGTTGGAGACGAAGAGGCCGCCGTGCTCCGCTTCGATCTGCGCATAAACGCGGTTCGGGTCGGGGCCCGCCACGGCCACGCCGATCCGGCCCATTACGCCCTTCGGCAGACCGTTACCTTCGAGGTGCTTCCAGGTAACGCCGTCATCGGTGGACTGGTAGAGGCCGCTGCCCGGCCCGCCGGAGGTGAGGCCCCAGGGCGTGCGGTTGGCTTCCCACAGCGCCGCGAAAAGGATGTGGGGATTCGACGGGGCAAAGGTGATATCGATGGCGCCGGTTTTGTCGTCCTTATAGAGCACCTTCTGCCACGTCTTGCCGCCGTCGGCGGAGCGAAAGACGCCGCGCTCCGAGTTGGGTCCGTAAGCGTGGCCGAGGGCAGCCACAAATACGAGGTCGGGATTCTTGGGATGGACGGCGATCCGGCCGATGTGCAGGGTGTCTTTGAGGCCGACGTTGGTCCACGTCTTGCCCGCGTCGGTTGACTTGTAGACGCCGTCGCCGTAAGAGATGTCGCCGCGGATGCACGCCTCGCCCGTGCCCACGTAGATCACGTTGGGATCGGACGGCGCCACGGCGATGGCCCCGATGGAAGCGATCGGTTGCTTGTCAAAGATCGGCTCCCAATTGACGCCGCCGTCGGTGGTCTTCCAGACGCCGCCGGCGACCGCCCCGAAATAGTAAGTGTTGGGCTCACCGGAAACGCCTGTCACCGCCAGCACGCGCCCACCGCGAAACGGTCCGATCAGCCGCCACTTCATCGCCCTGAACGCTTTGTCCTTGGGGTTGCCTTCGTCGCTTTGGTCGGCCTGCTGCGCGAGGAAGCTTCGACCCGCCCACAGCAGGGCCATCGCCGCCATCAGAACGGCGATTCTGCTAAATCGTCCCTGTCTCATTTTGCTCATCAGAGTCCTCCCGACCGGATTCTCAGAGGGGCTATCTTACTCACCAGAGGCCGAAAGGTGAAAGCTTTTTTTGAGTAAGCGATACTGGCAACAGGGCGTGATCAAGTTCCGGTGGCAGCCTGGGGACGATGACTTCCCTTGGACTCGACTCTGGAGTGTCGTCTGCCTATTCGTCACCGTCGCTCGGGAAGGCAACGGGCTTCCGCCCAAGTTTAAGGTCTTGCCCGGTTCCGGTTTTGCTTCAACCAGTGTTCGCGCTCCGGCTCGCTTGCCTCCTGCTTCGGCACTCAGGTTCGGGTCCTCGTCGTCAGCTAACAACCTGCTGCCGATCATTCCCAAAGTTCCCTCTTGACAATCTAGAGGAGCGGTATATCATTCATCTTGATGATCTAGAGGAGACAAAGATGGAAGATCGGTCGAGCGAGTTGGTGCAAGGCACTTTGGACATGCTCATTTTGAAAACCCTGGCGCTGGAGCCGATGCACGGATACGGCATTGCGTTGCGGATCGAGCAGATCAGCCGGGGCGTATTTCGAGTTAACCCGGGGTCGCTGTTCCCGGCCTTCAAGCGCCTGGAGCGCGCCGGTTGGATCAAGCCGGAGTGGAGGCCGACCGACAACAACCGGCGGGCGAAGTATTACGCCCTCACCGAGCACGGCCGGAAGCAGTTGAGGGCCGAGAAGGCGCAGTGGGGGAAGCAAATCGCCGCCATAACGAGGATTTTGGAAGCGTCCTAATCTTGGCTATCAGCTTTCAGCCATCAGCAAGACAGACGGACCTTCTTGCCGAACGGCCGAAGGCTGATGGCTATTGGAGAGAAGAGATGTCGCTACTCCGGAGCGTTGCGGACGGGTTCCGCGCGTTGTTCCGAAAAACGCAGGTCGAACAGGAGATGGACGAGGAGTTGCGCGGCTACCTGGACTCCGCCGTGGAAGAGCGGATGCGCGACGGGATGAGCCATGAGGAAGCGCAGCGCGCCGCCAAAATCGAAATGGGGAGCATCGAAATGGTAAAAGAAGAGATTCGTTCCGCTGGTTGGGAATCGGCTGTCGAGACCGTCTGGCAGGACTTCCGGTATGGCGTGCGCATTTTGCGGAAGGACCCCGGATTCACCTTCGTCGCGGTTCTGACGCTGGCGCTGGGTATCGGCGTGAACACCACGATCTTCAGCGTAGTCAGCTCGATGCTTCTCCGCAAGCCGCCCGTCGATGACCCCGACCGGTTGGTGATGCTGCTTAGCAAGGCCCCCGCTGCAACCGAGTGGGGCGCCGACCGGAGGCCTGTTTCGGCGCCCGATTTCCTGGACTGGCGCGCGCAAGCCACCGCTTATTCCGGAATCGCGGCCGCCTCATCGGTTGAGGATGCGGTCGACTTTACCCTAAGTGGCGGCACCGAACCTGAGCGGGTTCCCGGCAATCGAATCTCGGCCGATTATTTCCAGGTACTCGGTGTTGCTCCCGTGTTGGGACGAACCTTCCTGCCCGGTGAAGAAGAGGTCGGCCACGACCGCGTGATGGTGCTACGTCAGGACCTTTGGAAGCGCCATTTCGGCGCCGATCCGCACGTGCTGGGGCGCGCCGTCAAGCTGAACGGGGAGAACTACACCGTGGTCGGCATCATGCCCGACTCCTTCCGCAGGATGTGGATGTTCCCAGCGCAGCTCTGGATTCCCCTGGCTTTCACGCCCGCGGAATTAGGCCCGGCGGCCCGCAGGTCGCACGCTCTGAGTGTGTTTGCGCGCCTGAAGCCCGGAGCAACGGAAAGCGCGGCGCGGGCTGAACTCATCACCATCGCCGCGCGTGTGGCCGCTGCCAACCCCGAGACGGAGAAGGGATGGAGCGCGAATCTCATGACGGCGCAGAAGTACGCCATCCAGGAAGCCAACGCCACCCCGGCCTTGATGTTCCTGACGGCAGCCGTGGGGATGGTGCTGCTCATCGCCTGCGCAAATCTCGCCAACCTGCTGCTAGCGCGGAATTCCAACCGCCAGCGCGAGTTTGCCATTCGCACGGCGCTGGGCGCCAGCCGGTTCAGGCTGGCACGGCAACTCCTTTCGGAGTGCCTCATGCTATCGCTTTTGGGCGGCGGCCTGGGTCTGCTGTTTGCCGTCTGGGGCCTGCGCTTGCTCCGGCCAGCGATCAACTGGAACGAATACTCCGTGCTGATCGCTGAAATGCTATCCATTGACCGCTCAGTGCTTCTCTTCACATTGGGGGTTTCGGTGGCCGCCGCTCTGGTGTTCGGCCTCGCACCCGCCTTCCAGATCTCACGGCGCGACCCGAATGTCGGCCTTAAGGAGAGCTCGCGGTCGACCACCGCGGGTCGCGAGCACCATAGAATGCAAAACCTCCTGGTGACCGGCCAGCTCGCGCTGTCGCTTATCCTGCTGGTAGGCGCCGGTCTCTTCGTCGATTCATTCGTCGAGGAGACTCGGTTGAACCGCGGGCTGAATTCGGCTAATCTCCTCACCGCGTCGGTCTCGCTTAGCGGCGCCGCTTACCAGGACCCGGGGAGCCAAAGCACCTTCTTCCAGGGTGTGCTGCACGAGATCGAGAGCGCGCCGCAGGTGCGGTCTGCCGCGGTGACCAGCGACCTGCCGTACACCTTCCCGGGCTCGGCGAACCTCACTTTTGAAGGCCGACCGGCGGCGAAGCCGGACGAGCGGCCTTCCGCCGGCTACTTTGCCGTCAGCCCCGGTTATTTTGCCGTACTTCAGATTCCCCTGCTGGAGGGACGCGAATTCACGCTGTCCGACAACGCCCGCTCGGCTCCGGTGGCGATCGTCAACGAAGCTTTCGCGCAGAAGTTCTTTCCCAACCAAAACCCGCTGGGCCGCCACATCAACATCGAAAATGGTAATGAGAACAGCAATTCTCAGCGATGGAGCGAGATCGTAGGCGTGGTGGGAAACGTTAACGAGTTCCTTGGGCAAGTGGCGCCGCGACCTCACATCTTTGAACCTTTTCTCCAACGGCCGAACAGCTCCATGAATCTTGTGGTGCGGGTGAAGACTGAACCCGGCGCTTTTTCCGGCTCGCTGCGGCGCGCGGTCTGGAGGGTGGACAAGGACCAGCCCGTCACCAACCTCAGAACCATGGATCGCGTAGTTCACGACGCCGGGCAAGGCGACGATCTGATGGCCGAATTGATGGGCGCTTTCGCGGGCATCGCCCTGCTGATGGCGGCGGTCGGCATTTACGGTCTCATCTCCTATCTCGTCGGCAGACGGACGCACGAAGTGGGCGTGCGCATGGCGCTCGGCGCCCGCCGCGGGGAGATTCTGCTGCTGGTGCTTCGCAATTCGATGTCGCGGGTGTGCGTGGGCGCGGGAATCGGCTTTCTCATTTCGCTCGCCTTGCCCCGGCTGGTGAACGCCACCTTTGAGGGGTTCTACAACGTTCACAGCGGATGGATCCTGGTGGTGACGCCGCTCGCGGTACTCCTGGTAGCGCTCGCGTCCTGTTATGTGCCGGCTCGTCGAGCAACAAGGGTGGATCCGATGACGGCGCTCCGTTATGAGTGACGCGTCACCAAGTAAATGGTGTCGGCTATCAGCTTTCAGCCATCAGCGGTCAGCAAGATGAGCGGCGAGTGGTTAGTGGCTAGAAACAAAGACAAAGCGGGCTCTGGCTAGGCACTAGCGGCTAGCCACTTGTCTTGCTGAGAGCTGAGCGCTGACGGCTGATGGCTATTGGAGAGAAGAGATGTCACTACTACGAGGCTTGGCGGCCGGGTTCCGAGCGTTGTTCCGAAAAGAGCAAGCGGAACGGGAGATGGACGAAGAGCTGCACAGCTACCTGGACTCCGCGGTGAATGAACGAATACGCGCTGGGATGAGCCAGGAAGAAGCGGTGCGAGCCGCCAAAATCGAGCTGGGAGGCATGGAAATGGTCAAAGAAGAAATTCGTTCTGCCGGCTCGGAAGCTGCTGTTGAATCGCTTTGGCGCGACATTAGTTTCGGCATTCGGATGCTGCGCAAGAACCCTGGCTTGACGGCGGTGGCAGTGCTGACGCTGGCCCTGGGGATTGGGGCGAATACCGCTATTTTCAGCCTGATTGACACGGTGATGCTGCGCTTCCTGCCGGTGCAGAAGCCTGAGGAGTTGGTGCAGATCATGAGGCGAGGTCCGCTCTCGGTCGGCGAAGGCTCGCCCTCCTTCACCAACCCTCTGTGGGAACAGGTGCGAGACCGGCAGGACGTCTTTTCCGGCGTATTCTCCTGGGGCGAAGAAAAGTTTGACCTCGCCCAAGGGGGCGAGGTGCAAAACGCGAATGGGATCTATGTCAGCGGTGGCTACTTCGCCACGCTGGGCGTCCGGCCGGCGGCCGGGCGCCTGTTAACGGCTGCCGACGACCAGCGCGGCTGCCCAGCGGTCGCCGTCTTGAGTTATGGATTCTGGCAGGACCGCTACGGAGGGGCCGCGAGTGCCATCGGCGGCACCCTTTCGCTGAGTCATCACCCGTTCCAGATCATCGGCGTGAGCGGCCCGGGCTTCTACGGTGCGGAAGTGGGGCAGAAGTTCGACGTTGCCATTCCCGTTTGCACCGCGGCGATCTTCGACGGAAAAGAACAGCGGCTCAACCATCGCTCCTGGTGGTGGCTGAGCGTCATCGGCCGGGTGAAACCGGGGATGAGTTCCGATCAATTGAAAGCGCGGCTCGGCGTGCTTTCGCCTCAGATCGCCACCTCGGCCTTGCCGACGAACTGGGACCCGAAAAACCAGCAGAGGTTTCTCAAACAGGTGCTGGTGACGGTTCCAGCCTCGACCGGCATTTCCGGATTGCGTCGGCAGTTCCAAGAGCCACTCAACGTCCTGATGGCCGTTGTTGGACTGGTGCTGCTGATCGCGTGCGCCAATGTGGCCAGCCTCATGCTGGCCCGCGCCGCGTCCAGAGACAAGGAGATCGCCGTGCGCCAGGCCCTAGGGGCGTCACGCGCCCGACTGATTCGCCAGTTGCTGACGGAGTGCGTCCTGCTCTCCACCGCCGGCGCGCTGGTGGGTATTCTTTTCGCCCGCTGGGGAAGCGCGCTGCTGGTTCGTTATATCTCCACTGCACACGAGCATGTGTTCCTCGACCTCTCGCTCGATTTCCGCGTCCTCGGGTTCACCGCCGCTATCGCCGTCCTCACCGGCATCCTGTTTGGCGTCCTGCCGGCTGTCCGGTCCACGCGTGTATCCCTGACCGGAGCGATGAAAGGCAGGGGGGATAACGAGGGTCACGCGCGCTTCAACGCCGGCAAATGGATCGTGGCCTGCCAAGTGGCGCTGTCGCTGGTTTTGCTGGTTGCCGCCGGGCTGTTCCTGCGGAGCTTCGCAAAGCTCGTTACTTTGGACATCGGTTTTGACCGCAACGACGTCCTCCTGGTGAATGTGAACCTCGAGGCCGCGAAGGTGCCGCTCGAGCAACGACCCGCGATTTACGACCAGATCGAGACCCGATTGCGGGCGCTTCCCGGAGTCGTTGCCGCTGGCCGGTCCTGGAATACGCCCGTCAGCGGCTACGAGTGGAATAACAACATCCATCCCGACTCGCCCAATCCGCCCTCGGGAGACGCTGCGCTTACCTATTTCAACTCCATCTCGCCGCATTACTTCGAGACTCTGCGAACGCCGCTGCTGGCGGGCCGAAACTTCAACGATCGCGACACCAAGACCACGCCACGGGTAGCGATCGTCAATCAGACTCTGGCCCGAACGTTCTTTCCCGGCCTGAATCCCGTCGGGAGAACCTTCCGAAGGGAGGGCGAGACGGGAAAACTGGAAGCGCCCATCCAGATTGTGGGCGTGGTGAAGGATTCCAAGTACGAGTCCCTCCGCGAGGAGACCTACGCCACGGCCTTCTTTCCCATCGCACAGATAACTCCCGGCGGCGATGACGAAGAGAACTTCGAACTTCGCACGGCCGTGCGGCCCTCCGCTGTTACTTCCGCGGTGCAGACCGCAATCGCCGGCGTGAACAAAGGGATCTCGCTCGATTTTCACGCTCTGGCCGAGCAGGTGAACGACTCGCTGGTGCAGGAACGGCTCCTCGCAGTGCTCTCCGGATTCTTCGGCGCACTGGCGCTGTTGCTGGTGATGATTGGTCTCTATGGCACGCTCAGTTACCTCGTGAACCGGCGGCACACGGAGTTCGGTGTACGCTTGGCGCTGGGAGCGCAACCGGGGTCCATTGTCCGGCTGGTGATGCGGGATGTCGTAGCAGTGCTGGCAGGCGGCCTGGCGGCGGGAGGGTGCATTTCGCTCGCGGCCGTGGGTGTGCTTCAGAAGATGCTCTTTGGACTCGGCGCGCGCGACACGGTAACGATGATGGCAGCCATGGGGGTCCTTGCCGCCGTGGCCTTCATTGCTGCTTACCTCCCCGCGCGTCGCGCCTCGCGTGTGGATCCGATGGTGGCCTTGCGCTATGAATAAACGCGGAACTGCCGATTGGTCCTGAGCGAAGCGCAGAGTTCTCGATGCCTGATTGGACTCCCTAACCTCTCATCTTGTATCATCGCCAATATGAGAGAGCCTTCGTTTGATCCCGGCTTCACGGAAAAATACCGCGGCGGCTTGCGCCGCATCATCAACCCCAGTGGGGAATTCAACGTTCGCCGGCGCGGGACCACCTGGCGCGACATTCACCCTTATCTTTTCATGATCAACACCTCGTGGCCTGTTTTCTCGGTGCTGATCTTTGGCGGGTATGTGGTCGCCAATGCTGCATTTGCGCTGATCTACCTGAAGATCGGCGTGGAGCACCTTCAGGGCGCGGACACCAGCACCGCGCTGAGCCGGTTTCTCAGCGCCTTCTTTTTCAGCGCGCAAACCTTCACCACAGTGGGGTACGGGCGGATTTCTCCGGATGGCGTTCTGACCAGTCTGGTGGCGTCGCTGCAAGCCCTGCTGGGACTGATGGCGTTGGCCATTGCCACGGGTCTGCTCTTTGGGCGATTTTCGCGGCCTGCGGCGCGCCTGGCCTTTAGCAATCAGATGGTGGTGGCGCCCTATCAATCCGTAGCCAGCCTGCAATTCCGGGTGGCCAACCGGCGCAGCAACAATTTGATGGAGGTTGAAGCGCGCGTGATGCTGAGTACCGTGGAACCCTCGGAGCAAGGGTTGCTGCGGAAGTACAAGTATCTGACGCTGGAACGCCCGACCGTGCAGTTCCTGCCGCTCACCTGGACGATCGTCCATCCCATCGACGAGGCCAGCCCGCTTTGGGGCAGAGGCCCCGATGACCTGGTGCAGCAACAAGTGGAGTTTCTGATTACGATTAAAGCCTTCGACGACACTTTTTTTCAGACGGTCCACGTCCGCCACTCCTATCGCTTTGAGGAAGTGGTATGGGGAGC
>Ga0335078_10002321_pt1 | contig 28881 bp, 26 predicted proteins | sample Lox_Sample_32_FD_206711 | JGI IMG/M metagenome (GOLD analysis project Ga0335078, IMG submission 206711) | Soil microbial communities from Loxahatchee National Wildlife Refuge, Florida, United States - Lox_Sample_3.2 | ecosystem: Environmental > Terrestrial > Soil > Wetlands | place: USA...
TCGCGCAGTGGATGCTGGTCGGCTTCATTCACGGGGTCATGAACACGGACAACATGTCCATCGTCGGCGAGACGATCGACTACGGTCCGTGCGCCTTCATGGACGAATATGACCCGAGCACCGTGTTCAGCTCGATCGACAGCCACGGCCGTTACGCCTATGGCAACCAACCTGCCATCGCGCAGTGGAACCTCGCCCGGCTCGCCGAGACGCTGCTCCCGCTCATCGATCCGAGCCTCGAGAAGGCGATCGAGCTCGCCACCGCGGTCATCGAATCCTTCATGACGGATTTCGATGCGCGCTTCCTCGCCGGCATGCGCCGCAAGCTCGGGCTTTCCCGCGAATTCGAGGTCGACGGCGAGCTCATCCGGCGTCTGCTCGCGATCCTAAAGCACACGCGCGCCGATTTCACCAACACCTTCCGCGGCCTCGCACTCGCCCTGACTTGCGGCGAGGAGCCGCGAGCGCGCGACCTGCTGCCGCAGGATGCCGCCATGGATGCGTGGCTGCGCGACTGGCGGCAACGCCTCGATCAGGAGCCCCAGCCCGCCGCCGGGCGAGCCGCGGCTCTGCGCGCGGCGAACCCCGCCTTCATTCCCCGCAATCACCGCGTGCAGGCCGCGGTCGATGCCGCCGAAGCCGGCGACTATGGTCCGTTGCGCGTGCTCAACGAGGTGCTGGAGCACCCCTTCGATGCACAGCCGCGGCGGAGCGAGTACACGCACCCACCCCAGCCGTCGGAGCGTGTGCTGCGCACGTTCTGCGGGACCTGATAGAGAGAGACCCCCTGATGCGCTGGCCCACGGCACTCTTCATTGCGGCAGTCGCGCTCGCGACGGCCATCGAGCTGTGGCTCGCCGCCCGTCAGGCCGCGGCAGTGAGAGCCCACCGCGACAGAATTCCGGATCCGTTTGCGGGTCGCCTCTCGGCCGAGGATCATCGCAAGGCCGCCGACTACACGCTCGCGAAACTCCGGCTCGGAAGCATCGCCACGCTCGTCAATGCGGCAGTTACACTCGCGCTGACGGTCGCCGGCGGCATCGCGGCGATCGATGCCCTGTGGCGGCACACCGGGTGGGGCGAGCCGTGGCTCGGCCTCGCGGTCATCGCCACCGTCGCGCTCGTGGTCGGCATCACCGGCCTTCCCTTTTCGATCCTGCGCACCTTCCGGATCGAGGCGCGCTTCGGGTTCAACCGCACGACACCCCTCATCTTCCTCGCCGACCTCGCCAAAGCACTCGCGCTCGCGGCGCTGATCGGCGGTCCGCTGATTCTCGCGGTTCTCGCGCTCATGGATCGCGCCGGCCGCTGGTGGTGGCTCGCGGCATTCGGCTGCTGGCTCGTGGTGACGCTGCTCATCACCTGGGCGTGGCCCGCCTTCATAGCGCCGCTCTTCAACAAGTTCTCGCCCCTCGAGGATGCCTCGCTCAGAGCCCGCATCGAAGCGCTGCTCGAGCGCTGCGGCTTTCATTCGAGCGGCGTGTTCGTCATCGACGGCTCCCGCCGCTCCGCGCACGGCAACGCCTACTTCACCGGGATCGGCAATCACAAGCGCATCGTGTTCTTCGATACCTTGCTGAAGCAGCTCGCCTCCTCCGAGATCGAGGCGGTGCTCGCTCACGAGCTCGGACATTTTCGTCTGCGGCACATCCGCAATCGGCTGCTCGTCTCCTGCGTGACGATGCTCGCCGGCTTCGCGGTCCTCGGATGGCTCACCGGCAAGCCGGACTTCTACCACCTGTTGGGCGTACCCACCCCGTCCTCGCACGCAGCCCTGCTCCTCTTCGCGCTCATCGTGCCGGTAGCCCTCTTCTTCACCACGCCGCTCGGCTCGCTCTGGTCCCGTCGGCACGAGTTCGCCGCCGACCGCTTTGCCTCTCAACACGCGAGCGCAGCGGAGCTGGCCTCCGCGCTCGTCAAGCTCTATCGGGACAATGCGAGCACGCTCACTCCGGATCCGCTCTACACCGCCTTCTACTACTCCCATCCGCCGGCGCTCGAGCGCATCGCCCGGCTGACGGGCGCGACGGGCGCCTGATCCGCTCAGCGTGAGCGCGGCGGATAGGGCGTGCCGTCCTGGTGCAGGAAGGCGCGCGCGCCGGCGCGAATCATCAGATCGATGCCCGGATATTCGACCGCATCCCGCATCGGGTCGCGCGTGCCGATCTCGAGCAGGACGGCCTCCAGCTTCGTGCGGTTGAGCAAGTGATGTCCATCAGCCTCGCCCGCCTTGAATCCGGCGCAATCGCCTGCCCGCAGCACCTCCTCGCCGGCGTCGCTGACGAGCACCACCTCGCCCTCGAGGACATACACGAACTCGTCCTCGGCCGAATGCCAGTGACGCTGACTCGACCAGACGCCGGGCGGCAGGCGCAGCAGATTGACGCCGAACTGGCTGAGTCCTGCCGCATCGCCGAGGCGCAGCCGTTTGCGCTGCCGGCAGGGCTCATCATAGGGCGCCGGATACCCGCTGCCGACCGCCACCTCGGCGGCCGTGAGGTCTATCTTTTTCATGAGATCACTCCCATCCAAAGCCAGTAGTATGTAGCGATGAGCAGCTCCAACGTCAGCTTCCTCTTCGACCTCGATGGTACGCTCGTCGACAGCGTCTATCAGCATGTGCTCGCCTGGCAGGAAGCGCTGCATTCGGCCGGCATCGAGCTCTCGGTCTGGCGCATTCACCGCAAGATCGGCATGAGCGGCGGACTGTTCACCGACATGCTGCTGCGCGAGACCTCCTTCGAGATCACGCCGGCGCTGCTCGAGACACTGCAGCGTCAACACGCGCAAGCGTACGCGCGCCTCGCCCGCTGGGTGCGCCCGCTCCCCGGTGCGGTCGAGTTGCTGCGGTATCTGACCCAGGTACGCATCCCGTGGGCGATCGCGACCAGCGGCCGCATGAGCACGGCGCGATTCAACCTCGATGCGCTCGAGGTCGACCCGGCGCAGGTCCCGGTGGTCACTCGTGACGATGTGCGGCACGCCAAGCCGGATCCGGATCTCTTCCTCGCGGCCGCCCAGCGGCTCGAGGTCGGCATCGAGTCCGCGGTCATCGTGGGCGACAGCATCTGGGACATGCTCGCGGCGCGGCGCGCCCGCGGGCTCGGCGTGGGACTGCTGTCCGGGGGCTACGGCCAGGACGAGCTCGAGCGCTCGGGCGCGATCCGCGTGTACGAGGATCCGGCCGATCTTCTGCGGCACATCGATGAGATCGGCGGTCGGGTGTGAGGCGGCTTCCCATGCAGCTTTATTTCAGCCCCACATCCCCCTACGCGCGCAAGGTCCGCATCACGGCGCAGGAGCTCGGGCTCGCCGACAAGATCGAGTTGATCGGCATTGCCCTGACGCCGATCAAGCCGCACGATGCCCTGCGCGCGAGCAACCCGCTCGGCAAGATCCCGGCGCTCGTCACGGACGACGGCAAGGCTCTCTACGACTCGCCGGTGATCTGCGAGTACCTCGATGCGCTCGCGGGCGGCCATCGCATTTTTCCTCCGGTCGGCCCCGCACGCTGGACGGCGCTGCGCCGGCAGGCTCTGGCGGATGGCATCCTCGATTCGGCCGTGTCGGTTCGCTACGAGCAGACGCTCCGTCCGCAGGAGCTGCGATGGCAGGAATGGGTAGAGGGGCAGTGGCTCAAGGTCCGCACCGCCCTCGATGCGCTCGAGCGGGAGCCGCCGGAGGATGTCGTCAACATCGGCACGATCTCGATCGCCTGTGCGTTGGGGTACCTGGACTTTCGCTACGCCAGCGATGACTGGCGGGCAAACCGGCCGCGGCTGACCGCGTGGGCGGGCGCGATCCAGGCGCGGCCATCGCTCCAAGCAACGGTTCCGACCGGCTGAGTTGCGAGCACTGAGCGGCGGACTGAGTCGCTAGCCTGAGTGGCGGCCCGCGGGCCCGCTCATCAGGGATTCGAGCGTGTCGTGCGACACCACATCCGCGAAACCGTCGAAGCGCCCCTGCTCGGCGAGCAGTTTCGCGGCGCGGATGAAGCCGCCCCAGGCCGCGCGCGCCAGCGCGCCGCCCACACTAATGCGGCGCACACCCAAGGCTGCGATGGCGGTCACCGAGAGATCACTCGCCGAGCCGACGAGCAGATTGACCGGCTTCGGAGCGACGCTCTCGACGACCCGGCGGATGTGCTCGGGCGTGCGGATGCCCGGCGCATACAGGCAATCGGCGCCCGCGCTCGCGTACGCCTGGAGCCGCGCGACGGTCTCCTCGATGTCGGGCCTGCCGACCAGGAAGCACTCCGCCCGCCCGACGAGGAGCGTATCGCCGCCCGCGCGGTCGATCGCCCGGCGGGCCGCCCGCAATCGCGCGACCGCCTCCTCGAGATCATAGAGGGGGCTGGCAGTCTCGCCGGTCGAGTCTTCGATCGAGAGCCCCGCGACTCCGGTGGCGACCGCCAGGTGAACGCTCTCGGCCACCCCTGGAGGATCGGGCGCGAAGCCGGCCTGGAAATCGGCATTCACCGGCAGATCGGTGGCTGCGACCATCGCCCGCAAGTGCTCGAGAACCGCCTCCCGCGGCAGGCCGCCGTCGGCGCGCCCCTGCGACCACGCGAACCCGGAGCTCGTCGTGGCGAGCGCCTGGAACCCGAGCGACTGCAGATAGCGCGCGCTGCCCGCATCCCAGGGATTGGGAATCACGAAGCAGCCGCTGCGATGCAGCTCGTGGAAGCGCCGGCGCTTTTCGGCAGGCGTCGAAGTGTCGGTGGAGGACAGGGTCATGATACTCCCGGGAGAGGCGCGCGCTCGGCGGCTATCGTAACCTAGCCTCCATGAGCCCACGCACCTGGCTGGCCTTCATCGCGCTCGGCATCGTCTGGGGCCTGCCCTATTTCTTCATCAAGATCGCGGTGCAGGAGATCTCGCCGTTCGATGTGGCCTGGGCGCGCATTGCGCTCGCGGCGCTCATCCTGTTGCCGATCGCCTGGCATCGCGGGGCGCTGCGGGCGCTCAAGACCCACAAGGGCGCGGTGCTCGCGTTCGCCCTGCTCGAGTTCGGCATACCGTTTCCCGCGATCGCCTTTGGGGAGCGCTGGATCCCCTCCTCCGTGACGGCGATCCTCATCGCGACGGTGCCGCTCACCATCGCGCTCATCTCGCGCTTCTTCGGCGTCCATGAGCGACTCGGAGCGGCACGGACCGTCGGCCTCCTCGTCGGCCTCGCCGGTGTCGTGGCGCTGGTTGGATTCGGCACGCTCGAAGGACCGCTCGCCTGGGCAGGCGTCGGATGCGTGCTCGTCGCCACACTCGGCTACGCCATGGCGCCCCTCATCATCCAGAGGCACCTGCACTCGATCGACGCCATCGGGCCGGTCGCCGGGAGCCTGTCGATCGCGAGCCTGCTGTTGCTCGTGCCGGCGATGCTCTCGCTGCCGCGGCACCTGCCGAGTGTCCTGGCGCTCTCGTCCGTCGCCATTCTCGGCCTCGTATGCACGGCGATCGCCATGCTGCTGATGTTCCATCTGGTCAAGCATGCCGGCGCGGCGCGAGCCTCGATCGTGACTTACATCAATCCAGCCGTCGCGACTCTCCTCGGCGTCGCGCTGCTCGATGAGCGTCTCGGGGTCGGTGGCTTGACGGGATTCGGCCTGATCCTCCTCGGCTCCTGGCTCGCCACACGCCGCAGCGTCCCGACGCCCAGGGTCGCGGCGGCCGAGGCGTCGCCGCCCTAGCCAGTCCCCCTGGCCAGTCCCCCTGGCCGCTCGCCCCCTGGCCGAGAGGGAGCTCAGCCCACCGAGCCCGGCATCATGCCCGGCATCATGTTGACGTAGAGGTTGTGCATGATCCAGAGGGATCCTCCGAGGATGATGCACACGACGATGGCCGTGAAAACGAGCGCCGTCAGGTTCCAGCGCTGCTCCTCGGAGCGGTTGACGTGCAGGAAGTAGACGATGTGCACGCTGATCTGCGCCAGCGCGAACACGGCGACGATGAGCGGCGTGCCGATCGGCGCATGGCTCATCACGAGGCCGAAGGGAACGAGCGTGAGTGCGATCGCGAGCAGGAATCCGACGAGATAGGACTTGAGCGAGCCATGGGTTCCGCCGTGCGCCCGGCCCGGCGCGACGCCGTGGATGGCTCCGTGCGGACCGTGACCCGCCATGGCCTCGTTGGCGACGCTCATTTCAGGGCTCCGAAGAGATAGACCAGGGTGAACACCCCGACCCAGATGATGTCGAGAAAGTGCCAGAAGAGACTCAGGCACGAGAGGCGCGACTGCACGGACGCCGTGAAGCCCTTCTTCACCACCAACACCATCATGATCGCCATCCAGATGAGGCCGCAGGTGACGTGCAGCCCGTGGGTGGCCACCAGCGTGAAGAAGCTGGAGAGAAAGGCGCTGCGATCCGGTCCCGCATGATCCGCGATCAGGTGCGCGAACTCGTGCGCCTCCAGGCCGATGAACGCGAGGCCGAGCGTGAAGGTGACCGCCAGCCAGCCGAGCGTCGCGCCGCGGCTGCGCCGACCCATCGCGAGCGTCGCGAGCCCGCAGGTGAAGCTGCTCACGAGCAGGCACACCGTCTCTGCCAGCACGTACGGCAGATGAAAGAGCTGCGGCGCCGTGGGCCCTCCGGCCGTGCGCACGTGCAGCACCGAGTAGGTGGCGAAGAGGCCCGCGAACAGCAGGCAGTCGCTCATGAGATAGATCCAGAAGCCGAGCTGCGCCGTGCTCGCCGCATCGTGATGGTGCTCGAGCTCGAAGTCGACGGCATCGGTCGCCGGACGCAGATCGCGCAGCGCATCGGCCGCGTGGTCGGCGTATCCCGGCCTGAAGGCCAGCGCCCCGCCGTGGGCGATCGTCGGACCGGTCGACATGGACTACACGCTCCTCAGTGGGGCATGCCCGCGCAGGCTCTCGGTACGCCTCACCTCTTCGGCTTCGACATAGAAATCGCGATCGTCGTCAAAGGCGTGGCGGATCAGCGCCACCATCGCGGCGGCGAAGCCGCCGATCGCGAGCCACCAGATGTGCCAGACCATGGCGAACGCCGCCGCGCCGAGGAGGACGGCGATTACGAGCCCGGTCCCGGTGTTGCGCGGCATGTGGATCGGGCGATAGACGCTCGCCTTCATCTGCACACCGCGCTGCTTCATGTCCCAGAAGGCATCGCGGTCGCGCACCACCGGGATGCGCGCGAAGTTATAGGCCGGCGGTGGCGAGGCGGTGGCCCACTCGAGCGTGCGACCCTGCCAGGGGTCGCCGGTCAGGTCGCGCGCGCGCTCGCGCTGGGCGATGCTCACGACGATCTGCGCCAGCTGCAAAGCGATGCCGCAGCAGATGATGCCGGCGCCGACCGCGGCGGTGACGAAGAGCGGATGCCAGGCGGGATTCGCATAATGATCCATGCGGCGCGTCGCGCCCATGAGGCCCAGGGCGTAAAGCGGCATGAAAGCCACGTAGAAGCCCACCAGCCAGCACCAGAACGCCGCCTTGCCGAGCCTCTCGTTCAAGCGAAAGCCGAACACCTTCGGAAACCAGTAGGTGAGCCCCGCCATGGCGCCGAACACCACCCCGCCGATGATGACGTTGTGGAAGTGCGCCACCAGGAACAGGCTGTTGTGCAGCACGAAGTCCGCCGGCGGCACCGCCATGAGCACACCGCTCATGCCGCCGATGGTGAAAGTGATCATGAAGCCGATGGTCCAGAGCACCGGCGAGTCGAAGCGCACCCGGCCGCGATACATGGTGAACAGCCAGTTGAAGATCTTCACCCCCGTCGGCACCGCGATCACCATGGTGGTGATGCCGAAGAAGGCGTTGACGTCCGCCCCCGAGCCCATGGTGAAGAAATGGTGCAGCCAGACGAGGAAGGACAGGAGCGCGATCGCCATGGTGGCGAACACCATCGAGGTGTAGCCGAAGAGCCGCTTGCCGGAGAAGGTGGCGATGATCTCGGAGAACACGCCGAAAGCCGGCAGGATGAGGATGTAGACCTCGGGGTGTCCCCAGATCCAGATGAGGTTGATGTACATCATCGGATCGCCGCCCAGCGCGTTGGTGAAGAAGTGCATGCCGAGGTAGCGGTCGAGCGTGAGCAACGCGAGCGATATCGTGAGGATCGGAAACGCCGCGACGATCAGGATGTTCGTGCAGAGCGCGGTCCAGGTGAACACCGGCATGCGCATCAGCGTCATTCCCGGCGCGCGCATCTTGAGGATGGTGGCGATGAAGTTGACGCCGGTGAGCGTCGTGCCGACACCTGAGATCTGCAGCGCCCAGATGTAGTAGTCGACCCCGACCCCGGGGCTGAAGTGCAGCTCCGAGAGCGGCGGATAGGCGAGCCAGCCGGTGCGCGCGAAATTGCCGATCGCGAGCGAAAGGTTGACGAGCAGCGCCCCGGCCACGGTGAGCCAGAGGCTGAGGGAGTTGAGGAACGGGAAGGCGACGTCGCGCGCCCCGATCTGCAGCGGCAGCACGCAGTTCATGAGCCCGATCATGAACGGCATCGCCATGAAGAAGATCATGATGACGCCGTGGGCGCTGAACACCTGGTCGAAGTGCTCGGGCGGCAGATACCCCGGATGGCCGCCGTAGGCGAGCGCCTGCTGCGCCCGCATCATGATCGCGTCCGCGAAGCCCCGCAGCAGCATCACCCCCGCGAGGATGATGTACATGGCGCCGATCCTCTTGTGATCGACCGAGGTCAGCCACTCCGTCCAGAGATATCTCCATTGGCCCATCACGGTGATGGTGCCGAGCACCGCGATCGCGGCGAGCACCATCAGGCCCACGCCCCCCATGACGATGGGGTTCTGATACGGGATGGCGGCGAGTGTCAGCTTGCCGAGCATGGTCAGTGGCTCCTCATCGCAACCATGGCGGGCATGCCGCCCGAGCCGAGCCGGCCGGCGAGGATGGCGGCAAAAAGACCCGGCCTCACCTGCGAGTAGTACGCGACCGGATTGTTCTCGCTGGGACTGGCCAGCTGCTCGTACGCCTGCGCGCTGAGCGGTTGTCTCGAGGCTGCGACCTTCGCGAGCCAGGCAGCGAAGTCCCGCGGCGCGAGCGCGATCGCTTTGAACGTCATGCCGGAGAAGCCGTCGCCGCTATAGTTCGAGGAAAGGCCCTGATAGGTGCCCGGCTGATCCGCCAGCAGGTGCAGCCGGGTCTCCATCCCCGCCATGGCGTAGATCTGGCTGCCGAGCTGCGGAATGAAAAAGGCGTTCATCACCGTCGCGGAGGTGATGTGGAACTCGACCGGGACGTTCGCCGGGAAGGCCACCTGATTGACCGTGGCGACTTTCTGGTCCGGATAGATGAAGAGCCACTTCCAATCGAGCGCGACCGCATCGATGCGCAGTGGCTTCATGGGGGAGGCGAGCGGCCGGTAGGGGTCGAGCGCGTGTGAGGATCGCCAGGCGATCACGCCGAGGGCGCTCACGATCAGGCAGGGGATGAGCCACACCACCGCCTCGATCCTGTTGGAATGCGACCAGTTCGGCCGATAATCGGCCTGCTCGTTCGAGGCCCGATATCGCCAGGCGAAAAGCAGGATCAGCGCGATCACCGGCACGACCACGAGCAGCATCAGCGCGGTCGCGATGAGGATGATCGAGCGCTCCTCGAGGCCGATGGGTCCCTGCGGATCGAGCACGACCCACTGGCATCCTGAAAGCAGCAGGGTCGCCGGCAGCGCCAACGAGAGCGGCAGCAGCCTCGCGATGCGGCGGCAGGAGCGATCGTTCATCATGCGCAGCGGGGGTCACCGGTCCTTTTTCGACGCGATGAGCATGGCGCCGCCGCGCCTGCCAAATCCTTAGCGGGGCCTAAATCGTTCTAAATCCGTGCCCCCGGTGTGACGCGCTTCACGTGTCGAGGGCGCTCGACATGGCTTCCGCCTCGCTCCAGCGCGCGCCCACCCGCATCAGCTCATTGAGGCGCTCGCCGGGCAGCGCGCTGCGCAGGCTCTCGAGGATGCGCGCCTGGATCTTCTGCTTCGCGGGGCTGCGTCCGGCAAATTCCGCGGAGAAGAATGCGTGCGCGTAACCGATGAGCTGCGCGGCGCGCTCGAGGCGATTCTCGCGCGCGGCGATCGCCGCAAGGTGCTGCAGGCCACCGGCGAGCAGCACCGCATCGAGCTCGCTCTCCTGGGCGAGCGGCAATCCTTCGCGCAGCGCCGCCCCGGCCTCCTCGAGCTCGCCCCGGGCAACGAGATACCCGGCGAGGTTGCAGAGCGCATGCCCGAGCAAACCGGTACGCCGGGCCGCGCGGCAGAGCGCGACGACCTCGCGCGCCTGCGCGATCGCCTCATCCACCTGTCCCTCGGCGAACGCCACCTCCGCCTGGTAGATGAGCGCGCGCCACACCCAGAAATCGGCGCCGGAATGCGCGCCCACCGCGAGCGCCTCATCGAGCAGCGCACGGGCCACCCCGAACTCTCCGGCCACCGTGCGGGCGATGGCGAGATTGGTGAGACACAAGGCGAGACTCTTCGGGTGCGCTGCGGCCGAGAGATGGCCCCTCGCCTCCTCGAGTGCCGCGAGACCCTCGGTCAGCTGCCCGGTGCGCGCCAGGTTGAGTCCACAGAAGCTCAGGGTCCGCCCGAGATCGAGCGGCTCGCCGGACTCGCGATAGAGCGCGAGGGCGCGCCGTAATGCCGGCACGGCGCGGCCGCGCGGCTCACCGGTCGAGAGAAAGCCGTAGGCATACCAAAGCTGCGCCTCGAGCTTCTTCGGAGTGCCGGGCACCAGAGCCGCCGTCGCGCGCGCGAGTCGCGCCCGGCCTTCCTGCATCAGCGAGAGGAGAAGCCACAACGGATAGGAGGCGGCCGCGAGCTCGATGCCCACCGCGGGATCACCGTCCGCGCCAAACGCCCAATCGAGCGCCACCCGGATGTTGTCGATCTCCGGGGCGTGAGCTTCCAGCCACTGAAGGGAGGGCGTCGGCTCCCAGAGCCCGAGCGCGCCACGGAAATGATCGCGGAAGTGCAGCGCGTGAAGTCGTGCGAGCGAGCCGAACTCACCGCTGTCGGCGAGCTTCTCCATCGCGTAGGCGTGGGTGGTTTCGAGAAGTCGGTAGCGGCGCACGGCTCCCGCCGCATCGGCGACCACGAGCGATTTGTCGACCAGCTCGGCGATCCGGCCGATGACTTCCCATTCCGGGAGCGCGGGATCGGCGACGATGCTCGCCGCAGCTTCGAGGCTGAAGCTCCCCGCGAACACCGCCAGCCGACGCAGCACCACCCGATCCGGCTCCGCGAGCAGGCGGTGGCTCCAGTCGAGCGTCGCGCGCAAGGTCTGGTGGCGCGGCAGGGCCGTGCGCCGGCCACCGGTGAGCACGTGAAAACGCAGATCCAGCCGTCGCGCGAGGCCTTCGATGCCGAGCGCCGCGGCCCGCGCGGCCGCGAGCTCGATGGCGAGCGGAATCCCATCCAGCCGACGACAGATGGTCGCGACGATGCCGGCATTGCGCTCGTTCAAATCGAAGTGCGGGTCCGCGGCGCGCGCGCGCGCCGCGAAGAGCCGCACCGCATCGTGGCGCAGGGCGGCCGCCGGCTCTGCGGTCTCCTCGGCGGGAAATTCGAGCGGACTCAGCCGATAGGTGATCTCTCCCTCGAGTCCCAACGGCTCCTGGCTGGTGGCGAGAACGCGGACACCGGGCACGGCCCGCAACAGCGTCTCCGCCTCGCGGGCGGCCGCGGCAATGACGTGCTCGCAATTGTCGAGCACGAGCAGGAGCTGCCGTCCACGCAGCGCCGCGGCGAGCCGCTCCGAGGTCCAGCGGCCCGCGCCGCTCTGCAGCCCGAGCGCCGTGTTGAGGGCACTCGCGACCAGCTCAGGATCGGTGAGGGGCGCGAGCTCCGCAAGCCACACGCCATCGGCGAATGCCGCGATCGAGGCGCGCGCGACCTCGAGCCCGAGGCGCGTCTTGCCGATCCCACCGGTGCCCACCACGGTGACCAGGCGGTTGCGCCGCAGCAGCTCCTCGAGATCCCTGAGCTCGGACTCGCGACCGATGAAATCCGAAACCGGCGCCGGCAGGTTGGTCGGCACGTTCGCCTTCGGCGCCGATGCGGCATCGTCCTGGTGCACGACCCGGCCATCGGCATCGAGGGCGCGCACCTCGCCGGTGAAGCGGTAGCCCCGAAGGGGCACGGTGAGGATCAGATGGCGATCGTCGCCGAGCGCCTTGCGCAGCGCCGAGACCTGCACCTGGATGTTGCTTTCCTCGACGACGGCGCCCGGCCAGACACGCGCGAGCAGCTCCTCCTTGGTGACGAGCTCGCCCCCGGCCTCGATCAGCAGGAGCAGCAGGTCGAAGGCCCGCGAGCCGAGTGCAACGGGTGCACCACCGGTGCGCAGCTCACGCTGCCGGATGAAGAGTCGAAAGCGTCCGAACTCGAGGCAAGCCACGCCTCGCGCAGTCGCATGCATGAATGAAGCTGTCCCGGGGAGGCTCCCATTGTAGCTCAAATCGCCCGGGCGCTGAGCAGGCGGCGGCCGGCGGGTCAGTGGCCCTCGCGCAACGCGATGAAACTATGCGGCTCGATGCGAAGCTCATAACCGAATTGCTGCGAAGCCGCCGGCGCCGCTCGGGGCGCGAGGAAGCCGGGAATCGGGCGCATGGGAGTGCCGCCCGAGGGGGTCCCGGTCGTGAGGTTGGTGAGCTGCCCGAAACCGCCCACGACGCGCACGGCGACCGGGTGATCGAGATACGACTCGACGACGAAGCTGCCGTTGCCGTACTCGAAGAGACTCACCTGCGCCGGCCCCTCGAGCCTGACGGGCAGATCCGGCACGAGGTAGCGACGCAGCGCATCCAGCACCGCGGGCGGCAGGGCATAAAGGTCGTTCATCTCCTCGGGCACCGCGAGCACGTAGAGCTCGCCCTTGCCGTAGTGATCCATCAGCAGGAGCGGCACGCCACCCTGGCTGTCGATGCCGCGCAGCACCGCCCATTCCTCGTTGGTATAGAAATGAATGAGCGGGAAGAGGATCGGCTTCGAGTGCCCGCGCAGGGTGCCGCCGCCGAACCCGAACCCCTCGACGTACTCCGTGGCGGCAGCCACCTGGCGGGTCACCCGCATGTCGGTGACCTGATCGAAGCCCTTGTCCTGGATCGCGCGCAGGAGCCCCGAGGTGATGATGACATCGTCGCCCGCCCGCAGATGCCGCTCGATCTCCGGCACGATGTTGGGATCTTGGGCGGCAGCCTGCGTCAGGAAGACCCGTTGCGCGTCGGGCCAGCGCGGAACCATCTCGACCGGGATGCCGACCATGCCCACGGTCTCGGGCAGGAAGTCCTCGCCCGTCGAATCGTACGGCCGGTAGGTCGCGAGGCCGACGGGCTCACCGAGCGCGCCCGCGACCGCATCGACCTGGCGCAGCGCGTACTGCGCGACGTCGGCCAGGAGCGGGTAGCTCGCGCCGGGACTACCCGGCGGGCCGCCGCAACACCGACGCGCCATGTCGAAATAGTCGAAGCTCGTCGGCAGGTGCTCCCAACCCTCCCGATTGCGCGGATCGGCGATGCGCAGCAGGTCCGTGTACTCGAACAGGTTGATCGCGGGCGCCTTGGCGAGGATCGTGTCCCAGAGCTGCCCGGCGTAGCGGTCGAGGTCATGCATGGCGATCGGGTCGACCCAGCCGCCACCGTCTCTCCCCGGCGCGATGTTCTCGAAGTAGCGGAAGATCTCGTAGCTCTCGTATGGGCGCAGCTGCTGGTCGGTGGTGCTCGCGTAGCGCGTCTCATCGCCCGTCCAGATCTCCGGAAAGATTTTCGGCTCGTTCTTCAGATCGAACCCCATCTCCTGGAAGGAGGGATAGAAGTTCGGGAACTTGATGATGACCTTGACCTTGGGATTTGCCGCTTTCGCGGGCTTCAGAATGAGATCGCGCGAGACCTCATCCATGGTGCGCATGCGAAACTGCGCCCAGCTCTCGCTGCCCTTGGCGGCGATGTCGGAATCGCTCTTGGTGTTGAAGAAATAAAGATCATCGAGCACCAAGGTGTCGAAGTGCCGTGCCAGGCGGGCCGACATGCGGCTCGCAAGCTCGCGATCGCGCGGCACGGTGTAGTCGAGGGTCTCGAACTGCGCGCTGCGGCCCGCCGCCAGCATCGCCATGCCGCCGGCGACCGCCACACCCTGGGAGAGGAAGAACTGCTTCACCCGCGCGAGCGTCGCATCGTCGGCGCTCACCCCGGAGCGATAGTCCTCGATGAAGACCTGATCGACGTGCAGGCGGTTGCTGATCTTCCGCCAGCTCGCGCGCATCCACCCCGGATCGTGCGCCATGTGCTCGACCACCTGCACGGGGATGTAGACGGTTACCTTGAAACTGCGAAACGGTTGCGGTGCCGCCCCGCAGGGCGGGACGGCCGCGGCGAGGGCGAGCAGGAGCGCGGCCGGGGCAAGCCAGAGTCTGCGCAGGGTCATCGACGTCTCCGCGGGGCCTTTGGGTACGGTCCCAGTTCTTAAGGTAGCGCTACCACCATACACCGGAAGCCGGCCGAAGGGAACGCAGGCGCGGCCGCCGCCGACCTTCAGACCAGCGCGCGCACCAGCGCCGGCAGCTGCGGGAAGCCCGCGAGCGAGGCGACACAGGGAATCGCCTCCAGAGGTCCCCGGTGATAGCCGTGCCTCATGAGCACGAAGCGCACATCCGCCGCCCGGGCGGTGGCGGCATCGACTTCGCTGTCACCGACGAGCAGGGCTGCGGCGGCCGGCGCCGCGAACTCCTGCAGCACGGCGAGCAACACCCGCGGATCGGGTTTGCGAAACGGCAGCGAGTCGCCGCCGACGACGCGCGCGAAATAACCGGCGAGCCCGAGGCTCTGGAGAATGTCCTGGGTGATGCGCTCCGGCTTGTTGGTGCAGACCGCGAGCGCAATGGCGTCGGCGCGCAAGGCCTCGAGGGCTGCGCGCACGCCGGGGAAGGCCCGCGTGCGCGAGGTCGCCATGGATTGGTAGTGGCGCATGAATTCCCGCGAAGCCGCTTCGGGGTCGGCCGGCTCCAAGCCGCGCGCGGCGAGCGCGCGCGCGATGAGCATCGCGACCCCATCGCCGATCATCGGCCGCACCTGCGCGAGCGAGAGCGGCTGGCCGCCGAAGCCCGCCAGCATGGCGTTGACGGCCGCGGCCAGATCCGCCGCGCTGTCGATCAGCGTGCCGTCGAGATCGAAAATCACGAGCGCGGGCGACATGCGGCTACTTTAATCGATTGACGAAAGTCGCCTGCGCCGCTTTTGACGGCCGCTGCTTCACCGGGAGCAGAATCTGCTTGCGCCCTTTGCCATGAGCGAGCGCACGCACAAGGACCGCACGACCCGCGGCTACGTGCGCCCCGGTTCGGAAGAGCGCGGTCGGCTGCGCGAGAGCTTCGATGCCAATGACCTCAACCGCGACGGCCGGCTGACGCTCGGGGAGTTCATCCGCTTCATGGAAGCGCTGGATGAGAGCCTGACCTCGGAGGAATGTCAGATCGGCTTCGACGAGATCGACAGCAACCGCGACGGCGCGGTGGACTTCGACGAATTCCACGCGTGGTGGACCCGCTCCTAAAGGCGATGCGAGCGGCGGCGCTATCGGCAAGAGCCGGGCTGCGCGAAATACACCAGCGTCCGATAGGGAAAGGCGATTCTGCCCGCCTGCTGATGCCGGTCGAATACTTCCTTGAGACCCGCCATGAGCGGCGCGTGCTCCGGGCGATCGGGCAGCGGCGCGTAGGAGGAGGATTGCACCCTTCCCGTCAATCCCTCGAAATCGAATACCTGCTGGTTGGGGAAGATTGCGCTCTCCGGCTCGCGACCGAAGAACCGGCGGATGCCGCCCGCCTCGGCGCGCCGCTTGGCCACGGCGTCATACTCCGGTGCGTAGCGGCGCAGCAGGGCCTCGTACTCATCCAGAAATGCGTTGGCGCCCTGCGGGCGCTCGTTCCAGAACAGTGCCGCCCAGGCGCCGGGTTTGAGGACGCGCAGCGCTTCGATTCGCGTTCGCTCCGGGTCGAACCAGTGAAACGACTGTCCGGCCACCAGCAGGTCGAAGTCAGCATCCGGCATCCGGGTATTTTCCGCGGTGCCATCCTGACTTTGAAAGTCGCCACCGCCGAGCGCCTCATCGGAGTAGCGGCGCATCTCCGCATTCGGCTCGATCCCGCAGACGCGCGCGCCGCGCTCGAGGATGAGCTTCGCGAGAAGGCCCGTGCCCGAGCCCAGATCGATGACGCGGGCGCCGGCCTTCAGTCCGCACCGTGCCACGAGCAGGTCGATGGCGGCCGCCGGATAGCTCGGCCGATGCTTGGCGTAATGATCGACGCGTCCGAGGAATCGGTCGCTGGAATTGAGCGGCATGCGGGCATTGTACCCCGCCCCTCGGGGGTGCCGCCCGTGCTCCTCGGCTAGACTCCTCGTCATGTTTCCCGCCCTTCTCAATGCGCGCGATCTCGGCGGCCACCCGACGCGGGACGGAGCGGTCACGCGACGGCGCTCGCTCTGGCGCGCGGACGATCTGGCACAGCTCTCCCCCAAAGGGCTCGAGGCGCTCGCCGCTTATGGCATCGAGACGGTGCTCGATCTGCGCTGGCCGCAGGAGATCGCGGCCTCACCGAGCCCGCTGAGACGGCACCCGGGCGTGCGTTACGTATCGGTCTCGCTGCTGACCGACAGCCCCGAGGATTGGGGCGCGCTCGGCGGGTACTGCGCCAAGGAGCAGTGGAAATGCGCCGTCCTCGAGCGCCTGCAGCCGCGGCTCAAGGAGGCGCTCGGCGTCATCGCAGGGGCGGCACCGGGACCGCTCCTCTTTCATTGTGTGGCGGGCAAGGACCGCACCGGCGTCATTGCCGCGCTCCTCCTTGCACTCGCCGATGTGATTCCGAGCGCGATCGCCGCCGACTATGCGGCGAGCGCCGGGAATCTGCGGGAGACGTACCTGCGCCGGCACGGGGACAGCGATCGGGAGGAGATCCTCGAGGCGGTACGCTGCCCGGAAGCCGCCGTGTACAACATGCTGCAGTACCTGGATCGCAACGGCGGGATACGCGCCTACCTCGGTGGGATCGGCCTCACTCCCACCGAGATCGCCCGCCTGCGGTCGCGTCTGCGCGCAGAGCCCTGAATCAGAGCCCCCGCGGCCGCTCAGAGGCCTTGCGGCTGTGGCGCGAAGTCCACGCGCGTCGTCCAGTGCGGGTAAGCCGGAAGATCCGTGTCGATGATCAGGTTCGCATGCGCGTGCGCGTCCTTCGACGCCAGCTGCACGGCCGTGGGGGTGCCGCAGGTGGCATCCAGGGGGAAGGTGCTCACGATGTGGATCGCCTTCGCCGCCGCCACATCCGCCTTGTCCTGACTCACCGGCTCGAGGTGAGCGCCCGTGATATGAGCATCCGGGGCGATCACGAAATCGTACTGAACGCCGCCCTGCCAGAGGCGGGTCTTCTTGTCGGGCTTGCCGGAGGTGTCGATGGCCGCCTGGGCAGGCAACGGCGGGGGCTTCAGCTCGATTTCACGGGGCTGCGGCGGGAAGAGCCCCGTGCGCGTCGAGACTCCCTGCAGACGCCACACTGCCTCAAACTGCAGCGGGAAGCTGGTCTTGCACTTGACCGGAAACATCGTCCCGTAGGTTCCGTCGGGGTTGGAGGAGAGCGGGACTCGCTGCCCGTCCGAGAGGATGAACAGGTACACCGGCTGGCTCACCAGCGCACCCGCGGTCACCTTGGCGGTGATCGGATACATGCCGATATCCGCGTTCGTCTGGAATTGAGCCGGTGTCTGATCCTGCACCTGCACGTCACAGCCGGCCAACGCCAGCGTGGCCGCCACCAAATACATAGCACCGATCTTGCCCCGCATGCTGCCCCCTCTTTGGTCTTTTGCACCGAGCTGCACGATTCAGCGTTGCAAGTCTGACAAGTCACGCCAGCCGTGGCAAGGGCGAAGCTGCCCTAAATGCAAACGGGGGCTCGCCTCGAGGCGAGCCCCCGTCCATCCTGATCCGTCGCTTACTTCTTCTTGCGCGCGCCGGCTCTCTTGGCCGCACGGAAGGAAATCCCAGCCCGCATGGCCTTCTGCTGAACGGCCGCCGCGGTGCGCCCGAGCTTCTTCGCGACCTCGCTGGTCGGGGTTCCCGCCTTCGCGAGCGACTTCAAGGTCTTCAGCTCACTGGCGCTCCAGGACGCGCCGTCGTTCGGTGGACGTTTCGCCATTACTCGATACTCCAGAAAACACCCAACTGTAGGGTCGGGGCGGAATCATACACGTTTTTGAGAAAAAAGGGCGTCCAACATGGACTGAATGCGACGAACCGACATGTTGTAGGTTCGGAGTGTTCCCGATGCCGGTCCGAATGTTGCTCGGTTGGGGAACCGCATCGGACGCGGTAGCAGACGGCCGCCGGACAGAGGCTGTGCAGTGCGCCGCGCAGCGACCCGCAACTGCGGGTGGGAACCCTGCATCACGGAGGCAGGCGCGCGGCGCGCCCCGTATGTCTGTTGGAGGAGATCGAGCCAGCGCTTCGGCTCGCGTCGCGCGCGCGGGTCGCCGGGGGCCCTGGGGTAGCTTTTGCAACATCCAGCGTTGTCCCGCCGCGGGCAACCGCACCCGCCAGCCCGATGGGGGCCGCTCCTTTTCGCACGCGGACCTCGGCCGCGCGGCCGATGCTGTCGCCGATTGGCGTCAGCCCGAACCGGCGGCAGATGCCTACCTAATGCGGCACCGGGGGGTTACCCCCCCTTCAAGTGTTGCCGGCTGGCGCTCGATCAGTAGCGGTAGTGGTCGGACTTGTAGGGGCCGGCCTTGTCCACGCCGATGTAACGAGCCTGCGCGTCGGTGAGTCTCGTGAGCTCGGCATCGAACCTCGTGAGCTGCAGCCGGGCGACCTTCTCGTCGAGGTGCTTCGGCAACACGTAAACCCCCACGGGGTACTTGCCGGGATGGCCGTAGAGCTCGATCTGCGCGAGCGTCTGGTTGGCGAAACTCGAGCTCATCACGTAGCTCGGGTGGCCGGTCGCGCAGCCGAGGTTCACCAGCCGCCCCTCCGCGAGCAGGATGAGGCGCCTGCCGTCGGGGAAAATCACGTGATCAACCTGCGGCTTGATGTTCTCCCAGGGATAGCGCTTCAGGCCCGCGACATCGATCTCGTTATCGAAGTGGCCGATGTTGCACACAATGGCGTTGTGCTTCATGCGCTGCATATGTGCATGGGTGATGACGTGGAAGTTTCCGGTGGCGCTCACGAATATGTCGGCTTTGTCGGCCGCGTAGTCCATGGTGACCACGCGGTAACCTTCCATCGCCGCCTGCAGCGCGCAGATCGGATCGATCTCCGTCACCCAGACCTGGGCGGATAGCGCCCGCAATGCCTGCGCGCAGCCCTTGCCCACGTCGCCATATCCGCAGACGACCGCGATCTTGCCGGCCACCATGACGTCGGTCGCGCGCTTGAGGCCATCGACGAGGGACTCGCGGCAGCCGTAGAGGTTGTCGAACTTGCTCTTGGTGACCGAATCGTTGACGTTGATGGCGGGAAAGGCGAGCGTGCCCTCCTTGGCCATCTGGTAGAGGCGCTTGACACCGGTGGTGGTCTCCTCGGTCACGCCCTTGATGTGGCGGATGCGCGTGGAATACCACTTCGAATCGGCCTTCAGCTTCGCGCCGATGGCGGCAAAGAGCGCCGACTCCTCCTCGCTGGCGGGCTTGGCGATGACCGCAGGGTCGGCTTCCGCACGCACCCCGAGATGCATCAGCAAGGTCGCATCACCCCCATCATCGAGGATCATGTTGGTGTGCCCGCCATCGGGCCAGTCGAAGATCCGGTGCGTGTAGTCCCAGTAGTCCTCGAGCGACTCGCCTTTCCAGGCGAATACCGGTGTTCCGGCCGCGGCGATCGCCGCCGCCGCATGATCCTGGGTGGAGAAGATGTTGCAGGAGGCCCAGCGCACCCGGGCACCGAGCGCCTGCAGCGTCTCGATCAACACGGCGGTCTGGATGGTCATGTGCAGCGAGCCGCTGATGCGTGCGCCGGCCAGAGGCTGCGACGGCGCGTACTCCTCGCGGATGGCCATCAGACCCGGCATCTCCGTCTGCGCAATGAGGATTTCCTTGCGGCCCCAATCGGCCAAGGCGAGATCGGCAACCTTGCAGTCCTTCGGGACCGCGGTGGACTTGAGTGTGGCGTTCATGGTCGAGTACTCCAGAGACTATCGGTGAGCGCCGTGTGATGCAGGCGCGCCTCTGAGCCTGGCAGTCGGCGGGATGCTGCGGGTGAGCCCGGCTTCCGGCCAATCTGTCGCAACGCTCCTCAGAGACGCCGCTTCGCCGCACCGCTGCGGCGGAATTCTGGCGGCGATCAGGCACACGGACGTGCCCCGCCGCCGAAGGTGGCGGAGGTTGCGAGCAAAAACCGCGCTTTTGCTCGCAACCACGCTGGGCCGGGCAGGAGCCCGGATCCAGCGTTTCATATTAGGCGGCCTTGGCGCTCTTGGCCTCGGCGGCCAGGGCGGCCGCACGGTCGGTCCGCTCCCAGGTGAATTCCGGCTCCGTCCGGCCGAAATGGCCGTAGGAGGCGGTTTTCTGGTAGATCGGGCGGGCGAGATCGAGCATCTCGCGCAGTCCGAACGGCGTCAGGTCGAAGCTCTTGCGCACGAGCAGCGTCAGCTGCTCGCGTGACAGCCGGCTGGTGCCGAAGGCCTCCACCATGATGGAAGTCGGCTCCGCGACGCCGATCGCATAGGAGAGCTGCACCTCGCAGCGCTCGGCCAGTCCCGCCGCGACGATGTTCTTGGCCACGTAACGCGCCGCGTACGCCGCCGAGCGATCGACCTTGGAAGGGTCCTTGCCGGAGAAGGCGCCGCCGCCATGGCGCGCGTACCCGCCGTACGTGTCGACGATGATCTTGCGGCCGGTGAGGCCGCAATCGCCGACCGGCCCGCCGATGACGAACCGGCCCGTCGGGTTGATGTGAAACCGGGTGCGCTTATCGAGCCACTTGGGCGGCAGCACGGGCTTGAGGATTTCCTCCATGACCGCCTCGCGCAGCGATTTGGTCGACACCTCGGGGCTGTGCTGGGTGGAGAGCACCACGGCCTCGAGACCTGCCGGACGGTCGTTTTCGTAGCGCAGCGTCACCTGACTCTTCGCATCCGGGCGCAGCCACGGGAGCTTGCCGGACTTCCTCACCTGGGCCTGGCGCTTGACCAGCCGATGGGCGAGCGTGATGGGGGCGGGCATGAGCACGTCCGTCTCGTTGCTCGCGTAGCCGAACATCAAGCCCTGATCGCCCGCGCCCTGCTTGCGCTCGTCCTTGCGATCAACCCCCTGGGCGATGTCCGGCGACTGCTTGCCGATGATGTTGAGGACGCCGCAGCTTGCGCCATCGAAGCCCATGTCCGAGGAGTCATAGCCGATCTCGAGCACGGTCTTGCGCACCAGCGCCTCGACATCGACCCAGGCGCTCGTGGTCACCTCGCCGGCGACGATCACGACTCCGGTCTTGACCAGGGTTTCACAGGCCACACGACCGCGCGGGTCCTCCTTGAGAATGGCATCCAGCACGGCGTCCGAGATTTGGTCGGCCACCTTGTCGGGATGCCCCTCGGAGACCGACTCGGAGGTGAAGAGATAATCGTTGGCCATGGATCCAATTCCTGTCGATGTTTGAACGGTGCGAAGCAGTCAGTGATCGAGCCGGGCGCCTGCGGCCACGGCGTCGCCGAAGCTCTCGGCGAGCCGCCGCGCGATGTCCGCGGGCGCGGCGCGGTGATTCTGGGTTCCCCGCGACTCGATCTTCAGCGCGCCCATGACGGCGGCGATCCGCCCGGTGGTGGCCCAGTCGAGCTCGTGCAGAAGTCCGTGCAGGAGCCCCGCCCGATAGGCATCGCCGCAACCGGTGGGATCGACCACGGCCGAGGCCTTTGCGCACGGGATGGCGAGCTCACCGTCGCGGGTGTAAATGCTCGAGCCCTTGTGTCCTCGCGTGACGATCAGCGCCTGCACCCGTTGGGTGAGATCGCGCGCGGTCAGGCCGGTCTTCTGCTGCAGAAGCTGCCACTCGTAGTCATTCACCGTGACCCAATCGGCCTGCTCGATGAAGCGATGGAGGTCCGCGGCCTCGAACATCGGCAGCCCCTGCCCGGGGTCGAAGATGAAAGGAATCCCCAGCTCGGCGAACTGTTCCGCATGCTCGACCATGCCCTGGCGGCCGTCGGGCGCCACGATCCCGATGTCGATATTCGAGGCGTGCGCCACCTGGTTGAGGTGGGCGTGCTGCATGGCGCCCGGATGAAAGGCGGTGATCTGGTTGTCCTCGAGATCGGTGGTGATGAACGCCTGGGCGGTGAGCTCGGAGTCGACGATCCGGATGTGCTCGAGCGGCAGCCCCGTGCGCTCGAGCCACTCCCGGTACGGCGCGAAATCCCGGCCCACGGTCGCCATCGGCAGGGCGGTATCGCCGAGGAGGCGCAGGTTGTAGGCGATGTTGCCGGCGCAGCCACCGAATTCCCGCCGCAGCTCCGGCACGAGGAATGCCACGTTCAGGATGTGGATCTGTTCCGGCAGAATATGTTCACGGAACCGGCCCTCGAACACCATCAGCGTGTCGAAGGCTACCGACCCGCAAATCAGCGCGCTGCGCGGGCCGTTGCTCATGCTTCCCGGGGAATCTCTCATAAAGACTCCCAATGATATGTTTTGGGCGTTTCCCAGTCACCTGCCGTTTGGCGCCGGGGCCTCGGCGGCCCGCTCTCCCGCGGCGAGCAGCGCCACCGCGCGCAGCGCCAGATCGCTGAGGCCCGCGCCGCGGCGCTCCTCATAATAAGAGACGATCTGGCGTCGCATGCGCGGTTCCCAGAAGCGCCGCAGATGCGCGGCCACATCCTTCGCGGCCTGCTCCGCATCGGGCTCCGAGGCGAAATAGGCGCTGATCTCGTTGATCATTTTGACGAGTAGATCGATGTTCATGTCGATTCAAGGTTCCAGACGCCAGGGATGAGCATAGACCACGTGCTGATGTTCGCGGGCGAATCCCACCAGCGTCATTCCCGCACGCTCCGCCAGGCGTACCGCGAAGGCGGTCGGCGCCGAGAAGGCGGCCACGAACGCCACACCCACCGCGGCGCTCTTCTGCACCATCTCGAAGCTCGCCCGACTGGTGAGGAGCAGTGCCCCGCCCGCGGGATCCACCCCTCCCCGCACCAGAGCCCCGATGGTCTTGTCGAGCGCGTTATGTCGGCCGACGTCCTCGCGGACGAGCTGAATGCCTTTGCCGGGCACGACCCACGCCGCCGCATGCACGCTCCCGGTGCGGGCGTTGATCGGCTGCAGCTGGCCCAACTGCGCGATCGCCTCGTGCAGCTCCGCCGCGCCGAGCCGCGCGCCCGAGCCCACCGGTTTCACCTCGCGAACCGCCTGCTCGAGAGTCTCCTCGCCGCACAGACCGCAACCGGTGCGTCCCGTCAGATTGCGCCGGCGGTCGAGCAGCGCCGAGAAGCGCTCCCAGGCGACGGTGATCCTGACCTCGGCGGCCTCTTCCGCGTATGCGACCTCCACGCCCCGGATCTCCTCCGGGCGGGCGACGAGCCCCTCGGTCAGTGTGAATCCGACGGCGTAGTCCTCGAGATCCGCGGGGGTCGCCAGCATCACCACGTGCGGCACGCCGTGATAGACGAGCGCCACCGGTCTCTCCTCGGCAACGAGATCCCGCTCGTGCGTGACCGTGCCGCGGCTCCAGCGCTCGACGGCGAGCTCGACCGCAACCGGCTGCACGTCGCGGGCCTGCGCTTGCTCACTCAGGGGCTTGCCCAGGGGCCTGCTCAGGCGGGCGCCGGATCGCGCGTGCGCCGGCGCGCCGGACGCGGCATCGCCCGCTCCTCTGCGGTCCGCTTGCGCCAGGCATCCTTCTGATTCACCAACACCACTTCCACGGCCGTCACCTTGTATTCCGGACAGTTGGTCGCCCAGTCGGAGTTCTCCGTCGTGACCACGTTGGCGTTGGTCTCGGGGAAATGGAAGGTCGTGTAGACGACGCCGGGCGCGATCCGCTCGGTGATCCTGGCGCGCAGCACCGTCTCGCCTGCCCGGCTGGTGAGCCCCACCCAGTCGCCGTCGGCTATGCCGCGCACTTCCGCATCGTGCGGGTGGATCTCGAGCAGGTCCTCCGCGTGCCACACCACGTTGTCGGTGCGCCGGGTCTGCGCGCCGACGTTGTATTGGGTGAGCACCCGACCGGTCGTCAGGATGAGCGGGAAGCGGCTGGTCGAGCGCTCGCTCGTCGGTACGTATTCGGTGAGGCAGAACTTGCCCTTGCCGCGCACGAACTGATGCACGTGCATGGTCGGTGTACCCTCGGGCGCGGCGGCGTTGCAGGGCCACTGCACGCTCCCCAGGCGCTCGAGCTTCTCGTAGGTGACGCCGGCAAAGGTCGGCGTGAGGCGAGCGATCTCATCCATGATCTCCGAGGGATGGCGGTAGCTCATCGGATAACCGAGCGCCGCCGAGAGCATCATCGTGACCTGCCAGTCCTCGTACCCCGCCTTCGGCGGCATGATCTTGCGCACGAGGGAGATGCGCCGCTCCGCATTGGTGAAGGTGCCGTCCTTCTCGAGGAACGAGGATCCGGGCAGGAAGACGTGCGCGAATTTCGCCGTCTCGTTGAGGAACAGATCCTGCACGATCACGCACTCGAGCGCCTCCATGGCGCGGGTGATGTGGTGCGTGTTGGGATCGGACTGCACGAAGTCCTCGCCCTGCACGTACATGGCGCGGAAGGTGCCGTCGAGCGCCGCCTCGAACATGTTGGGGATGCGAAGTCCGGGCTCGGACTGCAGGCTCACGCCCCACTCCCGCTCGAAGAGCCCGCGCACCCCCGCGTCGGAGACGTGGCGGTAGCCGCTGAACTCGTGCGGGAAGGAGCCCATGTCGCAGGAGCCCTGGACGTTGTTCTGGCCGCGCAGCGGATTGACCCCACCGCCCTCGCGGCCGAGATTGCCGGTTGCCATCGCCAGATTGGCGAGCGCCATCACGGCGGTCGAGCCCTGGCTGTGCTCGGTGACGCCGAGACCGTAATAGATGGCGCCGTTGGGGCCGGCCGCATACAGCCGCGCGGCGCGGCGCACCAGCGCGGCGGGGACGCCCGTGATCGCCTCCATCGCCTCCGGCGAGTTGCGCTCGGCGGCGATGAGCTCCTTCCACAGTTGGTACGATTGCGCCTCGCAACGCTCGGCGACGTAATCATCCTTGGTCAGCCCCTCGGTCACGATGACGTGCGCGATGGCATTCAGCATCGCGACGTTGGTGCCGGGAGTCAGCTGCAGATGCACGTCGGCGCCGATGTGCGGGCTGCGCACGAGACCGATGGCGCGCGGGTCGACGATGATGAGCTTCGCCCCCTGGCGCAGGCGCTGTTTCATCTGCGAGGCGAACACCGGGTGACCGTCGGTCGGATTGGCGCCGACGACCATGATGACGTCGGCCTTCGCCACGGAGGTGAAAGCCTGGGTGCCGGCCGACTCGCCGATGGTGCTCTTCAGGCCGTAGCCGGTCGGGGAATGACACACGCGGGCGCAGGTATCGACGTTGTTGTTGCCGAAGGCGGCGCGCACCATCTTCTGCACCAGGAAGGTTTCCTCGTTGGTGCAGCGTGAGGAGGTGATGCCGCCGACGGAGTCGCGGCCGTACTTCGCCTGCACGCGGCGGATCTCATCGGCCGCGTAGCGGATGGCCTCTTCCCAGGAGACCTCGCGCCACTCGTCCCGAATGCTCTTGCGGATCATGGGCTTGAGGACGCGGTCGGCGTGCGTCGCATAGCCGTAGGCGAAGCGCCCCTTGACGCACGCGTGTCCGTGATTGGCGTCACCGTCGCGGTTGGGCGCCATGCGCACGACCTCGGTCGCGGCGCCGCTCCCGCGCACCTCGGCCCTGAAGCTGCAGCCCACCCCGCAATAGGCGCAGGTCGTGGTGACCGCACGCTCGGCCGGACCCAACCGCAGGACCGACTTCTCCATCAACGCCGTCGTCGGACAGGCCTCCACACAGGCTCCGCAGGAGACGCACTCGGACTCGAGGAACGGCTGATCCTGGCTCGCCGCGATCTTCGAATCCAACCCCCGGCCCTGCACCGTCAGCGCGAAGGTGCCCTGCACCTCATCGCAGGCGCGCACGCAGCGCGAGCAGACGATGCACTGCTCGGGATCGAAGATGAAATAGGGATTGCTCTCATCGCGCGCCATCGGCTCGCGCGCCGGACCCGCTGGGTAGGAGCTGCGGGTGAGGCCGACCGACTGCGCCACGTCCGTGAGCTCGCAGCGCGCCCCGCTCGCATCGAGCGGATGTTCCGAGAGGTAAAGATCCAGCACCCCGCGGCGCAGCTGCGTGAGCTTCTCCGAGTGCGTGCGGACCTTCATTGCGGGCGCCACGATGGTGGTGCAGGACGCCGGGTAGCCTTTGCGACCCTCGATCTCCACCAGGCACATGCGGCAGGAGCCGAACGCCTTCAGCGTGTCGGTCGCGCACAGCTTCGGTACCTGCTTCCGGGCGAGCGCCGCGGCGCGCATCACGGACGTGCCGGCCGGCACCGTGACCGGGGTGCCGTCGATTTCCACCGTCACCGCGGCGCCTGCCTCGGCCGGCGCCGGAGTCCCGAGATCCTCGTAATCGATCGCAAACATGACTCACTCTCTCCCCGCGCTACGCGCAGGACCAACGGGGTCCGCCCAGCGACCCCGGTAAGAATGCCCGATTCAATGCCGCACCCGGGCGGTGAAGTCGCCGCGGAAGTGCCGTAACGCGCTCTGCACGGGGAAAGGGGCCATGCCCCCGAGGCCGCACAGGGACCCTTGCACCATGAGGTCGCAGAGCTCCTCGAGCTTGCGCACGTTGCCCTCGGTCTCCCGCCCCGCGATGATCCGGTCGATGACCTCCACGCCGCGCGTCGAGCCGATCCTGCAGGGCGTGCACTTGCCGCAGGACTCGATGGCGCAGAATTCGAGCGCGTAGCGCGCCATCCTCGCCATGTCGACGGTGTCGTCGAAGGCGACGATGCCGCCGTGGCCGAGCAGCGCGCCGACGCCCGCAAGCGCCTCGTAATCGACCAGCGTGTCGAACTGCGAGGCCGGGATGTAGGCGCCGAGCGGACCGCCGACCTGTACGGCTCGCAGCGGCCGGCCGGAGGCCGAGCCACCGCCATACTCGTACAGCAGCTCGCGCAGTGTCAGGCCGAACGCCCGCTCGACGAGTCCGGTCCGCTTGAGGTTGCCGGCGAGCTGGATCGGCAGCGTCCCGCGCGACTTGCCCAGGCCGTAGCCCGCGTAGTGTTCCGCGCCGCGGTGCAGGATGGTCGGCACCGTGGCGAGCGTGATCACGTTGTTGACGATCGTCGGCCGGCCGAACAGCCCCTTGATCGCCGGCAGTGGTGGTCGCACGCGGACCTCGCCCCGCCTGCCCTCCAGGCTCTCGAGCATGGAGGTTTCCTCGCCGCAGATGTAGGCGCCGGCGCCGAGCCGCACCTCGAGCTCGAAGCGCTTGCCGCTGCCCATCAGATCGGCGCCGAGATAACGGGCCTGGTAAGCGGCGGCGATGGCCTCCTTCAGCGCGCGGTGCGCGTGCGGATACTCCGCGCGCAGGTAGATGAAGCCCTGCGTGGCTCCGACGGCGACCGCCGCGATGGTCATGCCCTCGATGAGACTGAGCGGATCGCCCTCCATCAGCATGCGATCGGAGAACGTGCCCGAATCACCCTCGTCGGCGTTGCAGGTGACGTACTTCTGGCCGGCGGGCTGCTCGAGCACCGTCTTCCACTTGATGCCGGTCGGGAAGGCCGCCCCGCCGCGACCGCGCAACCCGGAGCCGATGATGCTCTCGACGATGGCTTCGGGACTCATCGCCAGCGCACGGCGCAGCCCCTGATAACCGCCGTGAATCACGTAGTCCGCCACGCTCGCCGGGTCGACGACCCCGACCCGCGCGAACGTCAGCCGCTGTTGGTTCGCGAGCCAGGGAATGGCATCGCTCGGGCCCAGCTGCAGCGGGTGCGGGGCACCGCTGAGGAAATCGGCATCGAAAAGCCCCGGCACATCGGCGACGGTGACCGGCCCATACCCCACCCGCCCGCGAGCCGTGGCCACCTCGACCAGGGGCTCGAGCCAATAGGCCCCGCGCGAGCCGTTGCGGATGAGCTCGAGCTCGATATCCCGCGCGGTGGCTTCCCGCGCGATGGCGTGCGCGACCTCGCCCGCACCAAGCGAGAGAGCGCCGGCATCGCGGGGCACGAAAACGGTGAAACTCATGCGGGGACGGTCACCTCTTGTGATCGGCATCGAGGAGCAGCGCATCGAGGCGCTCGGGGGTCACCCTGCCATGCAGCCGGCCATCGATCATCACCGCCGGCGAGCATGCGCAGTTGCCGAGGCAGTAGACCGGCTCGAGGGAGAATCGCCCGTCCGGGGTCGTCTGATGGAAGTCTACTCCGAGCCGTTGCCGGGCGTGCGCAGCCAGGCTCTCGGCCCCCATCGCCTGACAGGACTCCGCCCGGCAGACGCTCACGGTGTGGGCCCCGGGCGGTGTGCTGCGAAAGTAATGATAGAAGGAGACGACCCCGTGAACCTCCGCGCGGGAGAGATTCAGGCCGTCGGCGACGAGCGGCACCGCCGCGGGGGGTACGTACCCGAGCGCCGCCTGAATCGCGTGCAGGACCTCGATCAGCGGTCCGGGACGCCCCTTCAGCTCGCCCACGATCCGCCGCACCGCCTCCCCGTGCTCCGCAGCCAATGTACTACTCATCTTTCGCAGTATACGTCCGGCGCCGGCGCACCGCTCCTCGCGGGGCGTGGACGGTCAAATCCCGAGCTGGCGGGCATGATGCTCGAGGTGATCTTCCATAAAGCTGGAAATGAAGTAATAGCCGTGGTCATAGCCCTCGTGCCGCCTGAGGGTCAGCCGGATCCC
>Ga0335078_10002322_pt1 | contig 28878 bp, 27 predicted proteins | sample Lox_Sample_32_FD_206711 | JGI IMG/M metagenome (GOLD analysis project Ga0335078, IMG submission 206711) | Soil microbial communities from Loxahatchee National Wildlife Refuge, Florida, United States - Lox_Sample_3.2 | ecosystem: Environmental > Terrestrial > Soil > Wetlands | place: USA...
TCGGCCACGCTGCGGGTCTACCCGCCGAATCAGACGGTGCCGCAGGAGGTGCCCTACGCCGCGACGGGCTGTGCGTCGTCGTCTGTGCAGCTCCTCCAGATCAACGCGGTGCAACCCGGAACGGGAAACCCGCCGGGCGCAAGCGACTAGCAGCGAAGGAGGCCTCAAGCAGCGCCCGCTTGCGCGCTTGGTCGATCTGCCGGGAGTCGTAGACCTAGGTGATGTACGCCATCGTCGCGTCGACGTCTTGCGCGGCCCTGGCAGCAAAGTACTTTCCGAGCAGCTCAGGCAGCGCAGAAGCCGACGCCGGGCTGGCCTGGAGTGCGCTGCGAGCTTCCTCGGTGGAGATGACCTCGGTGAATTCACCAAAGCTGGTGATTCCGTTAGCGACTAGCGGCAGGCTGCCGAGAGCGTCGCGCGCGGCCGCCGCGTCGGCGGCGCGCAGCAGGACGATCGCGCCAGACCGATCCGCTTTCAATAGCACCGTCTCGACGATGCCCGCCTGCAGCAGCTCATAGATCCGTGCCCGCTCGGCCTGCAGGTACGGAGTGGGATCGCCGGTGTTGTGCGTCTCGGCCAGGAACAACATGACAAGCTCCTCACGGGTGGTTCGTGCCTCGGTTCACTACTGAGGCTCTGACTCACCGCGGTGAGCGGACGTCACCATTTCCTGGTGAATGCGGCGTCTTTGGTGTCAAACTCGCCGGGTCCACCTCGCTCGCCAGCACAGTGTCCGAGTCGCCAGCTCGGTCGTGGACACGCCCGAGAAGCGGGCGGCGAGGCCCATGCCGGTCGCCGATTCCCCACATTTAGGCGATACGTCCTCACCCACCTGCGGGGGACGGTGACCCCGTAGACGAAGGCAGCCTGGCCGCGTGCCGGCAAGCCAGTTCCGGAGGAGGAGATCGTCGTGTCATCCGAACTGTCATCCGAAGCGCCGCAAATCCGGCCTGCCGCCCCGGTTGCCGCGGCCGCGACCGCCGCCCCGGCACCGAGGCGGCTGGGCCTGGTACTGGCCGTCATCGCGACGGTCCAGCTCATGATCATCCTCGACGTATCCATCGTCACCGTCGCCCTGCCGCACATCCAGGCCGCGCTCGGCTTTTCCGGGTCGAACCTGGAATGGGTGGTGAACGCCTACGCGGTGGCGTTCGGCGGGCTGCTGCTGCTCGGCGGCCGGTCCGGCGACCTGCTTGGGCGCCGTCGGATCTTGATCGCCGGGCTGCTGGTCTTCGTGCTGGCCTCGCTGCTCGGCGGGCTGGCCACCGACCAGGCCTGGCTGATCACCGCCCGCGCCGTGCAAGGCGCAGGCGCGGCGATGGCCGCGCCCACCGCGCTGTCACTGATCGCCGTCACCTTCCCAGAAGGCCCGCCACGCACCCGCGCCGTGGCGGTGTACTCGGCGATGGCCATCCTGGGCGTCCCGGTCGGGCTGGTTGCCGGCGGCCTGCTGGTCTCCTACGCCGACTGGCGCTGGGTGTTCTTCGTCAACGTGCCGATCGGGCTCGTCGTCGCGGTCCTGGCCACCCGCGTGCTGCCCGCCTCGCCGCGGCGCACCGGGCGGTTCGACCTGCCCGGCGCGGTCACCGCGACGGCCGGGGTCGCGTCGCTGGTGTACGGGCTGTCCAACGCGGCGACCACCCCGGACGGCGTCTCGCACTGGGGCGACGCCAAGGTCGTCGCGTCGCTTGCCGCCGCGGCGGTGCTGCTGGCCGCGTTCGCGGTGATCGAGGCCCGCAGCAGTCATGCGCTGCTGCCGTTGGGGCTGATGCGCAGCCGGGACCGGACCGGCGCCTTCCTGATCAGCCTGTGCATCGGCACCGCATCGCTGGGCATGTTCTTCTTCCTGACCGTGTTCATCCAGCAGGTGTGGGGGTACAGCCCGTTGCGGTCGGGGCTCGCCTACCTGCCGTACGTCCCCGCGATCTTGGTGATGACGATGGTTTCGCGGTGGGGAGTGCGCCGGATCGGCGCCCGGCCGTTGCTGATCGCCGGCACCGCCGTCGCCGCCGGCGGGATGTTCTGGCTGTCCCGGATCACCGAGCACAGCAGTTATGCCGACGGGATGCTCGGCCCGACGCTGCTCCTCGGGGCCGGCCTTGGCCTGGTGTTCGCGCCGATGTCCCTGGTCATCCTGAACCACGTGCCCGCCGGCGACGCCGGCGCGGCATCCACCCTGCCCAGCGTCGGGCAGCAGGTCGGCGGCTCGATCGGGCTCGCGGTGGTCGGCACCGTGGCCTGGAGCGCGGTGGCCAGCCAGCTACGCACCCAGAGCTACCACCACGCGCTGGCGGCCGGGTTCTCCCGAGGCTTCGTGGTCTCGGCGGGTATCATCGCGCTCGCGACGATCATCGCGCTGGCCGTGGTCCGGGTCAGGCGCCAGGACCTGGCCGGCGCGGGCCCCGGGCCGCAGTCGGCCGGTGACACCAGCTCACCCAGGACGGCGGGCTAGGTCTTGAGCGGTACGGCGTGCGACTCGGCAGCAGCCCGCAGCGCGCTGCTCGCGGACTTCTCCCTGGACATAACCGCGAAGGAACTCGGCGAGCTGGAGCCGGCCAGGACGGTCATACCGGCCGGCACCCCGGTGCAGCTGTCGTTCCCTGACGGCGCGGACCTGGCGGAGCGGGCGAGCACGGCGCGCGCCATCAAGGAGGCCGGGTTCACGCCGGTACCGATCATCGCGGCGCGCCGGTTCCGGTCGCAGCAGATGCTCCGGGAGTACCTGGCCGCCCTGGGCGGCGACGTGATCACGCAGTTCGGGTTCGACGCGGCCCGGGTTCTGGGGTGGCTCACCGAGGCGCGGGCGCGGGGTATCGGCCTGCAGGTGCGGGTGAGCGTCCCCGGGCCGGCCACCGTACGGCGGCTGCTGGCGATCGCGTCCCGGTGCGGCGTGGCCGTGAGCGCATCCGTCGCGGAAGAGTACGGGTTCTCGCTGACCGAGCCCACGCACATCGCCGAACCTGGCCGGTTCATCCAGACGCTGGCGTCCGGCTATGACCCGCGGTCGCACGGCGACGTGAAGCTCCACTTCAACGCGTTCGGCGGGTTCTCGGCCACGGTGGAATGGATCGAGAGCAGGATCCTATGACGTCATCCGGCAATTCACCGGCAGAGCCGACGCGCGCAGGCGCCGCCTGCCCGGGCGGGCCCGGGCTGCTAGCGGGGCGCACCGTCGCCCGCGTCGGCTACGGCGCGATGCAACTGCGGAACCTCCGGCACGACCGCGTCGCGGCCATCGCGCTCCTGCGCCGCGCCGTGGAACTCGGCGTGAACCACGTGGACACCGCCCAGTTCTACGGCGACGGCCTCGTCAACGAGCTCATCCGCGAGGCGATCGGTGCCGATGACGGCGTCACGATCGTCAGCAAGGTCGGCGCCGATTCCGTTTCCGGCGGCCCCTACCCGATCCGCATGGCGCAGCGACCCGAAGAACTCGCCGCCACCGTCGACGCCAACCTCGCTAGCCTCGGCCTCGGCCAGATCCCGGTCGTCAACCTGCGCCGTCCCGACGCCAGCACCCCGGTCCCCGTCGCCGACGACCAGGTCGTCGACCTCGACGACCAGCTCGCGGCGATGACCGCGCTGCGCGACGCCGGCAAGATCGGCGCGATCGGGCTGAGCGGCGTGAACCTGGACGAACTGCGCCGCGCGCTCCCGGCGGGCATCGCCTGCGTGCAGAACGAATACAGCCTCGTCGCCCGCGGCGGGGAGGACATGCTGCGACTGTGCGCCGGGGCGGGCATCGCCTGGGTCCCCTACTTCCCGCTGGGCGGTGCCCTGCCCGGCTCCCCCAAGGTGACCGACCAGCCAGCCGTCCTCGCCGCCGCCGAATCCCTCCGCTGCACCCCGGCGCAAGTCGGCCTCGCCTGGCTGCTCCACCACGCACCCAACATCCTGCTCATTCCTGGCACCACCAGCCTAGGCCACCTCGAAGAGAACCTCGCGGCCGGCGCGATCGCGATCGACACAGCCACCCCCGCGGCGCTCGGCGAGGCCGGATCACGCGAACTTGGTGACGCCTGCTCACCTAGCCGGATCCGAGGCTAGGACCGGAGCTGATTCCATCAACGCAAGGAGTCATGACATGCGCTACCGCACCCTCGGCCGGACCGGCATCAAGGTCAGCGCCTACGCGCTCGGCGCGATGATGTTCGGTGCCGTCGGCAACCCCGACCACGATGACTCGATCCGCATCATCCACAAGGCGCTTGACGCGGGGATCAACGTCATCGACACCGCCCCCGTCTATTCCAACGGCGAGTCCGAGGAGATCGTGGGAAGGGCACTCAAGGGACGCAGGGACAGCGTCGTCCTCGCCACCAAGGTGCAGCCGCGGACGCTGGTGTCCGGGCCGAACCCGACAGCGGCCGATCCCAACCGGGGCGGCAACTCAAGGCGCGCGATCACGACCGCGGTCGAGGACTCGCTGCGCCGCCTGCAGACCGACTGGATCGACCTGTACCAGATCCACCGGCCCGACGACGACACCGGCATCGAGGAGACCCTGTCCGCGCTGTCTGACCTGGTCCACGCGGGCAAGGTCCGCGCGATCGGGACTTCGGCGATGCCCGCTTCCGACATCGTGGAGGCCCAGTGGGTGGCCGAACGGCGCAGCCTGCAACCGTTCCGCAGCGAGCAGCCGACCTACTCCATCCTCAGCCGGGGCATCGAGGCCGAGGTGCTGCCCGTGGCCCAGCGCCACGGGATGGGCGTCGTGGTGTGGAGCCCGCTCGCGCAGGGGCTGCTCACCGGGCGCGTCCGCAAGGGCCAGCAGACCGACCTGCGCCGCACCGCCATCTTCAGCCACATGCGCGACGAACGCCGCCTCGACGCCGTCGAGAAGATCATCCCGCTCGCCGACGAGGCGGGCCTGCCGATGACCCACCTCGCGATGGCGTTCGCGGTCGCCCACCCCGGCGTGACCAGCGCGCTCATCGGGCCGCGCACGATGGAGCAACTCGACGACCTGCTCGCCGGGCTCGACGTCACGCTCACCGACGACATCCTCGGCCAGATCGACGAGATCGTCCCGCCGGGCACCGATGTCGGCACCCTCGACATGGCCTACCGGCCCCCTGCCCTGCAGCAGCTCAGCCTGCGCCGCCGGCCGGCCGGCGAGCGCGGCGCGGCCTGACCCGGGTCGCCCGGTGTTAGATCCATGGGAAGAGGCACGCGCTACCAGATCCGTGTCCGCGGCCGGCTGGGTGAGACGATCCGCTCCGCGTTTCCCGCCCTGCGGGCCCGGGCAGACGGCGGCGACACCGTGCTGACCGGAGTGCTGGCCGATCAGGCCGCGCTTTACGGCGTGCTGGCCGAGGCCGAGGCGCTCGGCCTCGAGCTCATCGAGGTCCGCCGGCTGCCGCCGGACGAGCCGCGGGAGTCACCGACATGACAGCGCTGCCTACGCAGCCGAGCCGGGCCACGTGAACACCTCGGTCCCCGGGCCGATGTCCTCGACCGCCGCTGGGCCGGCGCATCGTCCTCACCCAGGCCGGAAACCAGCTGCTCGGCTACGCCGGCAAGATCCTGCAGCTGGCCGAGGAGGCCACGACCATGATTGGCGGACCGGGCGAGCCTGCGGGACCAGTGGTCGTCAGCGCCCCCGAAATGCTGTGTGTGGACCGGCTGACGCCGGTCATCCGCGAACTTCGCCACCAGCACCCCGGGATCCAGCTGCTGTTCCGCTCCAACCCCTCTGGCGCGCTTGACGCTGACGTGCGACGCGCGCTCGCAAACGGCGATGTCGACGCCGCGTTCGTGGTCGAGGAATGGATGCGCCTACCGCCGCGTCTTCGAACGGGCGCTGAATAGCGCCGGCGCGCGCCCCGCGATCGCCGGCGAGTTCACCAGCCGCTATGCGGTCAAGCGCTGCGTCGAAGCCGGTACGGCGATCGGCGTGCTGGCATTCATCTCTGTCGCCACCGAGCTCGGCACAGGCCGCCTGATCGCCCTGCCGTGGAGCGGGCCGGCGCTGGCGCTCAGCTCCTACCTCGTCGCCCACCCGCTGTTTGCACGCAGCCGCGCGCATCAGTGGCGGGAGTCCCACGCAGCCTCCTGGCCGGCGACGTCGCTGAGCAGCGTGCCCAGGGTGAGGTTGTACTCATAGCCGTGGTAGCCCCATGCGGGGCCGGTATCGACGACCCCGGTCACCTGGTCCTCGTTCACGACGGGCCGGGTGCGGCTGGTCCCGGCAAGGCTGGTGACCTGGAGCCAGGTGGCGCCGCCGCCGTTTTCGCAACGCGCCGAGTAGAGGCCGGGGTAGGTGACCCACGGGGTCGTGACGGGCTCGGTCAGCCGCCCGGAATCTATCTCGTACCGGGCGGTCTGGGAGGCCGTTTGCAGGTAGGGGTCGAGGTCGCCGGCGCCGCCGCCGAGGGCCGCCGGGTTAACGCAGGCGACCTGCTGGCCGGCCGTGGCCGTCTGCCCGGACTGCAGGCTGGTGCCCTGGCCCGGCCGGCCGAACACCGCGTCGGCCGGCGGCTGCGACGGGTAGGCCGAGTAGGCGATCGCGCACCCGGTCTGGGTGGCGGCGGTGCACAGCGGGACCCTGGTGAAGGTGGCGCCGGCCGTCTTGCCCACGGGGACCTGGAGGTTGCCACCGACGAGGACCGCGACGAGGAGACGGCCAAGCACCGACGGCTGGTGATCGAGCTGTGCTGAGATGAGGCGAATGAGGACCGCCGCGCCCTGCGAGTCCCCGATCAGGACGATGGGCTTGCCGCCGGTGTGGGCGAGGAACCACTGCCAGGCGGGGAGCACGCTGTCGTAGGCGACGGTGAAGGTCGAGTCCATGATCGCCTCGTCGCCTGCCAGCCCTTTCTCCACGGCTGGCAGGGTCTGCGAGCGGTAGGCCGGTGCCCACACCTGGCAGACTTGAGAGAACGGAGCGGCTTGCTCGGCCGCCACAGCGATATCCACCTTGGTCACCGCCAGGCTGGTGTTACCGAGCCCGGTCAGGCCGTCCGACCCGTGGACATAGAAGCAGGCGAACTTCGACGCTGTCGCAGAGTGCGGCCAGGCCGCCGGCTTCAGGGTGCCGTCGGCGTTGACGGCCGTGGCGGCGAGGCTGGAGGCGCAGGGGCCGGCCTTCTGGCCGGGCCAGCACACCCAGACGGGCCCTGCCTGTCCCGACGCCTTGCCTGGCGCGCCCGGGTGGGGGCTCGCCGAGGAGCAGCCCGTCGCCGCAAGCAGCATGACAAGAGTGCAGAAGAGAGCTCCTGACAGGAGCCGGAACCGTGGCCGGACGCCGCCGGGAACATTGCCGCGCGCGGGCTGGCCGGCCAGCCGTCGATCGCCGGAGGTCTCGGCGAACGCCGACGAATCCACGGCCTCCGGCGGGGTAGCAGGCCAGGCCCGCTCGCTATCGGGCCGGGCCTGCCCGGGCGCGCGGCGCTGGGACGGGAACAGGGACACGGCGGTGACCAGGGCCAGGATCTTGGACAGCACGTTCAGTGTGATGGGGCCTGGAGCGGAGGGATAGCTGAAGCCGAACAGGGCCCAGACGGCGAACAGCGCCAGCATTCCCGCGAAGCACCACAGTGTCGCCCTGCGCACCCGCACGGCCGGTGACATCGACAGCAATGCCAGCGTCGTGATCTCGACCAGGATCAGCGTCCCGAACAGCAGCAGCCGGTACAGCCCAGGATCGACGAGGGGATGGGTCCTCGGCATGATAACGAGGTCAAACGGGAGCTCGAATATCATCGGGGCGGCGGCGGCGCCTACCGCCGCGCTGCCCAGAGCGACACGCCAGCCACTCGCCTTGTGCGCGACTGCTATGACGAAGAAGACGACGGCCACGCCGGTCAGCGTGACGGGCGTGACGGGATCTGGACGCGGGGTTTGCGCGAGGCCATCCCTGACGACCTGCGTCAGGTACACCGCCACGCACGCCAGGAGCGCCGCGATGGCGAGCACCCAGGCCGTGAGCATCATGATCTTCGCTGCCCTGCCGGGCACGGGCGGCCGCGCGGGCAGCGGCAGCAGGGCTCCTGCGCAGGCGACAGCTGCCGATGCGGCCGCCAAGAAGGCGGCAAGCACGATCCCGGCTGTGCCGTTGTAGCTAACCCAGCTCCCAGATCCAGCCATGGTGGCCTCCTTAGTTGAGATTGCGCGGCTTACTTGCCGGCCGAGCCTGCTTCATGGCCTGCGGCGGGGCCTGCGAGGCCGGGGGCCGCGAGCAGCACGCGGCGGACCTTACGGGTGATGCTGAGCATGTCGATGAGCCAGACCAGGGGCAGGCCTGGCGCGTTGGACACCTGGATGTGCGTATGGGCGCCGCGACGGTCGATGGTCACCTGGGCGCGCCACAGGCGATCGGATCCGGTGCCGACCACGATCGCGTCGGGCTGGTCGGGGCGGGGCGCCGCGAAGGGGGATGCCGCCCGCATTCCCGGCAGCACGTGATACCGGGGTCCAAGGCCGGCCCGCAGTGTCCCGATGACTTCTTCTGGCGTGACGTCGGCTCTGGCAACGGTGATGGTGGTCATGAGTGAGATTCCTTTCTGGGTGGGTTGCGGTGGTTTGCGTTTGCTGCGATTGGGTCACTCCCAGCGGAAGAAGCGCCGTGCCAGCAGGCTGAAGACCAGCGCGTAGCCGGCCAGGGCCAGCAGCGGCGCGGCTGGAGGGAGCTGCCCTTGCATCGAGTCCTGAAGTATCTCGGCCGCGGCGCCGACCGGGGTGTAGTCGCTGATGTCGCGCAGCAGGCCGGGCATGAGCGGGCGCGGCAACCACAGGCCGGCGAAGAACATCAGCGGGAAGAACGCCAGGCGGCCGATGACGGATGCGGTGCCCGCGGTGCGGGCCAGCGCCGCGGGCACGAGTCCAAGGGGGAACAATCCGGCGATGGCCAGCGCAGACGCGGCCACCAGCGCGCCAGGGCTTTCCGGCACCCCGAACGCCGCACCGCTTACCACGAACACGGTGACCAGCCCGGTCACCGCCAGGCACAGCTGGATGACCAGTTGCGCGGCCAACAGCCAGGACGGCGGTACGGGGGTGGTCCGCAGGCGGCGCAGGATGCCCTGCTCGCGGTAGGAGGCGAGCGGGACCGGCAGGCTCCATATCGCGAGGATGGTGATCGCGAACACGGCCAGCACAGGCACGTACACGTCGAACTCGGTCAGCCACCCGAAACCCGCCTGGGGTTGCCGGAACTTCGGCAGCTCGCCGAAGGTGACGGTCAGCACCAAGGGGAAGCCGACGCCCGCGGCCAGCCCGAACGGCTGCCGCCAGGCCAGCCTGGCCTCGTTCAGCACGATCTTGCCGAAGGCGGCGCCTGGCACCGTCTTAGGCGCCAGCGCGGTGGTCACGTTCATGACAAGGCTCCTTCCTGATGCGGGTGCCGTCCGGTGAGCCGCACGAAGGCGTCTTCCAGGGACGAGGAATCAAGCTGCACGTCGCGTGCGGTCACCCCGGCCGCTGCCAGGGCGAGAATCACCGCGTTCACGAGTTCCCCGCTCCCGGTGACGGTGACGTGCTTGCCGTCGCGCTCGACGCTGCCCACTTCGGGAAGGCCCAGCAGGAGACCGTCGCCAAACGGCGCCGAAGGCCAGAAGCGGACCTGCTTCCCGCCGCTGGCCCGTGCGGTGAGGCCAGCCGGGGTGTCGAGCGCGACGATACGTCCGGACTGGATGAGCGCTACCCGGTCGCAGAGCCGCTCGGCTTCCTCCATGAAGTGCGTGACCAGGAGGATCGTCACCCCGCGGTTCCGCACGCCCTCGATCAGGTTCCAGGTGTCGCGGCGGGCCTGCGGGTCCAGGCCGGCGGTCATCTCGTCGAGCACCGCGATCTTCGGCCGGCCTATCAGGGCAAGCGCGACCGACAGCCGCTGCCGCTGCCCACCGGACAGCGACCCATAGCAGGCCCGGCGCTTGGCCGCCAGGCCCAGCGCCTCGATCAGCTCCTCCATGTCGGCCGGGTGCCGGTAGAACGACCGGTACATGTCGAGGATCTCGCCCACCCGCAGCTTGGCTGGCAGCACGCTGGCCTGTAGCTGCACGCCGACGACCTGGTGGACCTCGTCCCGGTCGGCCTGCGGGTCCAGCCCCAGCAGCCGGACCGTGCCCGCATCTGGTGCCCGCAGCCCGATGGCGCATTCCACGGTCGTGGTCTTCCCGGCGCCGTTCGGGCCAAGGATGCCGAAGATCTCGCCCTCGGCGACCGACAGCGACACGTCATCGACCGCGAGGACGTTCCCATAGGCCTTGCGCAGATGCGTGATCTCGACCGCTGACCCGCCGTCAACACCGGGCCAGCCGGCCTCTCTGGCGGCGGCAGCGGCCGCGGGTAGGTGGTTCACCGGTTACCTGCTTTCGGTGTGCGGAGCCGTGTGGTGATCTGTACTTCCTTCTGGTTTCCCTCCGCTGTAGACCCCAGGGACACCTCCGACGCTAGGAGCCGCCGTCGTCCCGCCGCTTCTGTCACGATGACCGGGTTTGCCCGGCAGCACGGCCCCGCGGTTAGGTCACGGCACGCAGCCTTCGGGGAGGCAGACGCGAGCGGGGTCCGGTCCTGCGATGAGATGGGGGTCACCATCTACGCCGAGTCCCCCGCGAGCCGGTAATCCGATGCTGCACGCCGAGGCGGACGGTAACCCGCTGGCGCTGGCCGAGTTGTCGCGCGGGCTGTCGGCCCGCGCGGGCCATCGCGGTGGCCGCCTGGTGCGCCGCCCCGTCGGCCGTCACGCTGGCCCGGCGCACCGTGGGCTACCACCTGTACAAGGCCTTCTCCAAGCTCGGCGTCACCACCCGCGAAAAACTGGCCCACTACGCGCCATGACCTGACCGCCCGGCACAGCTGCCGGGCAAGCCCGGTCATCGCGGCAGAAGCGGCCGACCGATGCGGGTCCTAGCGTCGGAGGTGCGATAAGCGTCGTCCGGCCGCGCGGTTCTTTGCCGTACAGGGTGAGCGGTACGGAAAGGAGCTGGTGATGGAAATCTTGATTGTGGGGGGCGGCTACGTCGGGATGTACACCGCACGGCGGCTGGAGCGGCTGCTGCGGCCGGGTGAGGCTACGGTGACCGTGGTGGACCCGCGCGGGTACATGACCTATCAGCCGTTCTTGGCTGAGGCGGCCGCGGGCTCGGTCGAGCCGCGGCACGTGATCGCGCCGCTGCCGGAGGTGCTCAGGCACACCCGGGTGCTGACCGGCAAGATCGTCAGCATCGATCACGCCGGCCGCCTGGCCACCTTCGCGCCGGCGTGCGGCCCGGAGCGGGTGCTGCGCTATGACGCGCTGGTGATGGCGGCCGGGTCGGTGTCGCGAGTGCAGCCGGTCGAGGGGCTGGCCGACTGCGGTGCCGGGTTCAAGACGATCGGCGAGGCGGTGCATCTGCGTAACCACGTGCTCGGCCAGCTCGCCGTGGCGGCATCGGCTGGCGATCCGGCCATCCGTGCGGCCGCGCTCACGTTCGTCGTCGTCGGCGGCGGGTTCGCCGGGATCGAGGCGCTGGCCGAGCTGCAGGGGCTGGCCGACGAGGCGGTGCGGTTCCACCCGGCGCTGAACCCGGGCGAGCTGCGCTGGGTGCTGGTAGAGGCGACCGGGCGGATCCTGCCCGAACTGGATGAGCGGCTTGGCCAGTGGACGCTGCGCGCGCTGCTGCGCCGCGGTGCCGACGTGCGACTGCACACCCGGCTTGCCTCGGCTGCTCACCGCACGGTCGTGCTGGACGACGGGACCAAGATGGCGGCGGGAACCCTGGTGTGGGCGGCCGGCGCGCGGCCGAGCCCGCTGGGCGCGGCGGCCGGGCTGCCGGTCGACAAGGCCGGCCGGATCAAGGTCAGCGCGGACCTGGCGGTCACCGGAGTTCCTGGCGTGTTCGCCGCCGGGGACATCGCAGCGGTGCCGGACCTGAGCCGGCCCGGTGAGCTCTGCGCGCCGAACGCGCAGCACGCGCTCAGGCAGGGCAAGCTCCTTGCCCGTAATATCGTCGCCTTCGGGCGCGGTGACCAGCTCAAGCCGTACCGGCACGCCTACGCCGGGTCAGTCGCCGGGCTGGGCCATCACCAGGGCGTGGCGCAGGTATACCAGATCCGGCTCACCGGCTTCGCCGGCTGGCTGGCGCACCGCGCCTATCACCTGCTGTGGGTACCGACCCTCAGCCGTAAGGCACGAGTGCTCGCAGACTGGACCCTCGCCCTGTTCTTTCGCCGCGACACCGCTCAGCTCACCTCCCTGGAGCACCCCGCCGACGACTTCCGCGCCGCCTTCCGCGACGCCTGAACCGCAGATGGTTCGTCTTGGCTCCGCCATGACCTGACCGCCCGCCGACATCGCCCGGCCGCCTCTGTCACGATGACCAGGTTCGCCCGCGGCGCCCCGGCCTGGCGGTTGGGTCATGACGGGCACCGGGGAAGGCATACGCGAGCGCGGCCCGGGCCTACGATGAGGTGGTGGTCACCATCCGTGGCGAGTTCCGCTCTGCGGCTGACAGGCCGGTGCTGTTCGGCAGGGACGAGGAACTGGCGGCGATTGGCCGGCTGGTGGAGGGGATGCGGTCCGGCCTGGCGGGCGCGCTGGTGCTGGCCGGGGAGGCGGGAGCAGGCAAGACCGCGCTGCTGGATGCCGCAGAGGAACAGGCCGCCGGGGTCCGGGTGCTGCGGGTGGCGGGGGTCGAGTCGGAGGTGGAGCTGCCCTTCGCCGGGCTGCACGTGCTGCTGCGCCCCGCGCTTGATGAGATCGGGGCGCTGCCCCGGCGGCAGGCGGCCGCCCTGCGGGGGGCGTTCGGTATGACAGAGGAGACGGTGGCGGACCGGTTCCTGGTCGGCCTGGGAGTGCTGAGCCTGGTCGCGGAGCTGGCCGAGGACCGTCCTGTGCTGTTGCTGGTCGATGACGCGCAGTGGGTGGACCGTGCGTCGGCGGACGCGCTGGTGTTCGCGGCGCGGCGGCTGCACGCCGAGCGGGCCGCGGTCCTGGCCGCGGCACGGGACGGGCCGCCGGGTAGCGGGCTGCCGGGCCTGCCGGAGCTGCGTGTGGGCGGCCTGGACCGGGCATCGGCGGAGCGGCTGCTCGCCGGAGAGGGGCTGGCGACAGCGGTCCGTGATCAGCTCATCGCCGACGCGGCCGGCAACCCGCTAGCCCTGATCGAGCTGTCCCGCGGGCTGTCTGCCAGGGAGCGGGCCGGGTCCGTCACCCCGCTGATGCTGCCCGGCGGGTCCCCTGCCGGACGGGTGCGGCAGGCGTTCGCGGCCCGGGCCGCGGCGTTGCCCGGAGCAAGCCGACGGGCGGTACTGGTGGCCGTGCTGGCCGGGACGGCGGACCTGGCGGAGGTCAGCCGGGCGATCGGCGCCGCGGGCGGGTCGCTGAGCGACCTGGCCGCAGCGGAGCGGGCCGGGCTGCTGCGGGCGACGCCGGCGGGGGTCAGTTTCACGCACCCGCTAGTCCGTGCGGCGGTCCTGGTCGGCGCGGATGTCGCGGAACGGGCAACGGCGCACCGGGCGCTGGCCGGGGTGCTTGACGGCGACCGGCGGGCCTGGCACCTCGCCGCGCTGGCGGACGGCCCCGACGAGCAGGTCGCAGCCGAGCTGGACGCCGCCGCACGGCGGGCCCGGCGCCGGGGCAGCCGGGCCGCCGCCTCCGCCGCCTACGAGCGGGCCGCCGCGCTGTCGCCCGACTCAACGGCCTGGGAGCGCCGGTTGGCGCTGGCGGCTAAGGCAGCAGCCGACGCCGGGCAGCTGCCGCGCGCCGCGGACCTGGCCGGGCAGGTGGGCGGCCTGGTGACCGACCCGGAAGCCGTTGCGGCCCTGGCCCGGGTGCGGGCACTGTTGGAGTTTGAGGCGGGCCGACCCGCCGAGGCGGCAGGCATGCTGCTGGAGTGGGCCGCGCTGCTCGACCCTGCGGACTCGGCCACCGCGCAGGCGGTGATTTCCGAGGCCGTCCACCTGCTGTGGGTGAACGCCGGCCCGGCGCACCCGGAGCTCGACCGGCAGGCGGCTGCCATAGCGCCACCCCTGGGAGCGAGGCTCGTGGAGTTTCTGCAGGCGGTGTGGCGATTGCAGGACGGGGATGTCCACGCGCCGATCACCGTTCCTGCCGTCCCTGCTCCGGGCAGGCCTTCGTTCTTGGCCGAATCGTTGAGCCAGCTGTTCTTCGAAATCATCCGGGGGGATGTGTCGGCCCTGCGGCGTCGTGCCGTCGGCATGGCTGCGGAATGCCGTGACGCCGGGGTAGCCAGCCAGCTAGGGTATGCGCTGGGCTATCTCGGCAACGCGCAGCTCCTGCACGGCGAGTTCCTGGACGCGACAGCCAGCGTTGCGGAGGCGCTCGGCATTGCCGCCGACACCGGGCAGGCCGTCTTGACCTTCGAGCTTGTCAGCGTCGCGGCATATCTGGCTGCCCTCACCGGTGACGAGGCGGCGTGCCGGACCCGCGCGGCCCAGGTGCGGGACCTGTCCACTGGTATACGGGCCTTCTCGCTGGCGGGAGCGGACACCGCGCTCGCCCTGCTTGACCTCGGGTGCGCCCGGTACCAGTCGGCCCTGGACCAGCTACAGGCAGCAACGACCGGGCCGGGTCGGCATAACCCGTGGCTGCTGTACTCTTATCCGGATCATGTCGAGGCGGCGATCCGGGCCGGCCAGCCTGGCCTGGCGGCCCGGCCGCTAGCGCAGTTCACCACCTGGGCTAGCGCTACCGGCCAGCGATGGGCCGCCGCGGTGGCCGCCCGGTGTGCCGCGCTGACCGCGGGCGACACCGACGCCGAGCCGCACTACCGGCGGGCTGTAGCCGCCCATGAGGATGACGGCCGCCCGTTCGAGCAGGCGCGCACCCGCCTGGTGTACGGGGAATGGCTGCGCCGCAGCCAGCGCCGCGCCGACGCCCGCGAGCAGCTGCTAGCCGCGGCAGGCGCGTTCGCGCGGATGGGCGCCAGGCCCTGGCAAGACCGCGCCGAGGCCGAACTGCGCGCCGCCGGCGCCGCGGTGGCTGCCGTGAGCGCGGCCGACCCGCTGGCCCGGCTCACCCCGCAGGAACTGCAGGTCGTCCGGCTGGCCGCCACCGGCGCGTCCAACAAGCAGATCGGCGCCCAGCTGTTCCTGTCCCCGCGCACCGTGGGCTACCACCTGCACAATGCCTTCCCCAAGCTCAGCGTCACCACACGCGAAGAGCTGGCCCGCTACAAGCCATGACCTAACCACCCTGTGCGGCGAGGACGCTCCGTCCAGACATGGCGGCGGTAGCAGCGCTTGCAGGCGCGGTCAGTGGACCGCCTGGTACAGTTCGCGGTTACCATGGCTGCATGCCAGGTGAACCGATGACCAGGCGCGGGCGCGCCAGCCGCGAGCGGATCGTGGAGCGGGCCGCGGAGCTGTTCGCCGAGCGCGGGATCGCGGCCACGACCGTGGATGAGGTGCTCGCCGCCGCCGGGGCAGGCAAGGGGCAGTTCTACCACTACTTCCGCGGACGGGACGAACTGGCGGCGGCGGCGGTCGGGCACCGCTGCGCGCAGGTGATCGCCGGGCTGACCCAGGCCATCGCCGGGGTGTCGTCGCTGGCCGGGCTGGAGCAGGCGCTGGCGGGCTTCGTCACCGGGTTCGAGCAGTCGGGCATGCCGGGGTGCCCGATCGGGACGCTGGCGACGGAGGTCGCCGGGCGCAACGAGGAGGCCCGGCTGCAGGCCGCCGCCGGGTTCGACGCCTGGGAGAGGCTGCTGGCGGATGCGCTCGAGCGGGTGCGCCAGGGCGGGGAACTGCGCGCGGGCGCTGATCCCGCCATGCTGGCCACCGGGCTGCTGGCCAGCATCGAGGGCGGGATGGTGCTCAGCCAGGCCCGTAAGGACATGGCGTCGCTGCGCATCGCGGTGGACGCGGGGCTCGCGCAGGTCCGGGCGTGGACAAACTGAGACTGTACTAAATCGTCCACTTACTGCTAGCCTACAAGACTGTACCGAATCGTCCAGTCCTGGAGGCTGTCCTCGTGCCCGACCGACCCGCTTCGCTGCTGGCCACCCGCCGCGGCAAGCTGCTGCTGCTTGTCTACGCCCTGGTCCGCGCGCCGGACCAGGGCTGGGGCAGCGCGCGCACGATCGGGGAGCTCGCCACGGCAGGGGTCGTGCTCACGGCTTTCACCGCCACCGAGCTGCGCCGCGGTAACCCGCTGTTCCCGTTCACCGTCTTCCGCGTCAGGGGGCTGGCGGCCTCCGATGTCGTCCAGATGATCGCGTTCGCCGCGTTCGTGTCGGTGTTCTTCTTCCTCACCCTCTACATGCAGAACGTCCTGGGCTTCTCTCCCGTCCGCAGCGGCTCGGCCTACCTCCCGGTCACCGCGGGCATTATCGTCGCCGCCGGGATCTCCTCCCAGCTGTTCGCCCGCACCGGCACCCGCCCGGTAATCGTCGCCGGCGCGCTGGTCGCGGCCGCCGTCATCGCGCTGCGCGCAACCAACAGCCGCGGCGAGCCCGCGGCAGGCCCCGTCCCCATCCTTGCCGAGGACCAGGTTCCCGCGCCGGAACCCGCCGACTGACCTCTCGTCCGGGCCGCCGAGGCCACCCGCGGCGCCGGCCCGCTAGAACACGCACTTCCGGATCCGGCAGGGACGCGGGCATCGTGTACCGGAGGGCTTCACCACCCGCGGCCCGCTCTTGCACGAGCCTCCGATGCGGCCGATCCCGCGCGCCGGGGTGGTCTCGAAGACCGGGTCTCGCTAAAGTCCTGCGGTATGGCCGGTTCGTTCTTCGACGCAGCCGAGCGGGCACAGCTCAGCGACCTGCTGCGCGACCTCGGCCCCGCTGCGCCGACCCTCCTCACGCCGTGGACAACCCGCGACATCGCCGCCCACCTCGTCCTGCGCGAGCACGATCACCTCGCCGGCCCCGGTCTTGTCCTGCCCGGCGCGTGGAGCCGCTTGGCCGAACGGCGGCAGGCAGCGCTCGCGCGGCGGGACTTCACCTGGCTCACCGCAACGCTACGGTCGGGACCGCCTCCTGGCCTCTTCCGCATCGGATGGGTGCGCCGGCTGGCGAGCCTCAATGAGTTCTTCGTCCATCACGAGGACGTGCGCAGGGCCAACGGCTGCGGCCCCCGGGCGAACGAGCCCGCGATGGACGAGGCCCTGTGGCGCAACGTCAGGCGCGGGCGCTGGTTCCTCGCGCGGCGGCTGCGCGGTGCAGGCCTTGAGCTCCAGTGGGCAGGGACCGCCAGGACGGTCCGGGCACGGCGGGGAGAACCTGCTGCCCGCCTCGCCGGTGCACCGGGCGAGTTGCTGCTCTACCTGTTCGGCCGGCAGGACGCGGCACGGGTCGAGGTGAGCGGGCCGGAGGCGGCAGTCGAAGCCGTGCGGCGCGCGCGGTTCGGCATGTGACCGTCGCGGGCTCGCTTCCCCCTCATCGACCAAGACCCGGCCGTGCTCGTGTCATTGGCACAGAACGCGGCAGATCGGTACTGACCGCACCGGTTTTCTCAGGGATCGTTCGGCCTGGCCCGGTAATTGGACCGCTCCGAACGGCAACAGGCAGGGCGGTGCGCCCCGGTTCAGCGGTCAGTGGACGTCCAGGCGGCGGAAGGCGAGCATGGCCGTGGTGAGTGCGCACAGGCCGACGGCGGCGAGTACCGCGTAGTCGCCGGCGCTGACGCCACGGCTGAGCTGGCTGTTACCGACCGACCAGTAGAACAGGGAGGCGTACCTGCACGGCCGGATCCACGAGACCGCAGGCGCCAGCGAGCTGACCAGGTAGGAGGCCGCGGCCAGCGCCGTCCCGATGCCGACGGCGGTCCCCCGCCTGCCGGCCAGCGCCCCGGCCGCCATCGCGATCAGGCCGAAGTCCATGCCGAGCAGGAACACGGCGGCCGAGACCGACACGACGTCGGCGGCGGTGGTACTCAGCTGGAACGACCGCCCGATGATCACGAGCACCGCGACCGTCGCCGCGAGCGCGGCGGCCTGCGCGGCCATCGCGGCGGCCTTGTTCGCCACGATGACGCCGCGGCGGACCGGGAGGACCGCGAGCAGCCCGAGTGTGCCGTCCTCGTCCTGCCCGGCCAGGCATGACGCGCCGTAGCCGATGGTAAGCAGCAGCATGATGAGGGGGAAGAAGTTCGCGTAGATGTTGCCGTTGAGCCAGCCGCTGGACGTTGAGATGGAGCCCGATATCCCGAACAGCGCGGCCGCCGTGGAGTCGCTGGCGATGAGCTTGTCCAGCGAGCTCGAGGTCTTGAACGCGGGGTACATGGCCACCACGGCCAGCGTGTACACGGCCATGCCGAGGCAGTAGCCGACCAGGCCACGGCGCCGGTTCGCCAGGTCGAGCCTGGCGATGTGCGGGCGGATGAGGATGTCAGGGCGCATGGGACGGCTCCGGTGCCACGGGTTCGCGGTAGTAGGCGAGGAAAAGCTCATCGAGGTCGGCGTGCTCTGCGGTGAAGTCCACCGGGTCGTGGTCGGCGACCGCTCGCAGCACCGGGCCGATCGCGCCGGTTACCCGCAACTGGACGGCCATACCGTCGCATGCGGTGACGGACACCCCGCCAAGGCCGGCGAACAGGGCGGGGTCGACCGGCTGCGCGAACCGCGCCTGCACGGTCTGCGGGGTGCTGGCGCGCAGGTTCTCCACCGTCTCGGTGGCGACCAGCCGGCCCTGCTTGATGATCGCGACCCGGTCGGCGAGTCGCTGCACCTCATCCAGCTCGTGCGCGGACCAGAACACGGTCCCGCCTTCCGCTGTCACCTCGCGCACCAGCCGGGCGAACTCGCTGCGCATCAGCGGGTCAAGGCCCGAGGTGGGCTCGTCGAGTACCAGGAGTTCCGGCCGGCTCATGAACGCCAGGATCAGGCCGACCTTCTGCTTGTTGCCCTTGGACAGCTCCCTGGCCGGACGGTCGAGCACGGCGCCCAACCGCTCGGCCAGCGCGTCGGCGAGCGAGAGGTCCCGCAGTCCCCTGGCCCCGGCGTACCAGGCGATGTGCTGGCGGCCTGTCATCCGCGGGTACAGCGCGAGCTCCCCGGGAAGGTACCCGGTTCGCCGGTGGATCTCGACGTAGTCCCGGCCGCAGTCGAGCCCGAGGACCTCCGCCCGGCCGCTGGTCGGCCGCTGCAGGGCGAGCAGCATCCGGATGGTGGTGGTCTTCCCCGCACCGTTGGGCCCAAGGAACGCGAAGACCTGGCCGGGCTCGACCGCCAGGTCCAGGTCGGTGACGGCACGGACAGGCCCGTAATCCCGGCACAGGCCATGGGTTCTGATCGCGGCTGTCATGGGTGATGGCCCTCCTCTGCCGACCGCTCGTCAGGTCCCGCTACCCCCAGCGCCTCCGGCGCCGCAGGGAACGCGAAGACCCCGCTGGTGTAGACGTCAAGCACGGCCGCCGACCAGGGGCCGAGGCCCTGCCTTGTCAGCGGGTCGAATCCCACGGACCGGGCGATCTGGCGGCGAAGCAGGACCAGCGACAGGTCGTTGCACAGCAGGAACGCCGTCCGGATCCGCTCGTCCTGCGCGGGGCGGACCACTCCCGCCGCCGCCAGCGCGCGCATTCCCGCCTCGGTCGCGTCGAGGAGCTTGGCGAACAGCTGGTCGGCTGCCTCGCCCCCGTCCAGCAACAGCCGCCGGATGTAGTCGACCATCGCCGGCTCGCTCTCCAGCCGGTCGGCGAACAGTTCAACAAGCGACGCGCCGCCGCCCTCCTCCCCGAGCCGGCCGAACTCGCCGATCATCTCCTCGAAGAAGGCGACCGCGCGGCGGTCCACCGCCTGCTTCAGCCCGTCCTTCGACCCGTAGTGGTGGATGACCAGGGCCGCCGAGACCCCGGCCGCGGCGGCGATCTCACGCACGGTCACCGCCGCGGCTCCCCGGTCGGCGAACAGCCGCATCGCCGTCTCGCGGATGACCGCCGCCGCCCGGAGGTCATCCCTTGCTGTATGCATGTTCAGTATACTAAACATCTGTTCGGTACATGTCAACGCGCCTGGGCCGCGGAAGCCGTGGTCACCATCGCTCGCTGCAAGCCACCGCTAACCCCACCAGAAGGCCGCGGCCACGATCCCGTACAAGGTGATCATCATGGCGCCCTCCAGCCAGTTGGAGTCTCCGTCGAAGACGGCGATCACGGCCACCATGACGGCCACAAGCAGCGCCGCCAGCAGGAGCGGTGGCAGCACGAGCGTGAACGAGGCGCCCACCACCGGGGAAAGCAGCACCAAGGCGGGCGCGACCATCATCGTGATCTGCACCGGGCTTTGCAGGATCACCTGCAGCGCGTGGTCGGGCTGGTTGCGGTAGGCGAGCTGGAGGCCGACGACGTTCTCGACCGCATTGCCGGCGATCGCCACGATCACCAGGCCGGCGAAGGCCGGTGAGATGTGCAGTGCGTCAATGGCCGGCGTCAGCCCGGCCACGAACCAGTCGGAGACGAACGCGGCGGCGACGCTTGCGGCGGTGAGCATGGTGAGCGCGAGCCACAGCGGCCAGCCTGGCCCCGCCCCGTGGCCGGCGCCCTCGCCGGCCCCATCGGCTTGCGTCTTCTGGACGGACGCGGGCAGCGACGCCGCGAACAGGATGAGCAGCAGGATGGACACCGCGACGGACAGGGCGCGCTCGTGCCCGGCGGCCGGGGTGTGCAGCAGTGCGGTGAGTGCCGGGATGACCAGCGCGGCCACCGACAGCAACAGCATCAGCGAGACCCGTCGCGCGCTGGTCTGCTCGAAGAACTGCCTGCCGTTCTTCGCCCCGCCGACGACGAAGGCCAGGCCGAGCACAAGCAGGACGTTCGCCAGGACCGAGCCGACGATGGTTGCCGTGGCGACCTCGTAGAGCTTGGCCTTGAGCGCGAACAGCACGACGAAAAGCTCTGGCAGGTTGCCGAGCGCGCTTTGCACCACCCCGGTCGCCCCGGCGCCCAGCCGGCCGCCCAGGGCCTCCACGCTGCGCCCTACCAGGCTCGCGAGCAGGGCCAGGGCAACGCCGGAGATGACGAACGGTGCGACGCTCCCGCCGACGTGCGCGTAGTAGGTCGCCGCGGCGGCAGCGACCGCCACTACCGTCAGACCTATCGAGCGCAGTTCAGATCTGGCAAAGATCACGAGACGATCATGCCGTACCGCGCGTGGCGCCATCACAGGCCCTGGGAACAATCTGGATGCGGGTCCGCAAATGAGTCCGCGCTGACCGGCCGCCGGGATCTTCACACCTCTTCACTCAGGCACCACCAGGCCTGCGCAGCCACAGCTCAGGTAGGATAAAGGAGGCATGACCTACTCGCAACGGGGGGACAAGGACATGACTACAACGGCCGACGGCGGAATGCTGGACCTAGACGCGCTGCGGCAGGGGATAGAAGGCCGCAACGTCGATGCCATGCTGAACCTGTACGCCGACGATGCCGAGCTTGCCATCGTCGATCAGCGGCACACGCCCAGCCATCCGCAGATCCTGCATGGCCGGGGGCAGATCCGCGCGTTCCTGTCCGAGGTAATCGACCGGGATATCACCCACCACATAGACCACATCGTGGCCGGAAACGGCAACGTCTCCTTCATTGAGCGCTGCGAGTACCCGGACGGCTCGCGGGTACTCGCCTCGACGGTCCTTGACGTCGACGGCGGCCGCATCGTCAGGCAGGAAGGGGTACAGGCCTGGGATCCGGGCGAACTGCGACCCGGCTATCAGGACTTCACCAAGCCGGACGAGGTGCGCACCTTCGAGAAGGGCCGGCTCGAGCTCATCCACCTGCCGACAGGGGACGTCGGGCGGATGGTGGTCTCGCCCGGCTGGCGGTGGTCGGAGCACATGCGGCCGATCGCCGGCACCGACCTGTGCCAGCTGGCACACGTCGGCTACCAGATCTCCGGGCGGCTGCGCATCCAGCTTGCCGACGGTACCACGTTCGACACGGAACCTGGCCAGGTCGGCAGCGTGCCACCCGGCCACGACGCGTGGGTGGTCGGCGACGAGCCGGCGGTAATGCTCGACTGGGCGGGCGCCACCGACTACGCACGCCGATAGCCGCTGCTGCACCGCGCGGCTGCGCGCCGTCTCCTGGCCGCGACGGCGAGGCCGATTCCGCTGCCGGATGTCCGGGCGGCCGCCCGGCGAGGCTTGTCCTGGTCCGGCTAGCGGGCCAGTGGCGAGGAGGCAGCGTTGAGCGTTCTCACCAGCCTTCGGGTTGGTTCCCCGCTCTCCTACCTTGTCGCCGTCGTCATCCCGGCGCTCGACGCCGTCTTCCCGGTGCTCCCGAGCGAGACGGCGGTGATCGCGCTCGGTGTCGCGACCGCCGGCAGCGCCGACCCGCGGATCGCGCTGCTCGTCGCCAGTGCCGCGGCGGGCGCGTTCCTCGGCGACAACCTCTCCTACCTCATCGGCCGCCGGTTCGGCCCCTGGACCGAGCGGAGGTTCTTCGCGAGCGGTAAGGGCGCCAGGCAGCGCGCGTGGGCAGAACGGTCACTGCAGCGGTTCGGGACGCAGGTGATCATCGTCTGCCGGTTCATCCCCGGCGGCCGGACGGCGGTCACGCTCACCTGCGGCCTCATCGGCTACCAGCGACGCCGATTCGTCATCGCGACCGCTGCCGCCGCCGTGATCTGGGCGCTGTACGCGTTCTTCGCCGGCCGCCTTGGCGGCAAGGCCTTCGAGGACAGGCCGTGGGCCGGGCTGCTTGTCGCATTCGCGGGCACCACCGTGCTCGGCGTGCTGATCGAGGTAGCCCGGCGGGTCAGGTCCCGATGGAAGAACCGCTCCGGCCCGTCCGGTCACCGTACCGAAGGCTGACAAGAGACAGCCAGGGATCACTGAAGCCGGCCGTGGGACGCAACCGCTGTGCCCAGCGGGTACCGAGTCAGCCTGCGCGTGCTGCCCTGTGCCTTCGTGGAGCCGGTCACGGGCTGCTGCTTCCGTTGCCTGCCTCGCGGCTTGGGGTATGGTCGCGGCGGCCGTCTGGGTGCGGGTGGTGCGCGTCAGGCAGTACCGGGACCAGCAGGCTGACCCGGTCACCGGCCGACAGCGTGATGTCGCCCTCCGGCGGGCGCAGGCGGCGACCGCGCAGCACAGAGACGAGGGTCGCGGCCGGGGGCCAGGGGATGTCGCCCAGTTTCCGCCCGGCCGCTGGGGAGTCTCCGGGGATGGTGACCTCGATGACCTGGTAGCCGGGCAACGGGGCCGGCGGGTGCTGCAGCATGGCCTCCGCGTCGCCGTGCTCCGGGTCGGCGGCGGCCTGCGCGTGGGCGGCGGCAGCCTGGCTGCCGGTGACGTGCCGGGCGAGGGCGCGCAGCACGCTCGCGCCGGTGACCCAGCCCTCCACGCGCTGCCCGTCGGAGGAGATTACCGGCAGCCCGTCCCGCCCGTAGACCTCTAGCTGGCGCAGCGCCTGGCTGAGTGACTCGGAGGCGAACAGGGCCTGCGGGTCGTGCCGGTGGGTGACCAGGCCGGGGATGGTGTCCGGATCCGGCGCGCTGCCGTTGCCTGCTGGGGACCTGCCGTGCCCGGCGGGACCGGTAACGCCCGGCGGGACCGGGAGGGCGGGCAGGAACGGGTGCATGACGTCGGTGATCTTCAGGTCCGCCACGGCACGCCACGGGGCCGCCTGGTCGATGTCGGTGCCGCGGCGCAGCAGCTTGGTGGTGTAGATGGTGCCGTAGGACAGCATCCGGGACACCGTCGAGGCGATCGCGACCGCGAGCATCACCGGCAGGGTGAGCGCGAAGTCGCCAGTCATCTCCACCACGCTGGCCAGCGAGGTCAGCGGGGCGCGGGCGGCAGAGGTGAACACGGCGCCCATCGCCACCACCGCGTACAGCGCGGGCTGCCCCGCGGCGCTGCCGAACACGTGATGGACGAAGTCGCCGTAGGCGTAGCCGGAGGTGACACCGATGAACAGCGACGGGGCGAAGATCCCGCCCGACCCGCCGATCCCGATCGACAGGCTGCACGCGAGTATCTTGCCGAACGCGAGGATGACCAGGAACCACAGCGCGTACCCGCCGGCCGCGGTCTTGTACATCACCGGGTAGCCGACCCCGTACATCTGCGGCAGCGCGAGCAGCAGCAGCCCGAGGGCGACCCCGCCGACGGCGGGCCGCGCCCACTCCGGCCGCCCCTTCCACAGGAAGTCCCACAGGTCCTCGACCTTGTACAGGATCTTTGTGAACGCCAGCCCCATCAGCGCGGCGACCACCGCAAGCCCGGCCACCAGGAGGTAGTTCTGCGTGTTGTGCAGCACGATGCCGGAGGGGAAGCCGGACAGGAACGGCCTGTCCGGCAGGAACTGCAGGGCGACCACGTCGGCGACCATCGATGAGAGCATGACGGTGAACAACGCGTCGACCGCGAACTCGCGCAAGATGATCTCCACGCCGAAGAACACCCCGGTGATCGGCGCGTTGAACGTGGCGGAGATGCCGCCGGCGGCGCCGCAGGCGACCATGATCCGCAGCCGGTTCTCCGGCATCCGCACCCACTGGCCGATGCTGGAGGCCAGCGCGGAGCCGATCTGCACGATCGGGCCCTCGCGCCCCACCGAGCCGCCGGAACCGATGCACAGCGCGGACGCCAGCGACTTCACGACGCTGACCTGCCAGCGGATCCGGCCGCCGTTGTCGGCGACCGCGATCATCACCTCGGGCACCCCGTGCCCGCGCGCCTCCCGCGCCCAGTTGTAGATCAGCGGCCCGTACGCCAGTCCGCCGATCACCGGGATGACCACGAAGAACCCCAGGCCCAGCCACGGCAGGTGGGAACTGCCCACGTACCCGCCCTGCCCGAACTCGCTCTGCCCGGTCGCCAGCCAGGTGAAGAAGTAGATCAGGTACCGGAACGCGACCGCGCCGAGCCCCGCCCCCGCCCCCGCCAGCAGGGCGAGCAGGAACAGGCCGCCCCGCCCCGCCCGCATCCACGCAACCGCCCGTGTCATGGCCGGGCCGCCCTCCGCAACCGCCGTCATCCCTGCTCCTCCACCGTCACACTGCCCGAGGCGGGCGTGACCGGCAGTCTCCGCCCGCCCGGCTCAACCACGGCCGGGCGGCGCGTCGCCGGGCCGCCGACGACCGGCACCGCCGTCGGCCACCGGCTGTCAGGCACCTCGCCTGCCGCGTCCGCGAACTCGCGGAACGCCTCCGCGACAGCCAGTTGCGCGGCCGGTGACAGCCTGCCCAGGATCTCCGCGATCAGCGCGCGGCGCCGGCCGGTGGCCTCGTCGACCACCTGCCGGCCCGGCGGGGTGACCGACACCAGGACCACCCGGCGGTCACCGCGCGCCCGGTGCCTGCGGACCAGGCCCTTGCGCACCAGCCGGTCGCACATCCGCCCCGCAGTCGACGGCGCCACGTCCAGCGCCTCGGCCAGGTCAACGATCCGCCGCGGCCCCCGGGACGCCAGCACCACCAGCGCCCGGTACTGCGCGATCGTCGTCTCCTCCGCCGCCGCGCCCAGCGACCTGGTGGCGACCGCAACCATCGACCGGCTGGCGGTCAGCACCGCGTCCACCGCCGCCGGGTCTACCTGCGCTTGTCGCATCGCGTAGGTGTCCACATCGCGTGCACAAGTCGATATTTGCATCTCACAACAGTTGTAGCATACAGGCTATGGAGCGCGGACCGCCCGGGCCGGACCTGGGGGATCACCGCTCCGGGAGCGGGCAGGAAGCCAGGTGACCCCGCCGGCTCCTACAGCGGCACCGGGCGGCTGGCAGTGACCCCGTAATCGTCGCCTGCCGCCGCCACTACCAGCCCGAGCGCCGCGGTTACCGCCGCCTGTTCCTTGGCGGCGAGCCGCGCCATGATCCGGGCCAGCTCGTGCCGCCGCCAGGCGTCGGCGGTGGCGACGAGATCCCGGCCGCTGGCGGTCAGCTCAAGGGTGACGACGCCGCGGTGCTGCGGGCTGGTGCCCCGGGTCACGTGCCCGGCGGAAACCATCCGGTCGGCCAGCCGGGTGACGGTGGAAGGATCCAGGCCGAGCGTCTTGGCGGCCTGCCCTGTCGGCACCGGCTCAGGGCCGGCGAGCACGGCAAGCAGCCGGAACTGCGGCAGGGTGACCGCCGAGTCGAGGACGTCCAGGCTGCGCAGCGCCACGCCGGCCAGCACTCGCGTCGCGGCCTGCAGTACCTCCGCGGCCCCGGGCGCGAGCGGGGGAACGTCCTCACACTTCGTCGGTTGCATCGCGGCCAGCCTACCGGCAGGCGGCGATGCTGCGGCAGTTGCAGTTCAGGTCCCTGGTCACGTTCGCCCCGTTCGGCTGAAGGCGGAGGGTATCCGGCTCAGGAGTGCTGGCGCTGGAGGACGGCGGCGCCGACCGTGGCGGCCGTGCCTGCGGCGGCGACGGCGGCGAGCAGCGCGTACTGGGCGGCGGTGGCGAAGATGTGGTCGGGTACGCCGAGGACGGCACCGAGGGCCAGGGCGTAGCAGGTCGCGGCGGCGGTCAGCGCCCAGCGGGCGGTCAGCAGCGCGCAGCACGGCCCGGCGGCCAGGACACCGATCAGGACCAGGTGCGGCCCGGTGGCCGCGTCGCAGGCGGCGACCGCCGAGCAGGTGAGAAGGGTGAACTTCCACAGCCTCCCGGTGTCACAGCCGGGCAGCACCGACTTCCCGCACCACCGGGCGGCTGCCTTGTCCCGGGCGGGCCAGGCGAGCAGCACGGCGCCGGCCGCGCCGACCGCGGCGGCGGGGACGACGGCGGTGACCGGGGTGACCGCGTGCCGGGCCACGCTGACGGCGAGGGCGGCGGTGAACGCGAGGTACCCGGCGATGATCAGCGCGCCGGGCAGCCGGCCAAGCCCGCGCCCGTGCCAGGCCAGCGCCAGGGCCAGGACGGTCAGCCCGGCGTACCAGGAGGTGACGAGCAGGTTCTGCCCGCCGGGAGTGCCCAGGCCGGCCAGGGAGGCGGGGACAAGCAGCCCGGCGGTCACGTTGATCGCGTTGCTGTTCAGCGCGGTCGACAGCACCGCCGCGCCCCGGCCCCTGCGGGCGAGGTAGACGGCGCTGACCGCGTTCGGCAGGCTGGTCACCACCGCCAGCACCAGCGCGCCGGTCACGATGTCCGCCACCGCGTAGCGGCGGCCGAGGGCAGTGGCCGCCTGCTCCATGGTGACGCTCGCCGCTACCACGGCGGCCAGCATCACGGCCGCGGCCAGCCCGTCGCGCCAGGTTCCCCGGGCGGGCCTGATCGCCTCGGCCAGCTCGGCTTCTTCCTCGTGCACGGCGGAGGCCAGCCAGGACGCCCAGGCGCCCGGCAGCGGCAGGCGCCCGGTGCGGGAGCGGCGCGCCGCGAGCAGCCCGGTGTACGGGACCAGGGCCAGTGCCGCCACGGCCAGGCCGGCCGCGGGCGGCAGCACCCGGGCCACGGTCAGCAGGCACACCACGGCAACCCAGATGCCTGGTACCCCGCCGAGCAGCACCACCCGGCGGTGGAAGCCGACCCGCCCGGCCACGACGGCGGCCAGGCCGAGCAGCGCGGCCAGGTTGAACACGTTGGACCCGGTGACGACCCCGGCGCCGACGCTGGCGCGTCCCTGGGCCAGCGCGGTGGCCGCCGAGGTGATCTCGGGGGCGTCAGCGGCCAGCGCCGCGAGAAGTCCCAGCGCCGCCTCCGACAGCCCGGCACGCTCCCCGAGCCGCTCAAGCCGCACCACCAGCTGCCAGCTCGCCGCCAGGCTCACCAGCACCCCGGCCGTGAACAGCGCCGCCTGCACCCCTGCGGGCATCGCTTAGCGGTGGCCGGCCAGCCGGGCACTGGCCAGCGCGGCCGCGGCCTGGCCGGCCAGGCCGACGGCGACCAGCCGCTGCTCCACGGCAGGCCGGCCATCGCCGGGTGTGAGCAGGAACCGGCCCATCAGCAGGCCGCCGGCCTCAGCAAGCAACTCGGTGTCCCGGCCGGGCGGCAGCCCGGCAAGCTCGGCGTCCCAGCTTTGCCCGGCGACGTCGACACGGCCGTCGGGCAGCAGCCGGGGCGGGCTGCCGATCCCTGCGGCACCGTCCTGGAACCGGCAACCCGACAGCCCGAGCAGCCGGGTCAGCTGATCACACACCTGGCCGATGAGCTGCTGCGGATCGGTCCCTGCGGCGACCGCGCGTGCGGCGGCGCTGATCCCGTCCAGGTAGCCCGCCCGGCGGGCGGCAGCGGCGTGCTGCCGGCGTCCACGGACGGCGATCTCGGTCACCGCGACCCCCACCGCCAGGATCAGGACGGTGGTCTCGATGTCGGCGCGACGGGTGATGGTGAGCCGCTCATAGGGGACGGTGAGGAAGAAATCGAACCACACCGCCGCCGACACCGCGGCCACGACCCCGGCCGCCCGGTGTCCCGCCGCGGCGACCGCGACCACCACCAGGACCAGCGCCAGCGCCGCGTCGGTATTCGGAAGGCTGCCACGGAACGGGATCAGGACCGCGGACAGCGCCAGCGGCGCCGCCAGCCCTGCCACCGCCGCCGCCTGGTCCCGTCGCCAGGGCCAGCTCGGCGAGGCAACCTTGACATCCAGGGGGAACTGGTCAGGGATGCTCATGACGCGCTCCAGGTGCACGAGTGCAGGCTGCTGCTACCGTGCCGACCAGGCTTCCCGGCTCACCTGACAACGAGCCTAGATCACTAGGCTGCCCCTGCCAACCGCGATTCCGCCCAGGAGACCGGAACAGCGCGGGCTGCGCCGGGAAACCCTCCGGCCGCCGATCACCCGTAGTGTGCCGCCGCCGCTGCCTAGCGGCTCTCAGGAGCCGATGACGCAGGGGATTGAATAAGGGTTCGAGTGCACGCAGATCTGAACGGGATCGCTGTACATGCCGATCGACGGCAGCGCCTGTCCCTGGAAGTTGAACAGGGTCTCGTTGTCGTCGGGGGTGCCGGGAGGGCTGGCGTCGGGTGCCCACGAGACACCCGGGAGCCAATCCGGCGCCCAGTAGAACATCCCGGCCCCCAGTCCGTCCGGGACAGCGGCCAGGATGGACAGCTCGTCATTCAGCATGGAGAGCTGTCC
>Ga0335078_10002323_pt1 | contig 28865 bp, 24 predicted proteins | sample Lox_Sample_32_FD_206711 | JGI IMG/M metagenome (GOLD analysis project Ga0335078, IMG submission 206711) | Soil microbial communities from Loxahatchee National Wildlife Refuge, Florida, United States - Lox_Sample_3.2 | ecosystem: Environmental > Terrestrial > Soil > Wetlands | place: USA...
GGAGGAGGCCATCGAGACTTCCACCATCTTTCTATGACAACTCCGGTGTATGAGATGCTGAGAGCATGCTCACCGTGGTTGTTGCTGTGTCATGCAATGCAGCGTGCCCAGCCCCCACACCAGCTCGACGGCATGGATGCCGACAACTTCGCGATCCGGGAACACGCGCGCCAGTGTGTTTAGCGCGATGCGGTCGTGCGGGTCGTTGAACGTGGGAACCAGCACGAGTCCATTCGCAACGTAGAAATTGGCGTAGCTGGCGGGCAAGCGGCGCCTGCTGAAGATCAACGGTGCAGGCATGGGCAGCTTCACCACGCGCAGCGGGAGTTTGCGGAGCAGCGCCAGGTTCTCGCGCAACGGTTCGTAGTTGGCATCGGAGCGGTCGGGCTCCGAAGCGATCACCACGGTCTCGGCGTTCACGAAGCGCGCCAGATCGTCGATGTGCCCGTGCGTGTCATCGCCCGCAATTCCGTTGCGGAGCCAGACGACCCGCCGCACACCCAAGTAGCCGGCGAGCGCCTGCTCGATCTGGCGGCGCGTGAGGTTCGGATTGCGCGCCTGTACCGGACTGAGCAGACATTCTTCCGTAGTGAGCAGGAGCCCGCGGCCGTTCACGTCGATGCTGCCGCCTTCGAGCACCAGCCCCGTTTCCCACGCGCGCAGCTTCAAGGCGGCGGCGAGGCGCGCGGGAATGGCGGCGTCATGGCGCCAGTCATCGTACTTGGCCCAGGCGTTGAAGCGCCAGTTGGTCAACGCCACTTCGCCCGCGCGATTCCGGACGAAGAGCGGGCAGTAGTCGCGCGTCCAGCTTCGATCGGTGGGCGCGTGGACGAATTCGACCGCCGGCAGGTTCGCACCGGCTTTTCGCAGGATGCGGCGGGCGGCCTGTTCGGCGGCATCATCCGCGACGAGAATGCGCACGCGCTCGACGCGCGCCAGCTTGCGCACGATCTCCGCGTAGACCCACGGAATGGGCGCGAAGCGGCCCGGCCAGTCATCGCGGTTGTGTGGCCAGGCGATCCAGGTGGCTTCGTGCGGCTCCCATTCGGCGGGCATGCGGAAGCCCAGGGCGCGCGGAGTCTCAGGCATCAGTCGAGCACGCGCTGGGTGATGGGACCATACGCGTCGATGCGGCGATCGCGCAGGAAAGGCCAGTTGCGGCGCACGTCCTCGATGCGGCGCGGGTCGCACTCGACGATCAGCGTCTCCTCGCGATCGTGCGGCGCTTCGGCGACCACCTGACCGAATGGGTCGGCCACGAAGGAACCGCCCCAGAACTCCAGGCCGTGGTCCGGCGGGCCTTCGTAGCCCACGCGATTCACCGCGGCTACGTAGAGCCCGTTGGCGATGGCATGCGCGCGCTGCACGGTGCGCCAGGCATCATGCTGCGCCGCGCCGAATGCGGCTTTTTCGGAAGGATGCCAGCCGATGGCGGTTGGGTAGAAGAGCACCTGTGCACCGGTGAGCGCCGCCAGGCGGGCAGCCTCGGGATACCACTGGTCCCAGCAGACGAGCGCGGCCACCCGGCCGTAACGCGTCTCGAAACCGCGGAAGCCCAGGTCGCCGGGCGTGAAGTAGAACTTTTCGAAGTAGAGCGGATCGTCGGGTATGTGCATCTTGCGATAGATGCCGAGGAGGGTGCCATCGGCATCAATTACGGCGGCGGTGTTGTGATAGACGCCCGCCGTGCGCCGCTCGAAGAGCGATGCGACGATCACCACCCCCAACTCGCGCGCCAGCCGGCTGAGTGCATCGGTCGACGGGCCGGGGATGGATTCCGCCAGGTCGAAGAGCGCGGCATTCTCCTCGCGGCAGAAATACTGCGAGCGGAACAACTCCTGGAGGCATAGGATCTGCGCACCCCGCGCGGCGGCCTCGCGGATGCGCCATTCGGCCTTGGCAAGGTTCTCGTTGGGGTCCAGCGAGCAGGCCATCTGAACGAGGCCGATGCGGAACTTGGCGGCGTGCACGTTTCTATTTTGGCAGACCGGTGCTGCGATATCATCATTTGGTCCGCCGATGCTTTTGAAAACGCGCAAAACGGGGCGGCCCGCGCCGCATAATTCAGCGGAGTTCCTTGCTGCGTGGCGGCGCGGGAAACCGCGCCCCTTTGCGCTTTTGAGAATTCCCGCGGCGCTGTTGTGTCTGGCCTCCTGCCGCGCAGCCGTCCCAACGCCCGCCCAATACTTCGGCTACACGCCCGGAGACGACTACAAGCTGGCCGACACGGCGGATATCTACGGGTATTTTCACAAGCTGGCCGCCACGAGCGGCCGCATCAGACTGGAAGAATTCGGGCGCAGCTCGGAAGACCGGCCCATGTATGTGGCGTTCATCTCGGCGGCCGAAAACCTGAAGAACCTCGACCGGTACCGCGAGATCAGCGCGCGGCTGGCATTGGGGCAAGCTACGCCCGCAGAGGCACGGACCCTCGCGGCGGAGGGCCGCGCGGTGGTGTGGATCGATTCCGGCTTGCATGCCAGCGAGGTCGCGCCGTCGCAACATGCGCCGCTGCTGGCTTACAAGATGCTCACCGATGACAGCCCGGAGATCGCGGCCATCCGGCACAACGTGATCCTGATGCAGGTGCCGGTGATCAATCCGGACGGCCTGGACATGATCGCGCATTGGTACCGCAGGAACGTCGGCACGCCGTATGAAACCGCGCCCTTGCCGTGGCTGTTTCAGAAGTACGCCGGGCACGACAACAATCGCGACTGGTACATGCTCAACCTCGCCGAGACGCGGGCCGTCTCGCGGCTGCTGTTTCACGAATGGTTCCCGCAGATCGTGTACAACCAGCACCAGGCGCCGCCTTTTCCGGCGCGCATCTTCGTGCCGCCCTACGCCGAGCCGCTGAATCCGGACATTCCGGCCGCGGTAATGGAAGGTATCAACGAGCTCGGCGCCGCCATGCGGGAGCGTTTCGCGCGCGAGGGCAAGCCTGGCGTGCTCTCCTACTACGGTTTCGACGCGTGGTGGGATGGCGGACTACGTTCCGCGCCGGCGTTCCACAACATGCACGGCATCCTGACGGAAACCGCCGGCTTCTTCTACGCCACGCCAAAGATTTATCTGCCGGGCGATGTGCAGCCAGCGTTCGGGAACGGCGTCTCCACGCGGGAAGCATCCATATTCTACGAACGGCCGTGGCTGGGCGGAAGATGGAGCCTGCGGGACGCTATCGACTACATGCTCACGGCCGACATGGCGCTGCTGACGCAGGCCGCCCTGCGCCGCACGGATTTCCTGCTGAAGAGCTATCAGATGGCGCGGCAGGCGATCGACGCCGGCGCCGCGGGCAGGCCTTACGCCTACGTGGTGACGACGCAGCAATGGGACTGGCCCACCGCGTGGGACTTTCTCAAACGCTTGTCGCTGGCGGGCATCGAAGTGCGCCGGGCGCGCGCGCCTTTTCACGCGCAGGGCAAATCCTATCCCGCGGGGGCGCTGGTGATCCCGGCCAGCCAGCCGTTTCGCCCCTATTTGATCGACCTGCTCGAGCCGCAACGCTATCCGAAGATGAAGCAGCAGCCTTATGACATCACCGGCTGGACGCTGCCGATGCAAATGGATGTCACCGTGGAACGCATCGACGATCCCTTCGGCGCGGACCTGGCGCCGGTGAGCGAATTTGGCGAGCGCGGGTCGGTCGAGGGCAAGGGCCGCGTCGTGCTGCTGGACCATCGCGAGAACGACTCGTTTCTGGCCACTTCGTTCTTCATGGACCGCGAGGGCGCAGTGCGCTGGGCGGCCGACGGCACTGTCGAGGTGGATAGCGCTTACACGGAGAACGGCGCGCGGGCGGATAACTTCGCTCGGCAGTTCGGCGTTCATGTGACGCTGGCCGAGACCGCTCCCAAACCGGTTTATGAACTGCGCCGCCCGCGCGTGGCAATCTATCAGCCCTGGGTTCCCAACGCCGATGAGGGCTGGACCGAGTGGCTGCTCGACCGTTATCACGTGCCTTTCACCCTGCTGCACAACGGTGATTTTGCGAAAGGCGATTTGCGGACGAGATTCGACAGCATCATCCTGGCCTCGCAACCGGTGACGTCCATCCTGAACGGCTGGCGCAACGGCGAACTGGCCTACCGGCGGGAGGGGGCGCAGTCCGTGGTGATGGTCGAAAGGCCCGAGTATACGGGCGGCATCGGCGCGTGGGGCGCGGCGCAATTGCAGAAGTTCGTGCGGGAAGGCGGCACCCTGATCGCGCTGAACGCCGCCGCGGAGCTGCCGCGGGAATTCTTTCCGCTGCCGCTGGTGAACGTAGGCGGTGCGCCGTTTGCGTGTCCGGGATCGCTGGTGCGGCTGGCCGTGGATCCCACGCAGCCGCTGGCGTTCGGCATGCCGAAGCAGACCATTGCCTTCGTGTCCGGCGGCGAGGCCTTCGACGTCAACCTGGCGCCAGGCTACAATCGCGGCGACCGTGAGGTGCAAGTGGCGGCCCGGTTCGCCTCGAAGGACCTGCTGGCCAGCGGTTACTTGAGCGGCGAACAGGCCGTCCTAGGCAAGCCTGCGCTGGTGGATGCGCGCTTCGGCGCCGGACACGTGGTACTCTTTGCGTTCCGCCCGCAGTTCCGCGGGCAGCCGTTCGGGACCTTCAAGTTTTTGCTGAACGCGGTCTACCTGGCGTCAGCGCGCGCGATGTGAAGCGCTGCTTGCAGGGTCTCAATTCAATTCGTCACCCGAAACGGGAGGGTTCCTTCGACCGGCCCTCCGCAGTATCCGCTTGGCTCTTCCCGGGATACCTCGTTTCGCGCGTTCCTGAGAGTAGTCTTCTGTCCTGATCGCCGGCAACTTCTCGGCAACCTTCTACCGCGCCACGTCCACCAGGTCAGCGAAGACACCGTACGCCGTCTGCTCGACCCCCGGCGAGATCGACACTGTCCCGATGGTGCCCATCAAGTCCGTGTGCAGCAGCAGCAGGTTCGACGTGCCGGGTACGCTGGCCAGGATGTCCGTCTTGTCCAGCACCTCCGCCCGCACCCGCAGCTTGATGCCTCCCGTGTTGCGGCGGGCGCGGCTGATGAGCCGCACGGTCTTGCCGGCGCGCGCCAGATCCGCCACGCGCTCGGGCGTGAGCCGCGTGATGCCGCGCGTCGAGATCTGCTGCGGCGTGGTGCGCGCGTCCATCAGCACGTTGGCCAGCGCGGCGGTTTTGGCGGCGGAGTCCCAGCCTTCCACGTCGAAGCTGGCATCCGCCTCCGCCACGCCCAGGCTGCGGGCGAGTGCCAGGCCGTCGGTAAACGAGCCGCCGCGCTCCATGGTCTCGATCACCAGCTTGGAGGTGGAGTTGAGCGCGCCGGTGAAGCCCAGCACCTTGACGCCCGGCAGGCTGCGGCGCACCAGGTTAAACACGGGCGCGCCGTCCATCACCGTGGATTCGAACCGGAACTCCACGCCCTGCCGCGCGGCCATTTCGCGCAGGTCCGCGTAAGCGTGCGCGATGGGACCTTTGTTGGCGGTGACCACATGCATGCGGCGCGCGAAAGCCGCGCGGATATGCGAAATGGCGGGTTCCCCGGTGGCCGGATTCAGCGTCGTGAGTTCCACCGCGATGTCGGCCCGCGCGGCATCCAGAAACTCAACGATCGACGCCGCCGGCGGGCCGAACGCCGGCTCCTGCGCCACACCGCGCGCCGACAGCGCCGTGCCATGCCGCGCCGTGTGGACGCCGGTGATGCAAAACGGATATTGCGCGCGCTGTTGCCGCAGCAGGCGGGCCAGGGCGCGCCCTACGTTCCCGTAACCGATCAGCGCCAGCCGGGTCACTTCTTCTCGGCGTCGCGCGTGGCCTTCAGGGTGCCGATCAGGCCTTCGCGTTCGATGGTGTGAGTGGCCGATGCGAATAGCGCGCCGATAATCGGCGGCAGCGCGCGGGTGAGCGAAACCGTTTCGCATTCCAGGTAGACGCCGCCGTCGCGCTGCTCCAGGCGCCAGTAGCCGTTCAGCCGCCACAGATAGCCGCTGCCGGTTCCCGGGGGAAGTTCGTGCTGGTTGGGCTTGCCGTAATCTTCGATTTCGTCGACCAGCGTGGTGCGCGTGATGCATTCCCACCGGTGACTGTCGATCTGTTGATAGTGCGCCGCGAAGTCCGTGCGGAAGATGCCGTTTACCGGACCATTGTGCAGCTTGCGCAGGCGCGTGTACGTGAAATCGTTGCCGTTGTGCGACCGCAGGTGTGAGTCGGGCACGTCCGGATAGATGTCCTTTTGGTGGTTGTAGTCCTGCAATACGGCGAGCGTTTTTGCGAGTGTCCCGCCCGGGATGAAGATAGCGCCGATCCAGTCGTGAATGGCGGCGCCCGGCACGTCGGTATCGCCGTCCCCTTTCCACGGCGCTACCACCACCTGCCCCTCCTTCACCCGCCTCAGCCGATCGGGCGATGCATCCACCCACAGGAACGGCCGCATGGCAGCCAAGCGCGCCTCGGTGTCGTGCGTGTACCGTTCGTAAGCCTGGATGGCTTCGGGCTTGAGCTGGGCCGCCAGGCACGCGCTGACGCCCAGCAGAAGGAGTACCGGGGAGCGAATCATACCGAATTGTACCAAGGGTGGAAGTCTTGACGGAGACCGCGGCTGCATGCTATCGTTGATCGACGATAGATTATGAACAACAAGCACGCCGAGCTGTGCTGCCCGCCGGAGCCTACGCCTTCAACTCTCGACCTGCTGGCCCTGGAAAGCGCCGCAGCAGACGAGGAACTGGCGCGGCTGGGCAAGGCCATCGGACATCCCGCGCGAGTCCGTATCCTGAGGATGCTATCGCGGAAGGAGGCGCGGGTATGCAGCCAGATCGTGGATGAGTTCCCGCTGGCGCAGTCGACCGTCTCAGAGCATTTGCGCATTCTGAAGGAAGCCGGCCTGGTGCGTAGCTCTCAGGACGGGGCGCGGGTGGGTTACTGCATCAATTTTGACGGGCTGCGCCGGCTGAAGGCTTTGGTGGCCATCATCTAATGATCGCCAATCGTCGATGGAAGGAACGCGTATGGCGGATGCTGTGATGGAACGGCCGGTGGCCCGGAAAAGGCTGAACTACTTCGAGCGCTACCTGAGCGTCTGGGTGGGACTCTGCATGCTGGTGGGCGTTTTGCTCGGCAAGGCTCTGCCCGCCTGGACCGGCCAACTGCGCACCATGGAGTTCGGCGCCGGAAGCCAGATCAATATCCCGATCGCGGTGCTCATCTGGCTGATGATCGTCCCCATGATGATGAAGGTCGACTTCGCCTCCATCCGGAACGTGGGACAGAAGCCGCGCGGGCTGCTGGTGACGCTGTTCGTGAACTGGCTGGTGAAGCCGTTCTCCATGGCGTTGATCGCGTGGCTGTTCTTCCGCGTTATATTCTCGGCTTGGATTTCGCCAGCAGACGCGGATCAGTACATAGCCGGGTGTATCATCCTGGCGGCTGCGCCATGTACCGCCATGGTCTTTGTCTGGAGTCATCTCACCGATGGCGACCCGGCATACACGCTGGTACAGGTGTCTATCAACGACCTGGTCATGCTCTTTTTGTTTGCGCCCATCGTGCGGTTCCTGGTGAATGGGGCCTCGTCCCTGCGCGTGCCTTTCCAGGTGCTGCTGTATGCCGTCGCCATCTTCATTGTGATTCCGCTGGCGGCCGGCTCGGCGCTACGCGTGTGGTTCGTGCGCGCCCATGGCCGGGAGTGGTTCGAGAAGATCCTGTTGCCGCGATTCGCGCCCGCGAGCACGCTGGCGCTGCTCGCCACACTGGTGCTCATCTTCGCGTTCCAGGCCGATAACATCACCGGAAAGCTGTTTCATGTGGTGTTGATCGCGATTCCGATTTTGTTGCAGATCTACTTCAACTCATCGCTCACTTACGGTCTGATGCGCCGGTTCAGGGTTCGCCACGCCGTGGCCGCACCGGGAGCGCTGATTGGAGCCAGTAACTTCTTTGAACTCGCCGTGGCCACGGCGATCGCATTGTTCGGTCCCGGCTCGGGAGCGGCCTTAGCGACGGTTGTCGGCGTTCTCATCGAGGTGCCGGTGATGCTGTCGGTGTGCTCCTTCTGTAACCGGACCCGGCATTGGTTTCCTAAAACGGAGAGTGTTAGTTAGATGGAAAATTTCAATGTCCTGTTCCTGTGTACCGGAAATTCGGCGCGATCCATCATGGCGGAAGCCATCCTGAATCTGAAGGGGCGGCCGTATTTAACCGCCTACAGCGCGGGCAGCCACCCCACCGGCGCTGTGCATCCGCAGGCGCTCCGACAGATAGAGAATGGCGGCATGCCGGTCGAGGGGCTGCGCAGCAAGAGTTGGGATGAGTTCGCGGCGCCCGGCGCGCCGAAGATACACTTTGTGTTTACGGTGTGCGATAAGGCGGCCCGTGAAATGTGCCCGGTTTGGCCCGGACACCCCTTGACGGCCCGCTGGGGAGTGCCCGATCCGGCGGCCGTGACAGGAACACAGCAACAAGTAGAACGCGCATTTTTCGAAGCGTTCTGCATTCTGGACCGGCGGATTGGTTTGTTCCTGGCGCTGCCGCTGGCGACGCTGGAGAGAGAAGTCATCCAGAGCGAGATCAATCGCATCGGCCGGCAGTAGACCGCAGCCGGTTCATCCAATAAGCCCAGGCCACAATACAAGCGAAGAAGATGAGACTGCTCATTGCCATTGCCCGTACGCTGGCGGGCGGCGGTCCAGTGATGTTGCTCCACCAGGCAAGCGTCAACAGCGCGGCGGCGCCCCAGAAGACGTACAGCGCCGCGCGGCTCCGCGGTTCGGTGGCTCGTAAGTAAACAACGATCGCGAGCAGCCATATGCCGCCTTCCACGACGATCGTGGCGGGAACTGAATTCCAGAGACTCAATCCGTAGTATTTATGGACGCCCGGCGCGAGCGGCATGTCCGGCCGGTGACTGACGAAATCGAGCAGCCAGTGACTGAGTACGGCCGCAAAGAGTATGCACGCACCTTGCAGGTTGCGCACGGTGAGTAAGTACGCCGCGGCCAGCAGAAGCCCCCACACGGCCCCCATCAGCAGGCTGTGGCTGAACGCAATATCCGAAGCTGTGAGATAGTTGACGGCGCCTCGGCCTGCTTTGAGTTGCACCCGCTCGATGCCAGTTAGTAGAAAAAAGCACCACAGCAGATCCGGCAGCAGTGCGGCCAATACGAGCGCTCCCAGCGACACTCGCGGCGCGATGCGCTTGCCGGCCAGGCCTACCGCGATGTGTCCGACGAGCATGGGATCCGCCCGAACCAGATTTCCCGCGGCATGCCGGCCGGCCGCATCAGGCGCAGGTCCGGCAGAGCACGGCCGCGAACCGCGGGATCAGCCGTGAGTTTGGCGATCCACTCGGCCGCCGCGCCGGTGAGTAAGCCGGCCACCTCCGCGGTGCGCCGTTCCGCGCCCGACCGCGCGAGGCCCGCCAGTATCTCCGCGCCGAACGCGGCACGGTAGTCGTAAGGATACAGCCCCAGCAGGACGCGATAGAACCGTTGCACGTCAGGCCTCCCGGGCGCGCAGGCGAGCCGCGGCGGCGCGCGTCAACTGCTTCATGCGGTCGAGTTCCGATTCGAGGCGCCGGCGTCCTTGCGCCGACAAGGCGTAGGCTTGCTTGTCGCGCGAAGTGTCCGGCTGCGCGAAGCGCTCGATCCAGCCGACTTCCAGCAGCCTGCGCAGCGCGCCGTAAAGCGTGCCGGTGCTCAGCCGGACGCGGCCGCCGCTGAGTGCTTCGATATCCTTCATCAGGGCGTAGCCATGACGGGGCTGGTCCGCCAGGCTGGTCAGGATCAGCAAGACCGGCTCGCTGACCAGGCGTATAGCGACATGTCGCATAACGGCATATTAACACGACACTAACCAAGATGGCCAAACATCCGTCTAAAATGCGATATGCCCGGAATCGCAGAACTGCGTCAGGACTTCGTCTATGGAGTGCGCCTGCTGGCCAAGAGTCCCGGCTTCACGGCCGTGGCGGTGCTTTCGCTGGCGCTGGGCATCGGCGCCAATACCGCCATTTTCAGCCTGATCGATGCGGTGCTGCTGAAAATGCTGCCGGTGAGCGACCCGCAACAGCTTGTAGCGCTGACCGACCCGGCCTGGTCGGGCGTCAGCGAAGGCACTTCCACGGGCGAGCGCGGGCTGCTATCGAACCGTGAATTCGAGGCGCTGCGCGACCGTATGCAATCGTTCTCCGGCATGCTGGCCGCGCAAAGTGACCCCGACGTCAACAACGCCAGCATTGACGGCAGGCCACCGGAAGCATTGCGGACGAAGTTGGTGAGCGGCGGCTACTTCAGCGTGCTCGGCGCCGGCAGCGCGATCGGCCGCACCTTTACAGCAGCCGACGAGCACGGACCCGGCAGCGCGCCTTACGCGGTTCTCAGCTACGCATTCTGGCAGCGGCGGTTCGGCGGCTCGCCTGCCGCGCTGGGCGCGCGCATCCACATTGGCAAGGCCGACCTGACGGTGATCGGCGTCGCGCAACCGCGCTTTCTGGGCGAGAGCGTGGGGCAGGCACCCGACTTGTGGATTCCGCTCGATATGCAGCCGCAGATCATGCCCGGACGCATGTGGCTGGCGGACGATCCCGGGCGGATCGCGGAAAAGGTGATGTGGCTGCAAGTCATCGGCCGCTTGAAGCCGGGGGTAACGCTCAAACAAGCGCAGGCCAATGCAGACGTGGTCTTCAAGCAGGTGGTCGCCGAGGAGTTCGCGAAGCTCAGCCGGAGCCAGCCGGGCATTCTGAAGCAGAACCTGGTTCTGCATCGCGCGGGCGCCGGAGTCTCGCCGCTGCGGGCGAATTTCGCCGATCCGCTTTACGTGCTGATGGGGGTGGTGGCGCTGGTGCTGGTGATCGCCTGCGTAAACGTGGCCAACCTGCTGCTGTCGCGGGCCACGTCGCGGCAGAAGGAAATGGGTGTGCGACTGGCGTTGGGCGCGGGCCGTGCGCGCATCATCCGGCAATTCCTGACTGAGAGCCTGACGCTATCGGTGGCCGGCGGGATGCTCGGCAGCCTGCTCGCGGTGTACGGCGTCCGACTCCTCGTCGCGATGGTCAAGACTGGTCCGAGTTCGGTGACGCTGGACGTGCGGCCGGATCTGCGAGTCCTGTCGTTCAGCATCGGCGTCTCGCTGCTGACGGGTATCGTGTTCGGACTGGCGCCGGCGTGGAGATCCGCGCGCGTCAACGTGAGCAGCACGCTGAAGGAAGCCGGCCGCGGGATGACCGGCAGCGGAGCCCGGATGGGCGCGGGAAGGATCCTGGTGGCTGCGCAGATCGCGCTTTCGGTGATGCTGCTGATCGGCTCCGGATGGTTTATTCGCACGCTTCGTAACTTGCAGAATGTCGACCTGGGTTATCCGCGAGACAAGCTGATCGTGGTAAGCACGGACTTTCTGACAGCCGGCTATTCGGGCCAGCGGCTGCCGGCCGTATTCGAGGCGTTGCGCGATCGCCTGGCCCGGATTCCAGGTGTGCGCGCGGTCACTTATTCGGGCAATGGGTTGTTCAGCGGCAGCGAGTCGGGCGACCGGATCAGCGTGGAAGGCTATCACTCGCAAAACACGAAGGACCTTCACGCGCGCTTCGATGAGGTAGGGCCGGATTACTTCAAAACCGTCGGCATCCCGATTCTGCTGGGGCGCGACATCGGGCCGCAGGATGTGGAGTCTGCCGAATCCGTGTGCGTGGTCAACGAGAGCTTCGCCAAATTCTATTTCGGCACGCAGAACCCGATTGGCAAACGCGTGACCGATGAATTCCCGGATACGCACAAGACGTTCACGATCGTAGGCGTGTCGCGCGACGACCGCGACCACAGCCTGCGCGACCCGGTTCTGCGACGCTTCTATCTCTCCGCCCGGCAGCCTCTGGGCGATTTCGAGCCGTACATGAACTACGAGATTCGCACCTACGGCGAGCCGGGCGCCATGGTTCAGGCGGCGCGCAAGGCGATCCTGGATTTCAATCCCGCCCTACCAGTCGACAGTGATGAATCGCTGATGACGGTGCTGGACCGCCAGACGCGGCAGGAGCGCATGATCGCGCAGCTCTCGGGAGTCTTCGGCGGCTTGGCGTTGCTGCTGGCGGCGATCGGGTTGTACGGAGTGCTTTCCTATACGGTGGCGCAGCGGACCAATGAGATCGGCATCCGCATGGCTCTGGGGGCGCAGCGCGGCAGAGTCGTCCGCATGATCCTGCGGGAGACGGCGGTGCTGATCGGGATCGGTCTCGCAGCAGGGATTCCGGCCAGCCTGGCCTGCGCGCGCCTGGTTGAGAGCAGGCTATTCGGCCTCAAGGCTGCCGATCCGGTAACGCTGGCGGCTGCGATCGGCATTATGGTGGTGGTGGCCCTGGCATCCGGTTATTTGCCGGCGCGGCGGGCGTCCCGCGTGGATCCGCTGATTGCCCTGCGGTACGAGTAGTTCATGGTCCTGCGGACCACAACGAAGGATGAAAAGGGCGCGCGTTTCAGGTAGGTTGAAGGGTCGGGCGGCGAGAGAGGCTGTCTCACTCTGGCGCGCGATGAGCCCGCAGCTGCGCCCTTTTCAGGCTGAGGTGGACCGGCGGTGCACGATTCCGGGAGCAGGCCGGGTGACGGCGTGGGGTCTGTTGCCGGAGATAGGGCTGAATATGGTGCGGAACAGTTTGCCACCGCGGGACCCTTAGCGTCTTGGGCCGGCATGTGTCCGGGCAACTTCGAGAGCGCGGGCAAGCGGCTCAGCAGCAAGACGCGCAAGGGGAGCGCCTTCCTCCGCCGGCATCTCTGCCAAGCCGCGTGGGCCGTTTCCACCAAGCGGGACAGCTACCTTGCGGCGCGGTTCGGAAAACTGGCGGCCCGCCGCGGGAACAAACGCGCGACCATGGCCGTGGGGCACGCCATTCTGGTGATCGCCTACCATCTCCTCAAACGCAAGGAAAGCTACCGCGAACTAGGGCCGACTACTCTGACCAAAAGAACGCGGATTGGTTGCGTCGTTCACTCGTCAGGCGTTTGGAGCGGCTCGGCCATACCGTTACCCTCACCGCGGCCCCTGAGTCGACGTGAGCTTTCGTAGGAGTGGCATGACCCGGCGAATCGCGACCGCTGTTCGCCGATGGACCGGGCGCCCGCTTCCAACACCAACACCCAATCGGGGTCGCCTCCGCTGTTCTTGCCCGGCGCGGTGAACCGGTATCTGCCACGGTTGGAAAACGGTGAGCCAGCAATGGCGCGGAACGTATTGGCGATGGGGTCGAACCAGCGGGCCGTGATGCCATTCTGAAGCTTGCGCAGGGCCACCCTGATGCTTCCACCCTGCGGCAGGTAGGCCATCCCCAGCGCGCCGTCCGGCGTCAAGGCCGCCGTCACATAATCGTTGCCGGCGAATCGTCCCCTGGTTGGCGTAGCTGGCGGGCCGGTGGAAATGAAGCTCCCGTAGCCGGCGGTGACAAAGCTATGACTCTGATCGGGCACCAGATCATACCACTTCCGAGCCCGAAACAGACTCGCCATGAACTCCAATTGAACTATGCCGGGCGAGTCGAGATGACTCTTCCAATCGGGCAGGAATCTCCATATGTACTTATTGCCGTAAAGCTGGCCGGTCGCCCCGGAGAGCATGGTCCAGTATTCCTGCATGCGCAGAATGTGGGTGGTGCCGCCGTCTTCATCGGTGTTCCTCTCGTATTCAAAGTTGGCCTCGCCCATGAACACGGGAATTTTAGCCGACTGGTTATAGCAGCGAAGCACTTCCGCGTAGGTCGCATAGTAAGTGTAGGCTAGATTTAAGCGGACGATGGGCGACCAGTTCGGGTCGTCCAGAGAACAGCTCGCCTGATAGTTCAATTCCACCGTCTGAAGATGTTTCGGATCTTCATCCTGGATGCCGAGTGCTAGCGCAGTGATCACCAGGTCGTTGGCCGGAACGTTCCATTTCTGAAAATCGTTGCCGTTCAGCCACATGATGTTGGGAAAGATCTTATAACGATTCCCCAAATAGCGCCCATATGCCCGGCACCGGTTTGAACCGTTGGCCAGCGCCGTTTGCAGCCATCCCGCGGTTTCAAGCGGATCGATCATCACCACAATGCCGTCCTTCGCCGCGGTTTGGATCACTTGATCCACATGGGCAAAATAAGCTTCATTCGGCGTGGTCAGGTCGTAATAGCGCGTGCCGGGTATGGTCGCCGTAAAGGGCTTGGTTCCATCCAGGAGACTGGCGTCGGGGCGCCCCTCCACGGGCCTGATACACAGCAGGTTCACCCACAGGGAGTTGACTCCGCGTGCTGCCCGGTCAGCCAGATAAGCTGCCGCATCACCTTGCGAGAGGTTCGAGAATAAGCTGTGGGGCGAGTCCCCCACCATCAAGAATGGAACGTTGTCCTGATCCGCCAGAATGCGCGGATTCATGCTGCTGATCTTGAGTGGGTAGCGGTAACTCGCCGCACATAGCGCCCCACAAAGGAACAAACCCACGATAGAATTGCGCAAAAAGCCTCCGCTATCTGATGGGTGCAATCAGAATCGCACCTTGCGCACGCGCGCGTAAAAACCAAAGAGCACCAGGACCAGGAATCCGATCCCCCAGACCTGGAATGCCAGCGCAACCAGAGAGCCGGGCCATGTCGGCAACCAGAACCGGCGCCACACCAGGGACCCCAGCCCACCTACGACACCCAGCGTCAACCACGAGACCAACAGGATCAGTAAGGGAGCCCGGAACCAGAGAGATCGCAGGGCTGCAGACAGTCTGCGGCTTGCGCGGAGCGCCTCCGGCCGAACCGTTTCGCGCGGCGGCTTGGCGAGGCCGCGTGACTCGAAGGGGCTGAACTCCACTGGCGCGGGCGGAACATTCACAACTGCCGGCGCACACGTTCCATCGATAACTACCTGGGCCAATGTGGCGGCACGCATGTAATTCCCCAACCCGCCCGAATCGAAGATCCGGCCTGCCATCTCCAATAGTGATCCCGGCCGCATGTCCCAACCCGCCAGTCTCTCCGGAGCGGATGCGCCAAGCTGCTGCGCCGCTTGTGCCAGTCGCCCCTCCGCATCCAGCCTGGCCAGTGTGGCGTGCCGGTCCAGAAGCTGATCGGCCGCGGCCCGGATGGACGCGATTGCCGGATCGCCGCGCAGCGTATCCGCGCGCGAAGGGTCCAGCGCCACCAACTGGCCGATTGCGCCCAGCGCGCGCGTGGTATCGCCGGCGGCGGCGGAGGAGACAACGGTTTGCACGAGGTCCTGCAGGCGGACGCTGTCCTGGTCCGGCAGGGGCTTGCCGATGATGTCGATCAGCTTGGCGACATCGGCCGGCGACAACTCGTTGAGCAGCGTCGCGACAGAATCGCCCAGAGCCTCAGCAGCGCCGGACGGAAGCGGCCCCATCTTTGGAGCTGACGAAGGCACACTACCTGTGATCGGGGACAGGTCCGCAGGTGGGGGGCCAGGACCGATCGCTCCCAGGTCCATGCTTCGATTGTCCTCCAGGCTGGCGCCGCGCGCCAGTGAAAACGGCTGAAGCTCTGAGCTGGCCAGCGCGGCTTGGGGGTCGAGCGACCGATCGACTCCTGCCCGGATGGACGCGGTTGCCGGATCGGCACGTAGAGTATCCGCGCGCGAGGAGTCCAGCGCGACCAATTCGCCGATTGCGTTGCGCGCGCGCGTTGTATCGCCGGCCGCGACGGAAGAGACGACGGTTTCGACAAGGTCCTGCACGCGGACGCTCTCCTGCTCCGGCAACCGCCTGCCGAGGATATCGATCAGCTTGGCGGCATCGGCCGCCAATAACTCGTTGAGCAGGCCAGCGACGGAATCGCCCAGGGCCTCAGCCGCGCCAGGCGGAAGCGGCCCCGTCTTCCGAGCCAAGGAGAGCACGCGACCGGCGATCGGGAACATGTCCGTACGTGGGGGGCCGGGACCGATCGCTCCCAGATCCATGTTTCGATTGTCCTTCAGACAAGTTGGCTGACGCTAGAGAGAATGCGACTGAAGCTGTAACATTGGTTATCCGGGTTGGTCGCAGCCGCAGCGCCCACCCGACATCGGCGCTTTGGATCAGAATATACCTTATGGCAATCAACTCAAACCGTTGTATTCTCGCCCTGACGCTGCTGGTGGTCTGCTATCCGCGCTCTGGCATGTGCGAGGCACGGCTGCCTCAAATTCTCAGCACTCATATGGTATTGCAGCGCGACATGCCAATTCATATCTGGGGCTGGTCGGCTCCCGGCGAAAAGGTTTCGGTCGCGTTCCTTGGAACCAGCCGTGAAGCTGCCGGCGACAGCTTGGGCAACTGGAGCGTCTTCCTGCCTCCGCAGCCTGCCGGCGGCCCGTACCAGCTCACCGTAACCGCGGCCAACAAGATTGTTTTGGACGATGTTTTGGTGGGCGATGTTTGGTTCGCATCCGGCCAGTCGAACATGGAGATGCCGCTCAAAGGATTTCCCGGCGCGCCTCTGAACAACTCCGCGGAGGAAATCGCGCATGCCGGCCACCCGCGGATTCGCCTCCTGCATATTCCCCAAAAAGCCGCCGACTATCCTCTTCGCGACAGCGACGCCTCCTGGACGGTCTGCTCTCCGGAAACGGCCGCCAACTTTTCGGCGGCAGCCTATTTCTTCGGACGCGACTTGGAAGCCCGCGAGCAGGTTCCCATCGGGCTGATCGACGACACTTGGGGCGGCACGGTCGTCGAAGCGTGGATGAGTCTCCGCGCCATCTCGTCGGATGCCGGCCTCATGCCGGTCTTCGCCACGCGCGCTCAGATGATGGAGTCGCAGGCTGAAAACGAGGCCATCCTGGCGAGAGAAAAGCGCGAGATTCTGGCTGCCCAGCAGGCGGGCCAGGAGCCGCCGCATTTCCCCTGGCGCCCAGATCCGGCGTCCTGGGCGCCGGCTGCATTGTTCAATGGGATGGTTGCTCCCGTGACGAACTACACCATCAAAGGCGTCATCTGGTATCAGGGCGAGTCCAACAGCCGGCGGACCTTCGCGCCGATGTACGTCAAACTTTTTCCGGCTCTCATCGCCGACTGGCGCGCACAATGGCACGAGGGCGACTTCCCATTTCTGTTCGTGCAGATCTCCAACTTCACTTCGGATTCGACCGAAGCCTGGGCCGTCATCCGCGAGGCGCAGCGCCGCACTCTCTCGGTAGCGAATACCGCCATGGCCGTGACCATCGACATCGGGAACCCGGATAATGTCCATCCTGCCGACAAACAGACCGTGGGTGCGCGTCTCGCGTTGGCCGCGCGCGTCTTGGCCTACGGCGAAAACGTGGAGTATTCCGGCCCGCTCTTCCGGCAGGCCACACCCGAGGGTGGCGACGTGCGTGTCTGGTTCGACCACACGGCCGATGGACTGGTGGCCAAGGGAGGCGCTCTGGAGGGCTTCGAGATTGCCGGCGGCGACGGCCGCTTCGTCAGCGCGTCGGCGCGCATCGACGGCAAGACGGTGGTGGTCACCAGCGCACACGTAGCGGACCCCAAGTACGTGCGCTACGGGTGGGCGAACGCACCTGTCGTCAATCTCTGTAATTCCGACGGATTGCCCGCCTCTCCCTTCACATCCCAAGACGTGATCCCCGCTCCGTAGGAATGCGAGTGGCGGGTCCGCCATCGAATATGCTGGTTGAAGCGCAAAAGGGGCGCGGGTCGCCCCGTTTTGCGCAACCTGTTTAGAGGAGAACGCATGGAATACAGAATGTTGGGCGCGAGCGGACTGGAGGTGTCGGTGCTGAGTTTCGGCACCATGACGCTGGGCGGCGAGGGACGTTTTGCCGCCATGGGCAATGTGCAAGTGGAGGAGGCGCGCCGGCACGTGGACATCTGCATCGAGGCCGGCGTGAACCTGTTCGACACTGCGGATATCTACTCGTTCGGCAAATCGGAGGAGGTGCTCGGCCAAGCGCTCGGCGCGCGGCGCAAGGACATCGTCTTGGCGACGAAGGTCTTCGTTCGACTGGAGGCCGGCACCAACAAGGCCGGCCTCTCGCGCCGTCATATCCTGGAAGCCTGCGACGCGAGCCTGCGCCGTTTAGGTACGGATTACATCGACCTCTACCAGGCGCACAACTTCGATTCCCTCACGCCTCTCGACGAGACGTTGCGAGCTTTCGACGATCTGGTGCGCGCCGGCAAGATCCGCTACGCCGGCTGCTCCAACTATTCCGGGTGGCAACTGATGAAGGCCATGTCCATCTCCGGCCGCCTGGGGATTCGGCGTTATATCTCGCAGCAGATCAACTACTCGCTGCTCGCGCGCGACGCCGAACTCGAACTTGTGCCCGCCGGTCTCGACCAGCGCGCGGGCATCATGGCCTGGAGTCCGCTGCAATTCGGCCTATTGTCCGGGAAGTTTCGCCGCGGCCAGGCGCGGCCCGCGGAGTCGCGGCTCAACAGCCTGGACGCGCCGGGCACGGTGGACGAAGAACGGCTCTACAGGATTGTCGACGCCCTGACCGAAATCGCCGCCCAACGCGAAGTATCCATCGCCCAGGTAGCCCTGAACTGGGTGATGCGCAAACCCGGCGTGGACACTGTCATCATCGGCGCGCGCACCGAGCAACAACTGCGTGACAACCTTGCCGCCGCAAGTTGGAATCTAACGGACGCCGAAGTGGAAAAGCTCGACGAGGTCAGCGCGCTCCCTCTGCCTTACCCTTACTGGCATCAGCAGAAATTCGCGGGTGATCGCAATCCGCCCGCTAAGCACGTGAGATAACACTTACGGTTCCATCGATAGGTCGATATTCAGAGTCTGCGTGTACTGCTGGCTGAGGTTGCCGGCGTTATCCAGGACCCGCACACCTACCGTGTGTGCACCGGCACCGCTCACGCTAACGGTAGCAGTGGATGCTGCCACGCTCGTTACCGGACCACCATCCACCCAGTACAGAATCCGGCTGACGCCGCTGCCGGCGTCGCTGGCGGTGATCGTAACCGATACGGGAGAGCTATGGTTGCGGCCGTCAGCGTCCGCCGCGGGTATGAGGCCCAGACTGGCGCTGGGTGGCGTAAGGTCGGCTGATGCGGGCGCTGGAAGCAGGAGGACGCCGCTGATGGGATTCAGAGTCAGACTCACGTTGCCGCCGGAAACGGTGTAAGTGGCGCCGCCGACGGCATCCTGTACCTTTGTGCCGTCCGGATAATACGCACCCACAGGAATTACCGGCGTATTGGCGCCGGAGCCGTTATTCAGCGCTACGATGGCTGTCTCGCCGCCCGCAATGGTGCGTGCATACGCGTAGGTATTGGCGGCGCTCGAGGGCTGCTGCGTGTCGCCGGTGAGCAGCGTGACGAATGTCCCGCTCACCAACGAGGTGTGCTGTTTGCGCAGATGGGCCAGCGCCTTGTAGTAAGTGATGACGCTCTGGTCCGGCGGGCCGTAAATGGAAGGGTCGCCGGGCTGATCGGTCCATGGATACGGCGCCCGGGAGTAGGGATCGCCCTTCGGACCATTCGCGCCGCTAAAACGTGAAGGTGCATTGATGGCTGCTTCATCGCCATAAAAGACCATGGGCGCGCCAAGGTAAGTGAATTGGAACAGTGCAGCCAGTTCGAGCCGTTGTTTGGCTTGGATGAGGCCTGTGTCGCCGAGTTCTGTCATCACAAACAGCGCGCGATTCGTGTCGTGCGAATCAATCAGGTTCAGCATGGCCGCGGTGACTTGCGGCGGATAGTCGTCGCGCACGGCGCGGCTGGCCGTGTCGAACTGGCTGGGTGTCAGCGGGATGATAGCATCGCTGCCATTGTCATTATCGTCCACCCAGTTATTCGGCCAGCGCACGAAGCCGGTCACATTGCGCCGGAAACGATAATTCATCACCGAATCCAGTTGATCGCCGGCCAGCCACTGGCTGGCATTGTTCCAGATCTCGCCGATCAGCGGCCCATCGGGATTGTAGCCCTTGCCGAATTGCCGCACGTCCACCCACCAGGAGTGCGGAAAGTTGGGGTCGGGGGCCACATCAAAGCGCCAGCCCCCGGCGCCTGCGTTATACCAGGTCTGCATCACGCTGCCGGAGGTGCGATAGAAGAAATCTTGCACGGCGGCCTGAGTGTGATCGAAGGTCGGCAGAGTGTTCACTCCGTCCCAGCCGGGATAATCCGCCGTGGTGCACGGCACGTGGGTGTCGCCGGGATTGAAATGGAACCATGACCGGTACGGCGAGCCCAGCGATTGACATGCGCCTAGAGCGGGGAACCGGTTGTACTCATTGAAATAGGTGCTGTCCGACGAAGCATGATTCCAAACCGCGTCGAAGATCGCGCGCATGCCCCGCTGCTTCATGGCGGTCAGCAGTGAGGTCAATGCGGAGTTGCCGCCGAGAGCCGGATCGACTTGCAGAAAGTCATCGGTATCGTAGCGGTGGTTGGAGCTGGCCTCGAAGATCGGAGTCAGATAGATCGCATCGAAACCCAGACCTTGGATATAATCCAGCTCGTTTTGTATGCCCAGTAAGTCACCGCCGTAGAAGATACTGCCGAAATTGTTATAGCAGGGCAGGCTCTGGTTGTTGGGATCGCAGAGCAGCGTGTTCCATACGGTAACGGCTATGTCAGCGCCTGGTCCTGCGCCGTAGAACGAGGGGCAGCCGGACGTGCTTCCCGGCACGCAGTAGTCGTTCGTGGCATCGCCGTTGCGGAAACGGTCAGGGAATATCTGGTAGACATTGGCGGCAGCCATCCAGGCCGGGGTCTGAAAACCGGGTGTGTAGGCCGTAATCTGGAAGGCATCCAGAGGCTCGGTAGCAGCCGCCGCGCCGGCGCCGTCTTTGTTCACGTTGTCATAATCGTCTATGTAGTCGTCGCTATAATAGGCCGTGCCGGAGCCGTTGGAGATCACGAATTTGTAGTACACGACCGCGGGCTTGGCGGGTGTAGTGTAGTCGATCGTGTAGGTATCGTAGACTGTGCCGTTGACCGTTTTCGTTTCGAGAAAAGTCATTGGCGAATCGATGGGTCCGGTGGTATTTCCCGCGCCGGTATCGAACAGATATACGCGCAGACGGACTTCGGTGGTGCCTAAGTGAGCCGTCCTGAGACGCAGCGTCACTGTGCTTCCCGCCGGCACGGCGCCTTCCTGGCTGCGATAATACGGATCGAACGTGTTGTGATATAGCGCCGCAGGATTTACAGCGTTACCAGTGTTATTGACCGAAAAGGGCGGCGTACTGGCCCCATTGGCCGTGCTGTTCACGGCAAAGTACTGCGTATAAACGGCCGACACGCCCACGCTGCCGCCCGCGTTGCCGTTGGGAGCCTGGCCATAAACGTAGCCCGTGCTCGAGGTCAGCAAACCCAGAAAGAGAAACGACGCCGGCATGCCGCCACCGGTGACGGCAGACCACGGAATGGCAAATTCGCGGCTGCTGCCCATCGATGCATAGGTGCCGTAACTCGAAGTCTGGCCGGTCCAGTTGCCACTACCGTCCGACTTACGACATTCGTTGTAGCCATTCTTGAAATAGGTGACGAATTGCGCCCGGAACGGCAGGGTAGCGATCTCCTCGCCATCGTAATTGAATCCCGTGAGGTTGCCATTCGCGTTCGTGCCGCCCCCGGGCGGATTCGCCGGGTTTGCGTCGACATAGAGAACCGCCCCCTCGTTCACGTTGGCGTTGGCGATGCCCACGTAGAGGTTCGACGCATCCCACGTCATGTACCAGGTTTGGCCGGTGTTCGTGCCGATCTGGTTGGTGCCGTTCTGGCCGCCGCCATATTCACCCGGCTGGATCACGCCATCGATCACCGGCGTCTTGAATTGGGCATGGAGAGAAATGCTGCCGGCTGTCAGGAAGATCGCCGCCAGCCCGATGCGCGAAGCGGCGGTGCGGGAGATGCTCGTCACGGTAGGCCTCCTGGTGTGCCTAAGACACTGCCTTAGAGTCTACCATTATCCACTTAGGGCCCTTGAGGGCTCAGGAGCCGCTTAAGACCCTCCATGGCCTTGCCAAACTCTTCCCAGTTGCCGTTTTGCATGGCTTTCTGTGCGTTTTCGAACTGTTTCCTCGCCTGCTCCAGGTTTTCCTCCCGAACGGGTGCGGCCGCGGCATTCACTGAAGGAGGCGCAGTCTGAAATACGGCTGAGACGGCTTCGTCGAGTGTAGGCTCCATCATCACCTTGTTGCCTGACACCACGATTACCCGTTTAAGCTGCGGAATATCGGCGCCTTCCGCGATTAGGTAAACCGGCTCAACATACAGAAACGAATTCTCGATGGGTATCACGATCAGGTTCCCCCGGAAGACGTGCGAGCCCTTCTGGTCCCAAAGGGACAGTTGTTCGGAGATGGTGGTGTTCTGATCGATCATCGCTTCGATCTGCATCGGGCCATACACCAGCTTCTCTTTGGGGAGCCGGTAGACCAGCATGTGACCGTAATTCGGAAAATCGCATTGCGCGGCCATCCACCCGATCATGTTGTCCCGCTGCGGCGGCGTGAAGGAGGTCATTAGCAGATATTCGAGCTGGTTGCTGCCCGGCAGCTTCATCAGTATGTAGTAAGGCTGCATGGGAAGGGCATTCCCCGCGTACTTCTGGTTAGCCGTTACCCAAAGGTCCTCCTGGTTGTAAAAGACCTGCGGATCGGTCATGTGAAAGGAGCGGTACATATCAGCTTGCACCGAAAAGAGGTCCTCGGGATAGCGCAGGTGGGCCTTTAGTCCAGCCGGAAGCTGGCTCAGATCCCGGAAGACCCCGGGGAAGGCATGCCGGTATGCCGCCAGCACGGGGTCCTGCGGATCCATGTCGTAAAACTGAACGGTTCCATCGTACATGTCCACGACAACCTTAACCGAATTGCGAATGTAGTTCAGTGTGTTGCCGTCGGCGTCCGTATGGGGAGTCGAATAAGGGAAGTTGTTCGTCGTGGTATACCCATCCTGAATCCAATAAAGCCGGCCGCCGCTCAGCACGACATAGGGATTGGAATCGAGTTGCAGGAACGGAGCAATATTCGCCACGCGTTCGTGCACGTTTCGCCAGATCTGGATTCGACTGTCACGCCTCAAATAGGACGTGAGCAGGATATTGACATCCGACTGCGTCCAGGAAAACAAAACCCGCTTCCAGAAGCTGTCTAGGGGAATGCCGCCCACGCCATGGTAGCTGGTGTAAACATTTTGATCGCCCTTCGGATAATCGAACTCCTTGACGCGCGTGGCCACGATCCGATAGCCTGGCATCGATTCACCGTAGTAGACCGACGGTTGGGTCACCTTCAGGCCGTAGTTGGACTCCGGAGGGATGTTCTCGAGGAGGTACTCTGGAAAGCCACTGCCGACCGTCTTCGAGACAAAACTCATCACAATGCCGTAACCGTGTGTAAATTGCAGATTTTCGTTGACCCAGGTCTGAGCTTTCTCGGGAAGAGACGCGGAAAGTTCGCGGGGAGAAAGCATCACCTGGTGATATCCGTCACTCAGATGGTAACGGTCTACGTTCACTTTGTAAAACTGGTAATAGAGGCGGATTTCCTGCGTCTGCCGGTACGTCTGCAATAGCGGCCGTGAATCCCAGAGGCGCACGTTCTGAATCGTATCCTCGTTTCGGGCAATCGCATCGGCGGTCAGATCGGCCAGCGCGGGATAGGAAGTCTCCTGGATGCGGTTCAGGCCATAAGCTTCCCGCGTCAGTTCTATGTTGTGCTTTAGGTATGGACTTTCCAGGACTAACTCACTCGGCTGCACCGTAAGATCTTGCACTAGGCCGGGTACCAGGTGGATAGCGCCCAGGTATAGAACGACATAGGCTGCCCCTGCGATCCAGATCATGCGGGAACGCGGCTGTACAAAATTCCACAACAGCAGCCCACACAAGATGGCGGAAGCTCCATCCATAATCCAGTAAGCGGGTAAGACCACATGCGCGGCGGTGTAACCTGCGCCGTAGACCACGCCGCGAGTCGAGTAGAGAAGCTGAAAACGGTCGAGGTAGAAGCCCCACCCGCAACTGCCGATAAGCACGAAGAGCAGAGTCGCCAGGTGAGGCATGGCGCCGCGATCCCCCGAAAGGTGGCCCCGCGGCCCGACGGCAATCAGCTTGAATACCCAGTAAGTGAACACGGCGGCCAAAAATGTGATTAATGCCAGTCCGGTCAGAGTGGTTTGCAGGAGTTTGTAGAACGGCAAGCGGAACACATAGAATCCCACATCTTTGCCAAACATCGGATCGGCAAGTCCGAACGCTCCGCCATAGCGGTAGCGGATCAGCGTGTCCCACTGCGCATAGAAGATCATGGCGACGAGCACGCCGATCAGAACCGCAACAATAATGATGGCCGCCTGAAAGCCCGAAGGAACAATGGCGAAGCTGCTGTCCTCCAGAAGGCGCGGCCCTTCTGCCGGTCCAATCCCTTGGAAGTCTCCGCCCCGGCGTGCGGCCAGCCTGAGATTGAGCCAAAAATAGAAGAACACCACCAGGAACGCGGCGGCAAACATCCCCCAGCGCACCGACCAGATCTCCCAGAAGATTCCGAGGTAGCCGAGTTGCTTCATCCACAGCCACTTCTGGATCCAGCCGGCGATGATCCCCAGCAGTATAAGCAGTGCGATGAACGCGCCAACGGCACGCGTGAGCAGCCGGGTCGCATTCATCGGGGGAAATTGTCTCATGGAAGATTGCCCTTTCCTCAACAGCGGGGAACGGAGGCCGCTCCTCTCCGCGAGTTTAACGCGCTGCATCTTAAGAAACCATAAAGATGGCCTTACGGATATCCTTATGCGTGGACGCGCGACCCGCCCGACGCTCGCGGCCCGCCACCACAGCCGCGCCCCGCCCCGCCGCGTTGACACTCCCACGGGCAGGTGATACGTGTATTGTCTCCGATAGGAACCAGCATGGCTGACGAGCACAAGCCCGACGGCCCCGCGCCGCCTCCTCCCGCGGGGGGCGAGGCGGGAACTCCTCCTGCAAAACCGGCCGCTCCGTCCGCCAAGGCCCCGCTGCCCAAGCCTCCGGCGGTTATGGCCGTTACGCCCTGGGAAAGCGACATCACCCAACTGCTCAAGGAACGCTTCGACGGCCAGATCCCGGAGTTCTCCACTTACCTGGGGCAGAATTTCCTGGTAGCCGCGCCCGAAGCGTTGGTCCCCGTTCTGGAAACGCTCAAGCTGGAGTTGGACTTCGATTACCTGGTGGACATCACGGCCGTCGATTACCCCAAGCGCCCCGAGCGCTTCGACCTGGTCTACATTCTCTATAGCTTCGCCCGCAACGAGCGCGTGCGGGTGAAAATCAGGATTCCGGATGGCTACCGCCCGGCCACCGCCGTCACCGTGCACCTGACGGCCAACTGGCTGGAACGCGAAGTGTTCGACATGTTCGGCATCCAGTTCGAAGGCCACCCCGACATGCGCCGCATTCTGTTGCCCGAGGAATGGCAGGGCCACCCCCTGCGCAAAGATTACTCGATTCTGAAGCAGGACCAGGCCTGGGTGCGTGAGAATCTGAGCATCGAAAGCGGACAATAGTCTGGTATGCCGGAAGCCACATATCTCGACGCCAACGAACTGGTGATCAACATGGGCCCCCAGCACCCCTCCACGCACGGCGTGCTGCGCGTGATCCTGAAGCTGGACGGCGAGAAGGTGATCGGCACCGAGTGCGTCATCGGCTACCTGCACCGCGGCGTGGAGAAGATCGGCGAAAACCGCACTTACCAGCAATTCGCTCCCTACGTGGACCGCATGGATTATGTCGCGGCGGTTTCCAACGGCTTGGGCTATTGCCTGGCCGTCGAGAAGTTGCTGAACATCGAAGCGCCGCCGCGTGCGCAGGCCGTCCGCGTGATCCTCACCGAACTGAACCGCATCGCCAGCCACCTCCTCTGGCTGGGCACGCACGCGCTCGATATCGGCGCCATTACGCCGGTTTTCTATTGCTTCCGCGAGCGCGAAGAGGTGCTCAAGATCTTCGAGAATTACTGCGGCGCGCGGCTCACCACGCATGCCTTCCGCATCGGCGGCCTGCAGTACGAAACTTACGAAGGTTTCGAGGAGCAGACCCGCAAGTTCTGCGATTGGTTCATCCCCAAGGTGGACGAATATGAACGCTTGCTCACCAACAATCGCATCTGGGTGGGCCGCCTGAAAAACGTCGGCGTTCTCACCGCCGACGAATGCAAGGAGTACGGCGTCACCGGTCCCGTATTGCGCGCCGCGGGCGTCAAGTGGGACCTGCGCAAGGCGCAGCCCTATTCCGGTTATGAACAGTACGAATTCGAGATCCCCATCGGCGAGAATGGCGATACCTACGACCGGTATACCGTGCGCATGGAGGAGATGCGCCAGGCCGTGCGCATCATCCGCCAGGCGGTAGACCGGCTCCCTGCCGGGCCCATCATGGGCAAGGTGCCCAAGGTGATCAAGCCCGCCGTGGGCGAGGTCTACGTTTCCATCGAAGCGCCCAAGGGCGAGCTGGGTTACTTCGTCGTCAGCGACAATTCCACACAACCGTATCGCGTGCGTGTGCGGCCGCCTTCATTCATCAATCTGCAAGCCCTCGACCGTATGGTGCGCGGCGGGCTGGTAGCCGACGTGGTGGCCATTATTGGTACGCTGGATATAGTACTCGGAGAGGTGGACCGGTGAGTATTTCGAAGTTTTTCAGAACCATCTTCCTGGTAGACCTCTTTCAAGGTCTCTGGGTAACCTTCCGCAATCAGGATCCGAAACGCATCTACACCGAGCAGTATCCGGCCGAGCGGCCCAAAGTCGCGGAACGCTATCGCGGCGCGCCCCGGCTCAATATCAATCCGGATAATGGCGAGACCCTTTGCATCGCCTGCAATCTCTGCGCGCTGGCATGCCCCGAGGATCTCATTGTGGTCGGCAGCGAGCGCAACGAAGAAACCCGCCGCAAAGAGCTGACCACCTTCACGTACGACACATCGCGCTGCATGTTCTGCGGTTTGTGCGAAGACGCCTGTCCCGTCGACGCACTCGAGCTGACGCAGGATTTCGAACTGGCCAGCTATACCCGCGAGGGCGCCATCTGGGACCGCCAAATGCTCGAAGAAGGTCCCCGGCCGACCCCATACAAATGCTGACCCCGGAACTGACCCAGGCCATCTTCTTCTACATCTTCGCCGCCCTGGTGCTCGGCGGCGCCGTCCTCACCATCACCCGCAGAAACGCCGTGCACAGCGCCATCTTCCTGATCGTCTCGCTCACCGGCGTGGCAGGCCTGTACCTCTTGCAGCAAGCCGAGTTTCTGTTCGCTGTACAGATCGTCCTGTACATCGGCGGCATCATGGTACTCTTCCTGTTCGTGATCATGCTGGTGAACCTGGACCAAGCCGCCAAGCAAAAACAGTTCAATGGGCAATGGTGGATCGCGCTGGCTTGCGTGGTGCTGGTGGGCGCGCAGATCTTCTATTTCGTTTCGAAGGGCAGCGCCGCATTCCGCATCGCACAGCCCGGCGCCATGGAGGCATCCTCCGGCCTGGGAAACACCGAAATGCTGGCGGACGTGCTGTTCACCCAATATCTGCTGCCGTTTGAGATCGCTTCCATCCTGTTGCTGGTGGCCGTCGTGGGAGCGGTGGTGATGGCCAAGAAGAGGCTCTAACGTGTACCCGATTACCACAGCGCACTACATCGCCTTGAGCGCGGCCCTTCTGCTGATCGGGACCGTGGGAGTGCTGACGCGCCGGAACATCGTCATTATTCTGATGTCCATCGAGCTGATCCTCAACGCGGTGAACATTAACCTGGTGGCCTTCTCGCACGTGCTGCACAATCTGAGCGGCCAGATTTTTGCCATCTTCGTGATTACCGATGCGGTGGCCGAAGCCGCCGTCGGGCTGGGCATCCTGATCGCACTGTTCCGCAACAAGGAGACGGTGCTGGCCGACGAGGTGGACCTGCTGAAATGGTAGAGAACCCGTGAACTTCCTGGACCTGATCTGGCTCATCCCGCTATTTCCTCTCGGCGGCGCGGTGCTGATGCTGCTGTTCGGAAAGTTCCTCGATCCGCAACCCGCATCGGAGGTAGCCGTCGCGCCGGGCCTCGAGCAGGCACCCCCCGCACGGGAGCACGGCCACGCAGCCGGCCATCATCCAGCCTCGCCCCTTAAAACGGTCGTCAGCCTGTTGTGTCCCGGCGTGGTGCTGATTTCCCTGCTGCTTTCCATCGGTGCGGTCTGGCAACTGGCCTCGCAACCCACACGCATCCACCAGGTCATCCAGTTCACCTGGCTCGCGGGCCTGCCATTCCACATGATGAACGGCCACCTGGCGGTCTTCAGCGCCGACTGGGGCTTTCTGCTCGATCCGCTCAGCTCCGTGATGATCCTCGTAGTGACCGGCGTAGGTTTCCTGATCCATGTCTACTCCATCGGTTACATGGCCCACGATAACGGTTACTACCGCTTCTTCGGCTACCTGAATCTCTTCATCTTTTTCATGCTGATGCTGGTGCTGGCGAACAACTACGCGCTACTGTTTGTAGGTTGGGAAGGCGTGGGTTTGTGCAGTTACCTGCTGATCGGGTTCTACTTTCATAAGAAGTCAGCCGCGGACGCGGGCAAAAAGGCATTCATTGTAAATCGCGTTGGTGATGCAGGATTCATCCTGGGCATGCTGCTGATGCTCAGCGTGCTGGGGACCGTACGCTTCGTGGACGTAAACGCGGCGCTCTCGAGCGGCCATTTCCACGCCGAGGCAGCCGGCTTCGGCGTGCTGAGCGCCATCGGCCTGCTGCTTTTCATCGGCGCCACGGGTAAGTCCGCGCAATTCCCACTCTATGTGTGGCTGCCGGATGCCATGGAAGGTCCTACGCCGGTCTCCGCGCTCATCCACGCCGCCACCATGGTGACCGCCGGCGTCTACATGGTGGCGCGTTCCTCGGTTCTGTACCGATTGGCGCCGCAGACACTCGAGGTTGTGGCGGTGGTGGGCGCCT
>Ga0335078_10002324_pt1 | contig 28862 bp, 24 predicted proteins | sample Lox_Sample_32_FD_206711 | JGI IMG/M metagenome (GOLD analysis project Ga0335078, IMG submission 206711) | Soil microbial communities from Loxahatchee National Wildlife Refuge, Florida, United States - Lox_Sample_3.2 | ecosystem: Environmental > Terrestrial > Soil > Wetlands | place: USA...
CGCCGGCGCAGATGGCCGCGCCCAGGGCGCTGCTCTCGGTGACGGCCGGGATGTGCACCGGCACCCCGAGCACGTCGGCCATGATCTGCGGCCAGAGCCGGCCGCGGCCCGCGCCGCCGGTGAAGACGACCTCGCCGAACGTCAGGCCGGTCAGCTCGGTGATGATGTCCCGGTGCCCGCGGGCCACGTAGGCGGCGGCTTCCTCGATGGCCCGGACGCAGGCGCCGCGGCCGCTCGCCACCGGGTCGCCGACGTCAAACTGCAGGAACGACGGGCTCGCGTGCGCCCAGCGCTTCGCGTTCATCAGGTTGGACAAGATCGCGATCACGCCACCGGAACCGGGCGGCACCGCGGCCGCGGTCTCCTCCATCACCACGTAGGGGTCGACGCCCCGGGCCCGGGCCAGGGTGACCTCGGTGTCGCAGAACGCGTCCCGGAACCAGCGCATGCTCATCCCGCAGTAGAAGCCGATGCCCTCCAGCATCCACTCGCCCGGCACCGCGTGGCACAGCGTCCGCAGCCGGACCTGCGGGTCGATGAGCGGCTCGGCCAGCAGCACCGTGTTCTGCCAGAATGTCCCGGCGACCACGGTGTACTCGTCCCGCTGCGCGCCCGCGCCGAGCAGGCCGAGCTGGGTGTCTCCGCCGCCCGCGGCCACCGGCGTACCCGGGCGCAGCCCGGTCAGCTCGGCCGCCGCCGCGCTGACCACGCCCACCACCGTGCCGGGGTCCACCACCGGCGGCAAGACCTCAGCGGCCAGGCCGCTCAGCGCCGGGATGGCCTGCGACCAGCCCCGGCCGGCCAGCGAGAACATGCCCGAGCTCGACCCGCAGGAGGGCTCGGTCACGTGCTCGCCGGTCAGCCGGTACACGATCCAGTCGCTGAGCATGCCCAGGCTGGCGGCGCTGGCCAGGATGTCCGGCCGGTGCCGGGCCAGCCAGCGCACCCGGGCCGGGGAGGTGATGGACACCCAGTCGCCGGCCTCGGCGTAGATCTTCTCCGCGGCCCCCTCGCGGATGAGGTCCCCGGCCTCGGCGAAGGCCCGGCTGTCCACGTTGGGGCAGGCGAAGATCTCGCGCCCGCCCGCGTCGTACAGGACCATGCCCTCGCGCATGCTCGTCGCCGCGACGGCCGCGACGTCGGCCCCGGCCGCGCCGGCCCCGTTATCTGCCGAGCGCAGCGCGTCCCGGACGCAGGCGGCGATGGCCTGCCAGCCGGCCACGACGTCGAAGTCCTGGCCGCCGGGCACGCCGGGCGGCTCGCGGTGGGTCCACTCGCGCTGCCCCACGCCGGCCTGCTCCCCGGCCTCGGTGAACAGCACGGCCCGGCAGCTCCCGGTGCCCGCGTCGATGGCCAGCAGGTACGGTCCGCTCATCCCGCCGCGCTCCGGTGTATGACCTGGGCCTGTATGGCCTGGGCTTGCCGGGCCCGGGCTTGTATGGCCTGGGCTTGCAGGGCCGCGGGGTTCACCACGTTGGCGGGCACCCGCCCGGCCAGCAGCTCGGCCACCGCGGTCACCGCCTGCTGCGCCCCCCGGGTCAGGGTCTCGGCGGTGGCCCCGCCGATGTGCGGGGTGACGAAGACGTTCGGCATCGTCAGCAGCGGGTGCGGATGGCCTGGCGCCGTCCGCTCCAGCACGTCCAGCGCCGCGCCGCCGAGGCTGCCCTGCTCCAGCGCCTGCCGCAGGGCCCGCTCGTCGACCAGCGACTCGCGCGCCGTGTTGATGAAGTACGCGCCGGGCCGCATCTGGGCGAACCGGTCGCGGGAGAACATCCGCCGGTTCTGCGGGGTCAGCCGGGCGTGCAGCGAGACGATATCCGAGCGGGCCAGCAGCGTGTCCAGCGACACCAGTTCGACGTCGCTCTCGCCCCGGGGAGCCGGCGGCTCCGGGTCGTAGCCCAGCACGGCGAAGCCGAGCGCCCGGGCCCGCCGGGCCACCTCGCGGCCGACGTGACCGAGCCCGACCAGGCCCATGGTCAGGCTGGGCGCTTCGGCGCCGAAGAACTCCCGCCCCTCGAAGACCGACTCGGCGAAGCCGCCCCCGTCCAGCAGGTACCGGCTGGCCCGCGGCACCGCCCGGATCAGCAGCAGGGCGAAGGCGATGGTCAGCTCGGCGACCGCCTCGGCGTTCTTGCCCGGCGTGTTCACCACCGGGATGCCGCGGTCGGTCGCGGCGGCCACGTCCACGTTGACCGGCCCGCCCCGGGCGCAGCAGACCAGCCGCAGCGGGGCCGCGCCGAGCACCTCGGCGCTGACCGCCGCGCCGTGCACGACCAGCACGTCGTGCCCGGCCACGGCGCGGGCCACCTCGGCCGGGTCGCCCACGTACTCGCGCAGCCCGCGCTCGGACTCGGTGACCGGCGGCGCGCAGGTTACGTCAGCGATCTGCATCGTGGTCAGCTTCACCCGGCCGTCCAGGGCGGCCAGGGCCGGGGCGAAGGCGGACACCGGCATGTAGGGGTCGCCGACCACCAGGACGCGCAGGGTCACGGGTAGACGTAGGTCGGCTTGAGGTCGATCGCGTGCCCGCTGCCCGACTCGAGGACGAATTTGATCAGCGGCCCGGTGTCCACGTAGTAGAACTCGATGGTCTCGCCGATCCGGCCGCCCATCAAGATCTCCGCGCCGCGTTCGCTCCAGTGCTTCTTCAGCGCCTCGCTGTCTTCCGCCGAGTGCTTCATGCACGCGATGTGCTGCACGCCCTCGCCGTGCGTGTCGAGGAACTCCTGGTAGATGCTGGGCCCGCTGACCGGCTGGATGAGCTCGAAGCCGAGCCCGTCGACCATGGTCTCGGCGCCGATCATGCGGAACTCGCAGGGCTGGCCGCGGACCACGGTGTCGTGCAGCAGCGGCGGCTTGTAGTCGAACACGCTCCACGGGCCCCAGCCGAGGTTCTCCGTATAGGAGCGCAGCGCGGATTCCATGTCCGCGACCACCACGGCGATCTGCGTGATCGTCATGGGCACCGCCGGCGGCACGATTCGCGCGCCGTTACCGCTTGCCATCCGGTTCCTCCTCGGGTGCTCGCATCTGCCGGGCCAGCAGGTTCAGGTTCCCGGTCAGGCCGGCACCGCCGGCGCGGCCTCCTCCTGGTCGGAGCATTCGCTCATCACCTGCGCATCTGCTCGTACCTGCAGTATCTGCCCCCTGTGCCGGCCATGGCAACCCCGCCCCGCGATTCCCCACGTCGGCCCCCGCCCGCACGCCCGGATGTCCTCCCGAACCGATGAATTTGACTCTTTACCGGATCTGCTGATTGTTTACTCACAGAGGCGGCGCGGAGCAGGCGCGTCAGCGCAGGCAGCAGGGGGATCGGGCCGGAATCGCGGCGCGCAGCGCCCACGGGCGGGCACTGCGCTGCACGGTCAGTGTGCGCGGTATGTCGCTAGGTCGTGCGGCAGCGAGCGGAACCCGGCGTCCTGAACGGTTCAGGTCGGAGGATGGGCGCCGAGGTCAGCCAGGATCATCTTTACGACATCGCAGGCCAGGGACGTCCGTCTGGGTGCGAGTTGCGTGCAGACGGCAACGCGCCCGGCGGTAGTGTCACCGCACTATGCGGCAGCCAGAGGGTCGAGATACCCGGTGACCAGCGCAGACGCGGTAGCGGCCGGGTCCTGACCACGGCACAGCTACCCCGCAGCGCCGGCCATGGCTACTCGGTGGTCCTGCACACCGCGCCACCCGGTAAGACGGCTATCCCCCTGCAGGATTATCCCGAATCATCACCGGGGCCGATGCGGGCGAGCGCGGTGGAAGGCCAGAATTGAGGTATATCTCAAGAGGGAGGACCACTTTTGATGATTGAGGTACAGGGCCTCACGAAGCGGTACGGCGCGAAAACCGCCGTCGACGGGCTGACGTTCGGCATCGAGCCGGGCAAGGTCACCGGCTTCCTGGGCCCGAACGGGGCCGGCAAGACCACCACGATGCGGTGCATCCTCGGGCTTGACTACCCAGACGCTGGCACCATCACGGTGGACGGCCGCGACTACCACGACCTGGGATACCCGATGCGCGAGGTTGGCGCGCTGCTCGACGCGAAGGCGGTGCACGGCGGCCGGTCGGCCTACAACCACCTGCTCTGCCTGGCGCAGACCAACAACCTGCCGAAGCGCCGCGTCGGCGAGGTCCTCGAGCTTGTCGGCCTCGCCGAGGTGACGAAGAAGCGGTCCAAGGGGTTCTCGCTCGGCATGAGCCAGCGCCTTGGCATCGCCGCGACCCTGCTCGGCGATCCCAAGGTGCTGATGTTCGACGAGCCGGTCAACGGGCTCGACCCCGAGGGCATCTTGTGGATCAGGAACCTGATGAAGGCCCTGGCCGCCGAGGGGCGTACGGTCTTCGTCTCCAGCCACCTGATGTCGGAGATGGAGTACACCGCCGATCACCTGATCGTGATCGGCCGGGGCAAGCTGATCGCGGACTGCTCGATGCCGGAGTTCATCGCGGGCTCCTCCGGCGCGGCCGCGCGGGTGCGCACCCCGATGGCGGACGACCTGATCAAGGCCGTGATCGCCCGGGGCGCGACCACGGCCACTGACGACGACGGCGCCATCGAGGTCCGCGGGATGACCACGGAGGCGATTGGCGACATCGCGTTTGAGCAGGGCATCAGGCTGTACGAGCTGAGCACGGTCCGCGCCTCGCTCGAGGAGGCGTTCATGGAACTGACCGCGAGCAGCGTGGAGTATCACGCCGGGATTCCGGATGCGACCACGACTATCGGAAGCGGGGTCTGAGCGATGGCCACCACGACAACGCCGAACGTGCGGCTCCCCTCGCTGCCGCCGGCCACTGGGCGGGCCGGGCTGCGGGGCGCGGTCGCCTCGGAGTTCACCAAGATCCGCTCGGTCCGGTCCACCTACTGGACCCTGGCCGCGCTGCTGGTCGTCTCCATCGGCATCGGCGCGGCGATCACGGCGGGCCAGGCGGCCAACTTCACCCACAACCCGCCCAACAAGGCCGGGTTCGACGCCGCCCAGACTTCGCTGGCCGCGTTCTTCGAGATCGGCCAGCTGATCATCGCGGTGATCGGCGCGCTGGCGATCACCTCCGAGTATTCCACCGGGATGATCCGCACCTCGCTGACCGCGCAGCCCCGACGCGGCCCGATTTATGCCGCGAAGGCGATCGTGCTCACGTCGGTGGCGCTCGTCGTCTCGCTCGTCACGTCGTTCATCGCGTTCTTCGTCGGCCAGGCGCTGCTGTCGGGCACCGGCGTGAGCGCCTCGCTGTTCCACTCCGTCACGATCCCGCAGAACGCGAACGTGATCTGCCCGCAGCAGGGCAACGTGGTCGGCGGCGGCGGGCTGCCACCCGGATGCAAGGTGGTGTTCTCCGGCACCGATGTGATCCACCCGTCCACCGTGCTCATCGCGATCATCGGCTGCGCGCTGTTCGTCACGCTGGTCGCTCTCCTCGCGTTCGGCGTCGGTGCGATCGTCCGGCACACCGCGGGCACGATCGCGATCGTGATCGCCGCGCTGTTCATCATCCCGGTCCTCGAGCAGGCGCTGCCGGACAACTGGCGCTGGGACATCATGCGGTTCCTGCCGGACGCTGCGAACCGGGTGATCTCGGTCACCGTCGGCCCCGGCAACCCGCACCTGTGGCCGGCCTGGCCGCAGCTAGGCGTGACGGCGCTATGGACCGCGGCCCTGGTCGCCGGGGGCGCCTACCTGTTCCGCAAGCGCGACGCGTAAGCCAGAACCTTCAGGTCAAACCCAACGGCGGGCTGACGCCGATGTGACGGTCCGCCGGAATGCCGGGCGCTGGCACGCCACGACATTCCGGAAATTCACCATGGCGGAGTTGATCCCCCACGCTGCGAGTTGTCAGAGTGGGGAAGCGGCCTCGATCACGAGATGGCGCGCTGAACTGGCCGGACGGTTGTGGGATTTATCAAAGACACCTCTATCCGGCACAAAGTGACATTCATCGGCTGGCGCACCGGCGAAGCCAGGGCGTTTTGTAACTTTTATCCGGAACGGTGAGCCTGGATCCGGGCCGGGGAAGAGCCGGCCCCCAATCTCCTGTCATCGCGCCTCATCCAAGGCGCGTCTTTCGCCCCATCCACGCCGTCTCTTGCAGATCTAACGCTCCGGGAAGGTATGAATGTGGCGCTGTGCACCAAAGAGTGTGCACGTTGCCACGTTCATGCCATTCCCGACTTGGGTCCTAGGCGGCCGCGCGCTCGAGCTCGAGCAGGCGGAGCGCGGCGAGTTCGTTCGTGACCAGGACGTCGAGGAACCCGCCGCGCAGCGCGCCGAGGATCGCCTCGACCTTGTGCAGGCCGCCGGCCACCCCGACCACCTGGGGGATCTGGGCCAGGTCGGACAGCTCGATGCCGATCCGGCGGTCGTGAATGGGCAACCGGACGACGGAACCCGAGGCGTCGAAGAACTGCCCCAGGATGTCCCCGACCACGTGGTGGCCGCGGAGCTCACGGACGTCGAGAGCCTCCAGGTAGCCCATCTGCACGATGGTGGCGTCCGCGGTCGGCGTGCCGACCCCGACGATCGCCTGTTCCACGCCGCAGGCCTGCTCCAGCACCTGCTGGATCGCGGGCTCGGCCTTCAGCGCCGCGGCCAGCTCCGGGGTGGACGCCACGATCGGGGTGGGGATGACCGTCGCGCTGGTCATCTCGCCCTCGGCGGCGCCCTCGCCCTGGGACGACAGGAAGGCCGGCAGGTAGGCGTCCACCCCTCCGGTCAGCGACACCATCCGGACCGGGCCGACCGCGCCGAAGTTGGTCGCGGCGATGACGCGGGACACCGTGTCCCCCCAGCCCACGCCGAGGCTCCCGCCCGGCCGCAGGTGGGTGCTCATGAACTGGGCGCCGCCCAGGCCCAGCCGCGCGTTCAGCGCGGGTCGCGAGCCCTCGCCCGAAGGATGATCCGGCACGACCAGCGCCTCGGCCAGGCCGAACACCCGGCGCAGCTGCCTGCTCACCTCGAACGCGTTCAGGTGGTCGGCGTTGAGGCTGATCGTGACCAGGCCGACCTTGCGCGCCCGGTCCAGCATCCGGCCGACCGACGCGCGGGACACCGAGAGCCGCTTGGCGATCTCGTCCTGGGTCAGCTCGTCCTTGTAGTAGAACCAGGCCACCCGCAGGAGCAGTTCCTCGCTGCCTGACCGGCCATCCTGCTCCGTCCTCACGAGCCTGCCCCCTCCGCTGCACTGCTCATATGTCAAGCATATGAGCATTTGCTCACAGGGGCTTCCCGCTCGGGTCTCCGGCCGGCTCAGCGCCTGATTGTCCTGGCTGCCTGCGGCGCCGCTTCCGCCATGGCTCGCACCCGTGCGGGTGTCAGCGGCAGCGCGCTGACGTCCTGGCTGCCGCCAAGCGCGTCGCGCACCGCGCTGGCCAGCGTCGCCCCGGCGGCGGTGATGCCGCCTTCGCCGGCGCCGCGGACGCCCAGCGGGTTGCCCGGGGCCGGGGCCTGCTCCGAGACCAGGAGGTCGATCCGGGGGATCTCCGCCGCCGTCGGCATCCGGTAGTCCATGAACGTAGTCGCCGTCGGCTGGCCGGATTCGTCGTAGCAGAGCTCCTCCAGGAGCGCGCCGCCGATGCCCTGCGCGGCCCCGCCCCGCAGCTGGCCCTCGACCATGGTCGGGTTGACGGCCCGGCCGACCTCGTAGGCCACCAGGTACCGCAGTACCCGGACCCGCCCGGTACCCGGGTCGACCTCCACGACCGCGATGTGCACACCGTACGGGTAGGTCATGTGCGACACGTCGAACCGCCGCCGCGCGGACAGCCCGGCCTGCTCGTCCGGCCGCAGGTACTGGCTGGCCGGCGCCGTCGCCCTGGCGACCTCGGCGAGCGTGACCGAGGCGAGCGGGTCGCCCGCCACGCTGACCACGCCGTCGTGCACGTCCAGGTCGTCCCGTGCCACCTCCAGCATCCGGGCGCCGACCTGCCGGGCGCGGTCGCGGACGGCCAGCGCCGCGGCGTGCACCGCGTTGCCCGCGACCACGGTCGTCCGGGAGGCCCAAGATCCCATGCCGAACGGCATCCGGGCCGTGTCCCCGCTGACCACCCGCACCACCTCCGGGCTGACGCCCAGGGCATCGGCCGCGATCTGCGCCATCGCCGTCTCGATGCCCTGCCCGAACGAGGTCCCGCCGGAGAACACGCTGACCGTCCCGGTCGCGCCGACGATGACATCGGCGGTCTCCTGCGGACCCAGCCCGCTCTTCTCCAGGAACAGGGCCAGGCCCAGGCCGCGCAGCCGGCCCTCGTCCCGGCCCCGGGCCACCTCGTCGTGATAGCCGAGCCTGCCCGCCTCCGCCTCCGCCGCGGTCAGCAGCGCGGGATAGTCGGCGGCGTCGAGGACCACCTCGGTGCCGAGCGCGGTCATCGCCCGGGTATGCGGCATTTCCCCAGGCCCGAGCAGGTTGCGGCGGCGCAGTTCGGTGCGGTCCAGGCCGAGCCGGCCGGCGGCCACGTCGAAGAGCTGCTCGCGGGCCATGGTGCCCTCGAACCGGCCGGGCGCCCGGTAGGTGCCGCACGGGGTCTTGTTGGTGAGGACCACCCGGATCCGGCCGCGGTAGGCGGGGACCCGGTAGGGGCCGGGCAGCATGGTCACGGTCAGCTCGGGCACGGCGATGCCGTGCGTGCGGCAGTAGGCGCCGTTGTCGTGCACGATGTCGTCGCGCAGCCCGGTCATCCTCCCGGCCGGATCGAACGCTACCGCGATCCGGTGCCGCTGCTGCCGGGAATGGTTGACCGCGACCAGGTGCTCGGCCCGGTCCTCGGTCCACTTGACGGGCCGTCGCAGCCGGGTGGCGAGCCAGGGCACCAGGAAGTCCTCCGGGTAGAACTCGCCCCGCACGCCGAACCCGCCGCCTGCGTCGACGGCGTGCACGTGGATCAGGTCCTCGGGCATGCCGAGCAGGCCGGCCAGCACGTCCCGGTTGAAGACCGGGACCTTGGTCATCCCGTAGATCGACAGCGTGCCGGCCGCCGGGTCGACATCGGCCAGCAGGGCGCGGGGTTCCAGCGGGACCGCCGTGTGCCGCCCGATCTCGATCTCCGCTTCGACCACGGTGGCGGCGCGGTCGAACGCCGCGTCGACGTCGCCGAAGCCCAGGGTGAAGTCGGCCGCGACGTTGCCCGCGCCGAACAGCCGCGGTGCGTCTGGCTGCGCCGCGGCCTGGGCGTCGAGCACCGGCGGGACCTCGTCGATGTCGAGGTCCACCAGCTCGGCCGCGTCCTCGGCGGCGTAGGGGTCCTCGGCGAGCACCACCGCGACCGGCTCGCCCACGTACCGCACCACGTCGGCGGCCAGCACCGGCTGCAGGAAACTGCTCAGGTCGATGCCCTGGACGGCCAGCCGCACCGGTATCGCCAGCCCGGCGGGCAGGTCCGCCGCGGTGACCGCGCCGACCACGCCCGGGCAGCTTCTCGCCTCGGACGTGTCCACCCGCCGGACCCGGCCGTGGGCAACCGGCGACCGGACGACGCGGGCCCAGACCTGGCCGCGCATTGAGATGTCGTCGGCGAACCGGCCGGCGCCGCGCAGCATCCGCGGGTCTTCCTTGCGCGGCAGCCGCGCGCCGATCGCGTTCACCCCGGATCGCCGCCGGGCGATCCCGGCGATCCCGGCGATCCCGGCGATCCCGGCGATCCCGGCGATCCCGGCGATCCCGGAGATCCGGGGGATCCGGTTCCGTCCAGGCCCGCGGCCAGCCTGGCTCTCGCCGTGGCCAGCACCGCATCGACCAGCCCCTGGTAGCCGGTGCACCGGCACAGGTTCGACGCGACCACCTCGCGGACCTCCGCCTCGGACGGCACGGCGTCGCCCAGCTCGCCGAGATACGCCTGCGCCAGCAGCAGGAAGCCGGGCGTGCAGAAACCGCACTGCAGGGCGTGATGGTCACTGAACGCCTGCTGCAGGTCCGACAACTGCTCGCCGTCGGCCAGGCCTTCCACCGTGGTGACGTCGCTACCGTCGGCCTGCACGCCGAACATCAGGCAGGACCGGGCCGGCGCGCCGTCGACCAGCACCGTGCACGCGCCGCAGATGCCGTGCTCGCAGCCCAGGTGGGTGCCGGTGTAGCCGAGGTCGTGCCGGAGCACGTCGGCGAGCGTCCGGCGCGCCTCCACGGTCACCGCGTGCTCGCGGTCGTTGACCCGCAGCCGGATGGTGTGACGATCGGTCATGGCGCATCGGTCCTGGCCAGCCCCGTGCTGGTCAGCCCCGCGTGCAGGTCGGCCGGCAGCACCGGGATCTGGTCGAAGCTGACCGCCGTGCCGGACAGCGAGTCGTTGATCGCGTTCAGCACGGCGGCCGGGGCGCCGATCGTGCCGCCCTCACCCATGCCCTTCGCCCCGGTCTCGCTGAAGGCCGACGGCGTCTCGAGGTGCACGATCTCGATCGGGCACAGCTCGGCCGCGGTGGGGGCGAGGTAGTCCATCAGCGTGGTGGTGGCGGGCTGGCCGTCCTCGGTGTAGCGGATCCGCTCCAGCAGCGCGGCCGCGACGCCCTGGGCCACGCCGCCGAGCACCTGGCCGTCCACCACCATCGGGTTGATCACCACCCCGCAGTCCTCCACCACCAGGTAGCGCCGCAGCCGGATCTGGCAGGTGCCCGCGTCGATCGAGACCATCGCGACGTGGCAGGCGTTGGAGAACGTGCCGGGCGGGTCGAACGAGGCGCGTGCCTCCAGCCCGTAGCGCAGCTCCCCGGGGAGCCGGTGCGTCTGGAAGTAGGCCAGCCGTGACAGCTCGCCGATCGGGATCGAGGCCGTCTCGTCGCCCCGGATCCGCGCCGCGCCGCAGGCCAGCTCGACGTCGTCCGGGCTGGCTTCCAGCAGGTGCGCGGCGACCCGCCGGAGCTGGTCGGCGACCTGGTGCGCGGCCCGCCCCGCCGCGCCGCCGCCGATCACGATCGACCGGCTGCCGAACGTGCCCCAGCCGTACGCGGCCAGGTCGGTGTCGCCCTGGCGCAGCCGTACCTGTCCGGGATGGACGCCGAGCTTGTCCGCGATGATCTGCGCGAACGTGGTCTCGTGGCCCTGGCCGTGCCCGCAGGTGCCGGTGGTGACGATCACCTCCCCGGAGGGATCCATCCGGACGTGCGCGGTGTCGTACCCGGGGGTCATCCGCATCCGCCGCTGCGACATCACCGGCGTGCCGTACGCGGTGCGCTCGGAGAAGCACGAGTAGCCGATGCCGGCCAGCAGCCCGCCCGCCCGCAGCCGGTCCCGCTCGGCTGGCCAGCCGCCCGCGGTCACCCGTTGTTCGGCGAGGTCAAGCGACGCCAGGTAGCTCCCCTCGTCGTAGGTGATGCCGGTCACGCCGGTGTAGGGGAACTCGCCCGGGGAGATCATGTTGCGGCGGCGCACCGTGAGCGGGTCCAGGCCGAGCGCCCGGGCCGCCTTCTCCATGATCCGCTCCATGACCAGGACGATCTGCGGACGCGAGACGCCGCGATAGGGAGCGGTCGGGGCCTTGTTGGTGGCGATGGCCCGGCCCCTGGCCCGGTAGGCCGGGACCTTGTAGATGCCCGGCAGCTCGCTCGACGCCATCAGCGGCTCGACGGCGGAGGTGAACGCGAACGCCGAGTAGGCGCCGACGTCGCAGTCGATGTCCGCGGACAGGCCCAGGATGCGGCCGTCGGCGTCGAACGCCGCCCGCACCTCGTAGCGCTGCTGGTGGCCGTGGAACGACGCGGTCAGGTTCTCGCCGCGGTCTTCGACCCAGGCGACCGGCCGGCGCAGCCGCATCGCGGCCGCGGCGACCACCACTTCCTCCCGGCCGACCACGCACTTGAGCCCGAACCCGCCGCCGACGTCGGGCGCGATCACCCGGATCCGGCCCTCGGGCACCCCGAGCGCCTGAGCGATGCCGGACCTGACCTGGTGCGGGACCTGGGTCGACACGTGCGCGACCAGCTGGTCGTCGCGGTCGTCCCATTCGGCCACGCAGGCCCGGCCCTCCAGCGGCAGCGCGGCCACCCGGGCGCTGGTGAACGTGCCGCCGACGATGACCGGCGCGGCGGCGAAGATGCCCGGCAGCGACGCGCTCTCGAACATGGTCAGGTCCACCATGCAGTTGCCGGTCAGCTCCTGGTGGACCTGCCGGGCGCCGTCCGCCGTGGCCGCCTCGATGCCGGTGATGGCCGGCCACGGCGTCCAGGCGATGTCCAGCAGTTCGGCGGCGTCCTCGGCGAGATAGGGATCGTCGGCCAGCACCACCGCGACCGGCTCGCCGGCGAAGCGTACCTCGTCGCCGGCCAGCATCGGCATCGGCGTGGGCACGAACTCGTCCCGCTCGAGCACCGCTCGCAGGAACGGACGCCCCAGGTCCGCCGCTGTGAACACGGCGGCGACGCCGGGCAGTTCCAGCGCGGCGGCGGCATCGACCGGGCCCACCGCGGCCGCGGCGAACGGGCTGCGCGCGAACGCCGCGTGCAGCATTCCCGGCCGGGTGAAGTCGCCGGTGAACCGGCCCCGGCCGGTCAGCATCCGGCGGTCTTCCTTGCGCGGCAGCGCGGCGCCCACCCAGCCGCCGGTCATGCCCCGGTCGCCCCAGTAGCCGACTCAGTCAGGGCGCGGGTGACCAGGGTGGCGGCGAGCCTCTTGCGGTAGTCGCCGCTGCCGTGCCCGTCCGACGGCGGGTCGATCGCGGCGGCGGCCAGTTCACCCGCCGCCTGCCAGGTCGCCGCGGTGGCCGGCGCGCCGGCCAGCTCCTCGGTGTCCAGCAGCAGCGGGCGGGTGCCGACCCCGCCGAGCACGACGCGGACCGCGTCGCAGGTACCGTCCGTGACCTGTGCGGACACCGCGGCGGCCACGATCGCGAAGTCGCCCTGGCGCTGCGCGAACTCGGTCAGCGCGGCCTGCCGGGCCGGCCGCGGGAACCAGATCTCGGTGATCATCTCGCCCGGGTCGGCGGCGGTCTCGTACAGGCCGAGGAAGAACCCGGTGGCCGGCAGGGTCCGCTCGCCGCCGGGGCCGCACAGCACGATGCGCGCGTCGAGCAGCACGGCGAGCAGGCACCACTCGGACGCCGCGTCGGCGTGCGCGATGCTGCCGCCGAAGGTGCCCCGGACCCGGATCGGGTAGTGGCCGATCCAGCGCGCCGAGCGCGCCAGCACGCCGAAGCCGTCCAGCACGGCCGGGTCCCGGGTGGTCTCCACCGCCCGGTGCGGGGTCAGCGCGCCGATGCGCAGCCCGTCCGGGCCGGCCCGCAGGTAGTTCAGCCCGCCGATCCTGGTGATGTCGATCAGGGCGGCCGGCCGGGCCAGCCGGAAGTTCATCATCGCGACCAGGCTCTGCCCGCCGGCCAGGAGCTTGGCCTCGCCGTCGTACCGCTCCAGCAGCGTCAGCGCCTCGGCCACGTCGCCGGCGCGGTGGTAGCTGAACTGGGCGGGCTTCACGGGCTCCCTCCGGAGATCGGCTGATGCCATTTGATATACCATGCCCGCCGCCGACCCGAAGATCCATGCATGCCACGCGATTTGCGGGGCAGGTACCCGGTCGAATGCGGAAACACCTGGTGACCAGATGGAGAAACGGTGGTTGGGGCTGACAACCTGAACGGCGGTCGTCACGTCGTTCAGTTCTACGGTCGCGACGAGGAACTGGCGGACAGGGTAACCGGCTACCTGCTGGGCGCGCTGGCCAGCGCGGGCGTGGCGATCGTGATCGCGCCCCCGGAGCACCGGCGCGAGTTCGAGACCCGGCTGGGGCGGGCCGGCGTGGACCTGGCCGCCGCCCGGGACCACGGTTCGTACCTGGCCCTGGACGCGGCCCAGACGCTGAGCGAGCTCATGGCCGCGGACCAGCTGGACAGCGCCGCCTTCGACCGGGTGATCGGCACCGTGATCGCAGCGGCCGTGGCGGGCGGGAGGCCGGTCCGCGCCTTCGGCGAGATGGTCGCGCTGCTCTGGGACGACGGTCTCGTCAACGACGCGGTGCAACTCGAGGCGATGTGGGAGGAGCTGGGCGGCAGGTACCCGTTCTCGCTGTTCTGCGGCTACCGGGCCGACTCGGTGACGAGCGACATGGACGCCTTCGCCGAGGTGTGCCGCCTGCACGGGGAGATCGTCGGCTGCAGATCGGTGACCGCCCGGACGTTCGCCTTCTCCCGCGAGGCGCCCGCGGCGGCACGTCACTTCGCGGTGGCCACGCTGAACGACTGGGGGGCCGGCAGCCTGGCCGGCGACGTCGCCCTGGTCGTGACCGAACTCGCCGCCAACGCCATCGTGCACGCGCGGTCAGCCTTCACGGTCATCTTGTCCTCCCGCGACGACGTGCTCCGCATCTCGGTCCTCGATGCGGGCTCGCCGGACGGCGCCGGGCTGCGCGTCGCCCCGCTGCACGGCCTGGCGGTGGTGGACGCGATGGCCAGCCGGTGGGGGGTAGAGTCGCTCGGGAACGCGGGTAAGACCGTATGGGTAGATCTGCTCAGGTAGGTGAGACCGGTTCCGCCGCTCGATGTCCGGCTCCGCCGCGTCTATGACGAGCCGTCGGACGCGGACGGCGCCCGCGTGCTCGTCGACCGGGTCTGGCCGCGCGGCCTGCGCAAGGACGCGCTCCGGCTGGACGACTGGGCCAAGGACGTCGCGCCGTCCACCGAACTGCGTACCTGGTACGGTCACGACCCGGCCAGGTTCGGCGAATTCCGTCAGCGCTACCTCGGTGAGCTGGCCGGCGCCCCGCAGCGCGCCGCGCTCGGCCGGCTCCGCGCCCTGGCCGCGTCCGGGCGGGCGCTGACGCTGCTCACCGCGACGAAAGATCTGGACCATAGCCAGGCCGCGGTGCTGGCCCGGCTGCTCAGCCAGTCCGGCGAACCGGAGGAGACCGGCGGCGAGGCGGCCTGCTTCGCCCACCTGGTCTGCCCGGAGTGCGGCGCGGTGACCACCGAGGGGCACCGGCCGGGTTGCCAGCAGAGCTGCGAGCAGGATGGGAAGGCGTATGGGTGAGAACCTGGCCGGGCGGGTGGCCGTGGTCACCGGCGGGGCCAGCGGCATCGGCGAGGCCTGTGCCACCCGGCTGGCCGCGGACGGGGCCGCCGTGGTGGTCGCCGACCTCAACGCCCGTGCCGCCGCCGCGGTGGCCGGCCGCATCGGCGGACGGGCCGTCGAGGTGGATCTGGCCGCCGACTTCGACGCGGCGGCGCTGGCCGGCCAGGCCGACGTGCTGGTCAACTGCGCGGGCCTGCAGCACGTCGCGCCGGTGCACGAGTTCCCGCCGGAGAAGTTCCGGCTGATCCTCGCGGTGATGCTGGAAGCCCCGTTCCGGCTGGCCCGGGCGGCGCTGCCGCACATGTACGAGCAGGGTTTCGGCCGGATCGTCAACATCTCCTCGGTGCACGGCCTGCGGGCCTCGCCGTTCAAGTCCGCCTACGTCGCGGCCAAGCACGGCCTCGAGGGACTGTCCAAGGTGATCGCGCTGGAAGGCGGCGGGCGCGGCGTCACCTCCAACACGATCTGCCCGGCCTACGTGCGCACCCCGCTGGTGGAGAAGCAGATCGCCGACCAGGCCCGGATCCACGGCATCTCCGAGGACCGCGTGGTCGAGGAGATCATGCTGACCGAGCCGGCCATCAAGCGGCTGATCGAGCCGGCCGAGGTCGCCGAGCTCGCCGCCTACCTCTGCTCCGCGCCCGCGTCGTTCGCCAACGGCTCCTCGTACCTGCTCGACGGCGGCTGGTCCGCCCGTTAGCGCTGGTAGCGAGGGCCACTCGTAGACTTGCGTCGTGCAGCAGCGGGTGGGGGTCGGCGGCGTGGTCGCCGCGCTGTCGGTGACCAGCGACCTGACCCGCGGGCACCCTCCCGGGGAGGCGATGCGCGCCTGCCTGGTCGCGACCGAGCTGGCCCGGCGGGCCGGGCTCGATCACATCCGCCGCGGCGAGGTCTACTACGGGACGCTGCTCCGCTTCGTCGGCTGCGCCGCGACGTCGCACGAGATCGCCGCCGCGTTCGGCGGTGATGACGTCGCGGTGCGCGCCCGCGGCGACCTGATCGACCCGACGGTACCCGCCGAGGCGCTGCGGTTCCTGGCCGACCTGGGCGTGGACGCCGAACGCCTGAAGGCGCTGGGCGGCCCGGCCGGCGTCGGCCGTCTCAAGGCGGAGGGGGCCCGCGCCGACTGCGAGGTCGGGGCGGGCCTGGCCGGCCGGCTGCGACTGCCGTCGGCGGTGGGCCGGGCCGTGCTGGACGCCTTCGAGCGCTTCGACGGCCACGGCGTACCGGGCGGGCGGTCCGGCGACCAGATCGCCGAGCCGGCGCGGTTCGCGGGCATCGGTTTCGCGGCGGTGATGTTCGACGCCGTCGGCGGCGGTGAGGTCGCGGCCCGGACGGTCGCCCAGTGGTCCGGGCGCGCGCTCGATCCCGCGGTCGCCGCGATCTTCCTGGACGCGCCGGCCGAGCTACTCGCGCTGTCCGCCCCGGACGACGTGTGGGCGGCGGTGGTGGACGCCGAGCCGGAGCCGCGGCGCATGTTCCGCGACGACGCCGCGCTGGACGACGCCCTGGCCGGGTTCGGCGACGCCGCCGACCTGAAGAGCCCCTGGTTCACCGGCCATTCCCGGGGTGTCGCGCGGCTGGCCCGGGCCGCGGCCGGACGGCTCGGGCGGGCCGACGCGGCGCTGGTCTACCGGGCCGGGCTGGTGCACGACCTCGGTCGGGTCGCCATCCCGGCCGGCCTGTGGGAGCGGCCGGGACGGCTCCGGCCGGAGGAGTGGGAGCTCGTCCGCCTGCACCCGTACCACACCGGCCGGATCCTGGCCCGCTCGCCGGTGCTCGCCCCGCTCGGCGTGATCGCCAGCCGCCACCACGAGCGGGCGGACGGGTCCGGCTACCCGGCCGGCGTCCGCGGGTCCGAGCTGGACGCGGCCGCCTGCCTGCTCGCGGCGGCCGACGTCCTGCACGCGCTCGGCGAGCCCCGGCCGCACCGCGCCGCGTTCGATCCTCCGGCCGCGGCGCGGATACTCTCCGGCCTGCCGCTGGACCGTGACGCGATCCGGGCCGTGCTCGAGGCCGCGGGCGCCCCGCCGGCCCCGCTCCCGCGCCTGCCGGCCGACCTGACCGAGCGCGAGCTGGACGTCCTGCGGCACCTGGTCACCGGCCGTACCAAGCGGGAGATCGCCGCCGAGCTGGTGATCTCGGCCTCGACCGTGCACACCCACACGGTGCACATCTACGCCAAGTGCGGGGTCTCGACCCGGGCCGCCCTGGCTATGTTCGCGATGCGGCACGGCCTGACGGCCAGCGCCGCCTAGTCCTCCGGCGGGAAAGATCGACTGAACAGTCGATGCTCCGGGCGGCCCGGCCTGCCTAACGTGGCCTTCACGCATCGAGCAAAGGAGCACGGCAATGAGCCAGGACGACAACCTCAAGCTGGTCAGGGAGATCTACGACGCGGTCGGGCGCGGTGACGTCGCGGCCATCTGCGAACGCGTCACCGATGACGTCGACTGGTCGGCCGAGGCGGCCGCCCACGCCGCCCCGTGGCACGGGCCGCGTACCGGTCCCGCGGGCGTCGCGAGCTTCTTCGCCGACCTGGCCGGCAGCATCGAGATCACGGAGTTCATCCCGCACGCCTTCGCGACCGGCGAGGACGACGTCCACCTGCTGGTGCGGTGGACCTTCCGGTCGATCGCCACCGGACGCCAGGCATCGATGACCATGCACCACTACTGGCGCATCCGCGACGGCAAGGTCGAGCACTTCCGCGGCAGCGAGGACACCGAGCTGACCGCCCAGGTCTTCGCCGCCTGACCCGCGGCTGACCGGCCGGGCCGGCGTGAGCCTTATTCCTCCCAGACGGGGACGGGAGGCAGGCCGCGGTCGGCCCGGGCCCGGTCGGTCAGCTCCTGGATCAGCCCGGTCTTGGCCCTGAGGTACTCGGTCCCGTCGGTGTGCTCCGCCGCGAGCCGCTGCTTCAGCTCGGCGTACCGGCGGACGTCGCCCGGGTGCGCGCGCAGGTGGTCGCGGAGCAGCTGCTCGTTGCGGGTCCCGAAGGTGTCCGCAGGCACCACGTGCAGGTGGCAGCCCTGCGGCCCGTCCTCGTCCCGGTAGTAGTACAGCCCCGTCCGGGCGGGAAGACGTCGAGCCGCTGGTAGCCCAGCCCGGCCAGCGCGTCCTCGACCGCGGCCACGGCGTCCAGGCTGTCCGCGGCGGCCATCAGGTCGATGATGGGCTTGGCCGCCAGCCCGGGGACCGAACGGCCTCCGTTCCCGCGCTTCTTACACGAACGCGCCCAGGCCGGTGATGGCGCGGCCCACGATCAGCGTGTTGATCTCGCGGGTGCCCTCGTAGGAGTAGATCGCCTCGGAATCGGCCACGAACCGGCCCACGTGGTTCTCCAGCAGGATGCCGTTCCCGCCGAGCAGTTCGCGCGCCCAGCCGGCCGCTTCCCGCATCCGGACCGTGCAGAACGCCTTGGCCATCGCGGAGTGGTGATCCTCGGCCAGGCCCGCCTGCTGCAGCGCGGACAGCCGGGCGCACAGGCAGGCCGACGCGGTGACGTTGGACAGCATCTTCACCAGCAGGTCCTGCACCAGCTGGAAGCCGCCGATCGGCCGGCCGAACTGCTCCCGCTGGCGGGCGTAGGCCAGCGCGTGCTCGTAGGCGCCGCGGGCGCAGCCGGTGGCCTGCCAGGCCACCCCGGCCCGGGTCAGCCGCAGCACCTTGGCGGTGTCGGCGAACGAGTTCGCCTCCTGCAGCCGGTTCTCCTCCGGCACCCGGACCCCGTCCAGGGTGATGTGCGCGTTCTGCACCACCCGCAGCGCGATCTTGTCCGTCTGCCTGGAGGTCTCGAAGCCGGGTGTGCCCTTCTCGACGACGAACCCCTTGACCCGGTCGTCCTCCAGCGAGCGGGCCCAGATGATCACGTAGTCGGCGAAGGTGGCGTTGCCGATCCACTTCTTCTGCCCGTCCAGCACCCATTCGGTGCCGTCACGCCTGGCCGTGGTGGTCAGCCCGCCCGCGACGCCGGAGCCCACGTCGGGTTCGGTCAGGCCGAACGCGCCGATCTTCTCCATCCGCGCCATCTCGGGCAGCCAGCGCTGCTTCTGCTCCTCCGAGCCGCACAGGAAGATGGACCCCATGGCCAGCCCGCCGTGCACGCCGAAGAACGTGCTGATCGACGGATCCACCCGGGCCAGTTCCATCGCGATCATGCCGTCCAGCAGGTAGCCGCCGCCCGGGCAGCCGTAGCCCTCGAACAGGCGGCCGGGGATGCCCAGCCCGCGGAAGCCGTCCATCAGGTCGAACGGGAACTCTTCCCGGGTCCAGTAGTGGTTGATAACCGGCTGGACCGACTTCTCCATGAACTCCCTGACCCGGCGCAGCAGCTGGCGGCCCTCGTCGTCGAGCGACTGCTCGATCAGGTAGAAGTCGGCGTCGGTCACGGCGGTACGCGTCATGCCACTGTCCCTACCTCAGGGGCTGGCCAGGAAACCGCCCGCCGACGGTGCGGACCTCAGCGGTCGCCGGCGTAGGCTTGCTGCGGCGCCCGGGACCGTCCGGCGGACAGCGCCGTCAGCCCCCAGTACAGCAGCAGGGCCGCGCCGAACCCCACCACCCAGTTGTAGTTGTAGAGCGGTTTCAGCGCCGGGATCAGCCCGACCTGCGGGAACGGGCCCAGGCCGGGCGCCGACCAGGCGCCGCCCACGGCCAGCACCGCGCCGACTCCGAAAGCCAGCACCCCGCGCCAGTTCCAGCCGCCGCCGTACCAGTAGGCGCCGCCCGGCCGGTACAGGTCGACCAGCCGCAGGTCGGTCCGGCGGATCAGCCAGTAGTCGGCGATCAGCACGCCCGCCACCGCGCCCAGCAGCCCGCCGTAGAAGCCGAGCCAGACGAAGATGTAGATGTGCGGGTTGGCCAGCAGCCGCCACGGCTGGATGAGGATGCCGATGACGCCGGTGATCAGCCCGCCGGTGCGGAAGCTGATCAGCTTGGGCACCAGGTTGGAGAAGTCGTAGGACGGGCTGACCGTGTTCGCCGCCACGTTCACCGACAAGGTGGCCACCAGGATGCTGAACAGCGCGAACGCGATCACCACCGGGTTGGTGAACTTGCCGGTGAGCTGGATCGGGTCCCAGATCGGCGCGCCGTAGATCTTCTGCGAGGCCGCCGTGATGAGCACCGCGAGCAGCGAGAAGAACGTCATCGTGGTGGGCAGGCCGAGGACCTGGCCGAACGCCTGCTGCTTCTGCCCGCGGCCGAACCTGGTGAAGTCCGGCATGTTCAGCGACAGCGTGGACCAGAACGCGATCATGCCCATCAGCGCCGGGAAGAACACCGGCCAGAAGTCGCTGCCCCAGCCGAGCTTGGACGGCTCCGACAGCACCGCGCCGAAGCCGTGCGCCTTGGTCACCATGTAGATGAGCAGCGCGATCACCGCGACCAGCACGACCGGGGCGGCCCAGTTCTCGAACCGGCGCAGCGTGTCCATGCCGCGCACGATGATGGCCATCTCGAGCACCCAGAAAAGCGCGAACGACAGCCACTGCGTCCACGGGTACCCGCCGAAGGCCGGGGTCGCGTGCGTCCAGCCGTTCCCGGCGACCGCGCCGAGCAGGACGTAGAAGGCCTCGCCGCCGATCCAGGTCTGGATGCCGAACCAGGCGCAGGCGACCAGCGCCCGCAAGATGGCCGGCAGGTTGGCCCCGCGCACGCCGAACGAGGCGCGGGCGAAGACCGGGTACGGGATGCCGTACTTGGTGCCGGCGTGGCTGTTGAGCAGCATCGGCACCAGCACGATCAGGTTGGCCAGCGCGATCGTGATGAGCGCCTGCACCCAGTTCATCCCGAGCGCGATCAGCCCGGAGGCCAGCAGGTAGGTCGGGATGCAGTGGGACATCCCGATCCACAGCGCCGTGAAGTTGTAGGTGGTCCAGGTGCGCCGCTCGATCGGCACTGGCGCGAGGTCGCCGTTGGCGTACCTGCTCTCGCTGATCTCGTCGGGGCTGGCCAGGCCGACCCGGCCGTCGGGATAGTGGACTTCTTCCGCAACCTGAGCCACCATGCGAAAACCTCCCTGAGCGGCCATGCGGATTCTGGCTGAGACCGCACTGCCACAAAGGTCCCCCGTACCGGGGCGATCAATCCTGAAACGTATTACCCGCGGCCGATGTAGGGCATCGTGGTCGCGGTGATGGTGAGGAACTGGACGTTGGCGTCCAGCGGTAGCGAGGCCATGTAGAGCACTGCGTCGGCGACGTGCCGGGAGTCGAAGACCGGCTCGGCGGCGATGGACCCGTTGGCCTGCAGCACGCCCTGGCTGAACCGCTTGGTCAGTTCCGTCTCCGCGTTGCCGATGTCGATCTGCCCGCAGGCGATGCCGTAGGGCCGCCCGTCCAGCGACAGCGACTTGGTCAGGCCGGTGACCGCGTGCTTGGTGGCGGTGTACGCGATGCTGTTGGGCCGCGGGGTGTGCGCCGAGATCGAGCCGTTGTTGATGATCCGCCCGCCCTGCGGGTCCTGGGCCTTCATCATCCGCACCGCGTGCTGCGCGCACACGAAGACCCCGGTGAGGTTGGTGTCGACCACCCGCTGCCAGTCGGCCAGGTCGATCTCGTCCGCCTGCGCTGCCGGGCCGAACAGCCCCGCGTTGTTCACCAGCAGGTCCAGCCGTCCCCAGCGGTCTTGCACTGCGTCGAAGAGCGCTGCCACCGACGGCGGTGAGGTCACGTCGGCCGGGACGACGAGCGCGGCGCCGTCCGGCGCGTCCTTCGCGGTCTCGGTGAGGAGCTCGGCACGCCGGCCCGCCAGCGCGACCCGCCAGCCCGCGCCGAGCAGGGCCCTGGCGATGACCCGGCCCAGCCCGGAACTCGCCCCGGTAACGACGGCAACGCTCATGCTTACCCAGCCTCTCTGCTTCTCTGCGGATCAGTGCGCGCGGAACGGTGTGCGGAACAGCATCTATGGGACCACGGTGACCGGCCACCGGCCGGCCTTGACCAGCCGTACCGCCAGCGACCCGATCAACCGGTGCCCGGCCTGCATCGAGGCGCCCACGATGACGGCGTCGGCGCGCACCTCGTCGGCCACCCGCCGCAGTTCGGTGTAGGGGTCGCCGCGGGCGACCACGAAGGTGAGCGGCAGGCCCAGTCTCCTCGCCTCCTCCTCGGCCTCCCGCCGCAGGTCCGCGGCCGTCTCGTCGAGCGCCTCATCCTGCGCGGCGATCGCGGCCGCCCCGGCCCCCGCCGCCGCCCCGTACATGGCCGACGGCCGCTCGACGAAGACGCAGACCAGCCGGGCCCCCTGCCGCCGGGCCAGCCCCGCCGCGTACGCCCCGGCCCGCATCGAGGTGACGGAATCGTCCACCCCGACCAGGATCACCTTGGGTCCGTCGGTCCCCAGCTCGAAGGCCCCGCCTTCCGCGTCCGCCACAGCGGAATTATAGGTACGAACCCCGCTCGCCCCCGCGCCGCCTCGCCCGCCAGCGTCCTGCGTGCATCAGCAGCACCACGCCGGCGCACCCCTCTCGCCCTCCGTCAGCGCCCTCGTCGACCAATCCTCGTTCCTGCGTGACGGTGGCGCATCCCCGGCAAGAAGTCTGTTGTAAGAGACAGCCACGTGACCCGTGTTGACATCGGGTCCTATAGCGTGGTCGATCGGGGCTCTGAGGTTGATCCGGTGGACTGGGGTACCCCTGATCAACCGCATAACCCGGATGCTCCACGCTAAACGGAGCAACTTCTCCGCTGATCGCGTCACGCGGGACGAGCGATGCCGCAGTGACCCGAATGAAGACCGCGCCGTGCCCGATCAGCGTGAAACCGGCACGGCCGCCATGATCCCGAAGGATCTAGTACTCGTAGCGGTACCAGATCCTTCATGATCATCGAAATCCGCTCCGAAACAGCGCGACTACCATGATCGCGAAGCATCTTTAGTCTGCCTGGACCAAAGATCGTTCGCGATCATGGAAATGGAGACCTCGGCGCAGCCCCGAGAGCCCAGCGTGATCCTGCCCCGGGGGCGCGGTGCTGCCCGGGGGGCGGCCCTGCGCCGGGGCGCGGAGCCGTCCCGGGCGCTCCGTCCGCGCCCAGGAACTCCGCCTCATCAGTCACATGAGTCACTCCAAAGAACCCAGCCCGTGCACCCGCCGCGGGAGCGGTGGGAGGCTATACGGGTGCGTCTAGCGACCTGGAACGTGAACTCGGTGAAGGCGCGGCTGCCCCGGCTGCTCGAATGGCTGGGCGAGGCCAAACCCGACATCGTCTGCCTGCAGGAGATCAAGACCACCACGGCGCTGTTCCCCGAGGCCGAGGTCAACGAGCTCGGCTACGAGGTGGCCGCGCACGGTGAGGGCCGGTGGAACGGCGTGGCGCTGCTGTCCAGCGTGGGTCTCGACGACGTCAGCCGGGGGTTCCCCGGCCAGCCCAGCTACGCGGGCGAGCCCGGTGACCCGGGCGGACAGGCCGAGCTGACCCTGATCGACGAGCCGGACCTGCGCAAGCCCGAGGCCCGCGCGGTGGGTGCCACCTGCGGCGGGATCCGGGTGTGGTCGCTGTACGTGCCGAACGGGCGCACCCCCGAGTCGGCGCACTACGCCTACAAGCTGCAGTGGTTCGCCGCGCTGCGCACGGCGCTGGAGGCCGAGCTGAGCCAGCACGCCCAGCTCGCGGTGTGCGGCGATTTCAACGTGGCGCCGACGGACGACGACGTGTGGGACCCGAAGGTGTTCGTGAACTCCACCCACGTCACCCCGCCCGAACGGCAGGCCCTCGCCGGCCTGCGCGCGCTCGGGCTGACCGACGTGGTGCCCAAGCCGATGAAGGGCCCGCATCCGTTTACCTACTGGGACTACCGGGCCGGCGCCTTCGCCAAGGACCAGGGCATGCGCATCGACCTGGTGTACGCGACCGAGGCCGTGGCCACCCGGGTCAGCGGCGCCTATGTGGACCGGGAGGCCCGCAAGGGCAAGGGCCCGTCCGACCACGCGCCGATCGTCGTGGACCTGGATTAAAGGCCTAGCACGCGCGCGGCGTTGTCGTGCAGCACGGCGCGCATGACCTCATCAGGCAGATCGAGGCCCGCCAGCTCGGACAGGCACCGATCGGGCGCGATAAACGGGTAGTCGCTGCCCCACAGGAACTGCCCGGACAGCCGTCCGCGCAGCTCGCGGATCACCTCGGCCGGGATGCGCCGCGGCGCCCAGCCGGAGATGTCGATGTACACGTTGGTCTTGTGCAGCGCGATCGCGATCAGGTCCATCTGCCACGGCCAGCCGAAGTGCGCGGCCACCACGGTCAGCGCCGGGTGCGCCGCGGCCACCGGGTCGAGCTTGATCGGATGGGCCAGGTCGATCCTGATGCCCTGGCCGCCGGGCTGGCGGGCGCCGATGCCGCTGGTCCCGGTGTGGAACAGGGCCAGCAGCCCGTGCCGCTCGCAGGCCGCGAAGATCGGCCAGTACTGCGGGTCGTCCGGCGCGAACGCCTGCAGCGACGGGTGGAACTTGACCCCGCGCAGCCCGAGCGCGGCGATGTTCTCCACCTCGGCCACGGCCGCCTCGCCCTTGTGCGGGTCGACCGAGCCCAGGCCGGTGAAGACGTCGGGGTAGTCACGGCAGGCGGCGGCGACGGTGTCGTTCGGCACCCGCGGCCGCCCGGTCGCCGTCTCCGCGTCCCAGGCCAGCAGGACCGCCGTCACCTCGAGCCCGCGGTACAGATCAGCCAGCTCGCCGAGCGACCGCCGCGAAACGGGCGACCGGAAGTAGGCCTCGGCCGCCTCGACGTACCCGGCCATGCTGCCGTCCAGCCAGTCCGGGGTGGGCAGGTGCACGTGGAAGTCGATCGCGCGCGGCGGCATCGGCCTATCGTATGCCCTGGCTTTCCAGCCAGCTGGCCGCGATCGTCTTGGGCATCACCATGCACCAGGCGTCGATGAGCAGCTCGCGCAGCTCATCGACGCCCAGAACGCCAAGCCGGGCGCGGACCCACCGGTACCGCTCGTCGCTGGGCAGCGGCATCATGAACGTCTCCGGCCGGCTGGCGACCAGCGCGGCCCGCTCTTCCCTGGGGAAGGCGAACCCCATCCGCTCCTCGTCCGGCGAGACCGAGGCGTAGACGATCCGGCCGACACGGAACTTCACGTGGTCCCTGATCAGGTGCTCGGATGTGCGCGGCAGCGACATCGCGATCGCCCGCACGTCCGCCGCCGTCGCCACGGCTCAGAGCCCCAGGACCCGTTCGGCGTTGGCGTGGAAGACCAGCTCCAGCACGGACTGATCGTAGCCGAGCTCGTCCCACTCCCGCAGGATCCGCTCGTAGGGCAGGCTCGGGTGGTCGCTGCCGAACATCATCTTCTCCCGCAGCCGCCCCCTGATGTCGGCGCGCAGCGAGGGCGGGAAGTACTTGGGCGCCCAGCCGGACAGCTCCCAGTACACGTTGCCCTTGTGCAGCGCGACCGCGGTCATCTCGTCGGTCCACGGCCAGCCCGGATGCGCCGCGATGATGGTCAGCGCCGGGAACCTGGCGGCCAGGTTATCCACGCAGAGCGGCCGGGCGTGCTCGAGCCGGGCGCCGAGGCCGCCCGGCATACCCGCGCCCATCCCGGTCGTGCCCACGTCGATCATCACCGGCACGTCGAGCCCGGCGATGGTCTCGAACAGCGGGTTCAGGGCCGGCTCGTCGACCGCGTAGTGCCCCATGATCGGGTGGAAGTGGAAGCCGAGCACGCGGTGTTCGCGGACCGCGGCAACCGCCTCCGCCAGAGCCTGCTCGCCCTTGAACGGGTCGACCGCCCCCCAGGCGCCGATGAACGTCTCCGGGTGCCGGTCCCGCAATGCGGCGACGTAGCCATTGCCGCACGGCGGGGCGCCGGTCACCGACTCGATGTCGAAGGCGACCAGCACCGCCTCGACCCCGGCCGCGGACACTTCGGCCACCACGTCGTCCTCGGACTTGCCCACCCATTCCTTGCCCCAGTACTGGCCCAATGCCCCGACGTAGGGGCCCTGCGAGGCGATCCACTCCCGGGTCCCCGGGTAGCAGTGCAGGTCGACCCGGCGCATCACGAACCCTCCGCCACGCGCGCGGCCAGGTCCTTTTTCGACACCTTGCCGAAGCCGGATAGCGGCAGGGTGGCGAAGAACGCCGCCCGTTCGGGCAATTTGAACGTGGCGATCTCGAAGCCGCGCAGGAACGCCACCAGTTCCTCCAGGGACAGCGACTGCCCATCGCGCAGCACCAGGCAGGCGCACATCCGCTCGCCGAGCACCGGATCGGGGTAGGGGACGCAGGCCACGTCGAGCACGGCCGGGTGGGCCAGGATGAGGTTCTCCACCTCCTCCGCGCTGATCTTCTCGCCGCCCCGGTTGATCAGGTCCTTGACCCGGCCCTCGACCACGTAGTTGCCGGACGGCGTCTTGGACAGCAGGTCGCCGGAGCGGTAGAAGCCGTCCGGGGTGAACGCGCGGGCATTGTGCTCCGGCGAGCGGAAGTAGCCGCGCAGCGTGTACGGGCCGCGGACGATCAGCTCGCCGGGCTCGCCGTCCGGTACCACGTTCCCGTCGGAGTCCACCAGGTAGACCTCGTCGTCGGGGGAGGCGGGCCGGCCGCACGTTTCCCGCCGTACTCCGGGAGGATCCGAGGGCCGAACGAACATGAGCAAGCCCTCCGCCATGCCGAAGTTCTCCTGGATGAAGCACCCCGGCAGGGCGCGTTCCGCGCGCAGCCGGACTTCGGGCTGCAGCCGCTGCCCGCCGCTCTGGATCACCCGCAGCGAGGACAGGTCGTACTCGGTAATGGCCGGGTCGTCGATCCACCGGATCAGCAGCGCGGGCACCAGGTGGATGTGCGTCACCCGGTGCCGCTGGATCAGCCCGAACACGTCCCGGGGCCGGGTGCTCGTGCCCAGCACGACGGTCCCGCCGGACAGCAGAAAGCCCTGCAGGCCCGGGCAGCCGAGCGGCAGGTTGTGCTCGATCGGCAGCACGTCGAGCAGTACGTCGCCCTCGCCGATCTCGCACACGGCCGCGGCGATCTTGGAGTTGTACAGGTAGTCGTTGTGGGTCCTGGGGATGAGCTTGGGGATCCCGGTGGTCCCGCCGGAGAGCAGGAACAGCGCCGGGTCGGCCGGGTCGATGCTGACCTCGGCCAGCGCCTGCACGGAGGCCCGCGGCTCGCGTTCCAGCAGGTCCTCCAGGCGGACGAACCGCGGATCCGGCAGTGTCCCTGGCTGGGGGCCGTCCGCGCCCTGGACGAAACACTGCCGCAGAGCCGGGTTCGACGCCATCACCTCGGCCGCCATCGCGGTGAAGTCGAAGCCGCGGGCGGCCGCGGGCACGGCCAGCGCCCGCGCGCCGGAGATCTCGGCGAACTGGGTGATCTCCCGCCTGCGGTGCCCCGGCAGGGCCAGCACGGGCGCGGCCCCGATCCGCTGCAGCGCGAAGTAGAGGTAGGCGAACATCGCCGTGTTCGGCAGCTGCACGACGATCCGGTCCAGCGGCCCGAAGCCCTCATCGAGCAGGATGCGGGCCAGCCGGGCCGAACGGTCGGACAATTCGCGGTAGGTCACCGGGCCCGCCTCGTCCACCACCGCGACCCGGGCGGCGTACGTGGCCAGCGCGCCGGTGAACCCCTCGAACAGCGGCCGGTCCTCCCAGTAGCCGCGTTCGGTGTAACGGGCCGCGAAGTCGGGCGGGACCGGCGTCACTCCGTCGAGCATGCGGTTGACGATAGCGTGGGCCTGACGGGAGTAGTGACATGGCAGCCAAGGAAACCAGCCGCCGGGCCCCGGCGGCCCCGGCGGCACCGGCGCGGCCGGCCCGGCCGGCGACGCCGACGATGTCGGCGCGATCCTCGACGACATGGACGAGGCGCTCGAGGAGGACCCCGAGGAGGTTATCCGGTCCTTTAAGCAAGAAGGCGGCGAGTAGGCGGGCGAGTAGGCGCTAGACCCGCGGGGATCCCGCCCGGAGGGCGGACAGGGCGGCGGCGAGCGCCATGAACCCCATCGAGGCGTAGAACGCGGCGTGCAGGCCCGAGGTGAACGCGACGGCCACCGCGCCGTGCAGCGAGGTGCTGCCGACGAAGATGGCAAAGGCCAGGCCGCGGGAGATGGACCGGGAGGCGATCAAGATGGCGACCGCGAACGAGAACACCATCCCGATATTCGCGAACGTCCGCAGCATGCCCGATGCGATGCCGAACGCCTCCGGCGGGGCCGCCTTCATCACCGCCGAGCTGTTGGCCGGGAAGAAGAAGCTCGCCCCGATGCCGTTGATGATGCTCCCCAGCACCACCACCCACAGCCCGGTGGTCACCGTGAGCTGGGCGTAGATGGCCAGGCTGGCCACCTGGATGGCCAGCCCCGCGGTGGCGGGCAGCACCGGCCCGCGCCGGTCCGCCAGCCGCCCCGCGTACGGCCCGACCACAGAACCGAGCACGTAGCCGGGGACGAGCAGCAGCGAGGCGTGGATCGGGGAAAGACCGCGCGGCCCCTGCAGGTACATGATGAGCAGGAACAGCACCGCGAAGCTGGCCAGGCCCTGGAACAGCGACGCGAGCAGCGAGGCCGACATGGTCGGCACCCGGAAGATCGACAGCGGCAGCATGGGCTCGGCCACTCGCCGCTCGATGAGCACGAACACGCCGATCAGCACAAGCCCGCCGATGCCGAAACCCGTCACGGTGGCGTCGAACGCCGTGTTGGCCAGCCGGGTCATCGCCCACAGCACGCCGAACAGGCCCAGCCCGAGGGTGATCATGCCGGGCAGGTCGAGGCGCCGCCGGGTTCGTTCGGCCTTGTCGTGCAGCACCCGGGTGGCCACGGCCAGCGCGGCCACGCCGACCGGCACGTTGATCCAGAAGATCCACCGCCAGGAGATATAGGTGACGATCACGCCGCCGAGCACGATCCCGATGACCGCGCCGATCGTCCAGCCGACCGACGTGA
>Ga0335078_10002325_pt1 | contig 28853 bp, 24 predicted proteins | sample Lox_Sample_32_FD_206711 | JGI IMG/M metagenome (GOLD analysis project Ga0335078, IMG submission 206711) | Soil microbial communities from Loxahatchee National Wildlife Refuge, Florida, United States - Lox_Sample_3.2 | ecosystem: Environmental > Terrestrial > Soil > Wetlands | place: USA...
ATGGATCTGTTGCAGCTTTTGCCAGAAACCGGCCAGCAGGTCGAGCTTCAAGGCGTTGGGGCCGTCCGACAGCGCCTTGGGAGGATTGTCGTGCACTTCGACGAACACGCCGTCCGCGCCGGCGGCCACCGCGGCTCTGGCCAGCGGTTCGATGAACTGCGGCTGGCCGCCGGATGCGCCCCCGGCCCCGCCCGGCAACTGCACGGAATGCGTGGCATCGAAGATCACCGGCCAGCCGGCATCGCGCATGATCTTCAGGCCGCGCATGTCGACCACCAGGTTGTTATAGCCGAAGCTGGACCCGCGTTCGGTGAGGAGCACCTGGTGGTTCCCGGTGGAAGCGACCTTCTCGGCGGCGTGATGGATATCGTGGGGCGCGACGAATTGTCCCTTTTTGATATTCACAATGCGGCCGGTCCGCCCGGCGGCCAGCAGCAGATCCGTCTGGCGGCAGAGAAACGCGGGAATCTGGAGAATGTCGGCCACTTCCGCCGCCGGCTCGGCTTGCGATGGTTCGTGGATGTCGGTGAGGACCGAAAATCCCGCGGCCTTAACACCCGCCAGAATGCGCAGCCCTTCCCGCAATCCCGGACCGCGGTAGGCGTCCGGCGAAGTGCGGTTCGCCTTATCGAAAGATGCCTTGAATACGAATTCACCCACAGCCTCACCAATGGCCCGGGCGATGAAATGGACGTGCTGTTCGCTCTCGATGACACACGGACCGGCAATCAGCACGAGCGGCTGCCCGTGTCCGAAGCGGCTGAAACTAATCGGCACGCGTGAACTCGGGCTCCCGTTGCGGCACGCTGGATTTTCCGCGCCGCAGCCGCTCCTGGTACGCCGCGCCGATAAAGGCCTTGAACAGCGGATGCGGCTCCATTGGCTTGCTCTTGAACTCGGGATGGAACTGGCAGCCGAGAAACCAGGGGTGGCCGGCGATTTCGCAGATCTCCACGTAGGTGTTGTCGGGAGTTTCCCCCGTGATGCGCAGGCCGCCGGCTTTCAACCGGTCTTCGTATTCGCGATTGAATTCGTAGCGATGGCGATGCCGCTCGTGGATCTCGCGGCTGCCGTAGGCCCGGTAGGAGAAGCTGTTCTCGGCCAGGCGGCAGGGCCAGCTTCCCAAACGCATGGTGCCGCCCAGCTCATCGACACCCTTCAGCTCGCGTAGTTTGAAGATCACGCGATGCGGGGTGCCGGGATTGAATTCCGTGGAATCGGCATCATCCAGGCCGCAGACGTTGCGGGCGAACTCGATGACCATGGTCTGCATCCCGAGACAAATGCCGAAATAGGGGACGCTGCGCTCGCGGGCATAGCGGATGGCGTTCAGCATGCCATCGATACCCCGCTTGCCGAAGCCGCCGGGGACGAGAATACCGTCGTATCCCTCGAGCTGACGCTCCCAATCGGGTCCGATCACGCCTTCCGCTTCGATCCAGTGGATGTTGACCTTGATCTCGTGCGCCAGTCCGCCGTGCAGCAGCGCTTCCTTGAGGCTCTTGTAGGAGTCCTCGTACTCGACGTATTTGCCCACCAGGCCGATGGTGACTTCGCCGCGCGGATTTTCCATGCGCTCCAGCATGGCCATCCAGCGCGAAAGGTCCCGGGGTGCGGCGTCCAATTTGAGCCGTTCGAGGACAATCTCGTCGACTCGTTCCCCGGCGAACACCACCGGGACTTCGTACACCGATTTCACGTCGCGCGCGGTGATGACCGCATTCACGTCCACGTCGCAGAAGAGCGCGATCTTTTCCTTCATCTCGTCCGGAATGAAGCGCTCCGAACGGCATACCAGAATGTCGGGCTGGATACCGATGGCGCGCAGCTCTTTGACACTGTGCTGCGTCGGTTTGGTTTTCAGCTCGCCGGCGGCGGCGATATAGGGAACCAGGGTTACGTGGACAAACAGGCAGTTGTTGCGTCCCTGCTCATGGCGCATCTGGCGGATGGCTTCCAGGAACGGCAGCGATTCGATGTCGCCCACGGTGCCGCCGATTTCGGCGATTACCACGTCCACATCCTGCGCCACGCGCTTCATCGCGGCCTTGATTTCGTTGGTGACGTGCGGAATCACCTGCACGGTCTTCCCGAGGTAGTCGCCGCGGCGCTCGCGGGTGATGATCTGCTCGTAAATGCGGCCGCTGGTGACGTTGTTGCTCTGGGTGAGCTTGGAATGGGTGAAGCGCTCGTAATGGCCCAGGTCGAGGTCGGTTTCGGCGCCGTCATCGGTCACGAAGACCTCGCCGTGCTGGAACGGGCTCATGGTGCCGGGATCGACGTTCAGATATGGGTCAAATTTCTGACACGCGATTTTGAGTCCGCGGCTCTCCAAAAGGCATCCTATGGATGCCGCGCAAATTCCCTTACCCAGCGACGAAACCACGCCGCCGGTGACAAATATATATTTGGCCATTCTTCAGTGCCCCTCCGGCATCGAGAAAGAAAGATTCAACGGACTGAGCCGTAGATGAACGGCTACCGGCACAATTTCACGTCCCCCTGTCGTCTGCGCCGATCTGCGTTTATCTGCGGCCATTACAATGAATTCCTCAAACCCGCGGCTCCGCCGCTTCGAACATTCGCGACACCATTTCCAGGTCAGCGGGGGTATCGACTCCCAGAGATTCGTATTCCGTCTCCACTACCCGGATCTTGTAACCGTTCTCGATGGCCCGCAATTGTTCGAGCCGTTCGGCGGTTTCCAGGGGTCCGACCGGCAAAGCGGAGTAATTCAGCAAAAAATCCCGGCGGTAAACGTATAAGCCGATATGTTTGAAAGAGGCGGCGCGGGCTCCCGGATCCCGTTCGAACGGGATAGGCGAACGCGAAAAGTAGATGGCGTTCTCCTGACGGTCGGTCACGACTTTGACGACATTGGGATCGGCCAGTTCACGGGGATTCTCGATCCTTTTCTTCAGTGTGCTCATGACGATGCCGTTGTCATGCAAGAGGGGCAGAATCGCGATGTCGATCGCGTTGGGATCGATGAGCGGCTCATCGCCCTGAATATTCACCACGATCCCCGCGTCTTCGCCGGAAGCGACCTCGGCTACGCGGTCGGTGCCGGAGGCGTGGTCGTCACGGGTCATGCGAACGCGCGCGCCGAAACCCTTTGCCACGTCGTACACTTGGGCGTCGTCGGTGGCAATGATCGTGCAAGAAATGTAGCGAGCCAGGGATGCACGTTCGTAAACGTGCTGAATCATGGGTTTCGAGGCGATGGGGGCGAGTACCTTGGCGGGAAAACGGGACGAAGCCAGGCGTGCCGGAATCACGCCCAAGATTTTACGCGGCACACGTGATCATACCATAAAATCCCTATGTTAGACTCTAGAAAGAAGAAAGGCTGCCAAGCCGCCATGCTGTCCTCCTGCCGAAAGTTGTTGGTATTTGGCGCCGTGTCGTCGGGATTGGGTTTGCTGGGGATTTCCCAGCAGGGTCCGATCGTACCGCGGACTCAATCCATCGAAAAAGCTCCGGTCCTGCCGAAAACGGATATCCGCATTGATACCAACCTTGTCCTCATCCCCGTAACCGTGACCGACCCGATGAATCGGTTCGTAACCGGCCTGGAGAAAGAGAACTTCAAGATCCTCGAGAACGGCAAAGAGCAGACCATCACGCAGTTCTCGAGCGAAGACGCACCGCTCTCGGTAGGCGTGATTTTCGATTGCTCCGGCAGCATGGGGGCAAAGTTACAGAAATCCAGGCTGGCGGTCGCACAGTTTTTTCGGACCGCCAACCCCGAGGATGAATTCTTTGCGGTAACTTTCGCCGACGACGCCAAACTGGCGCAGCCTTTCACCAGCAACATCGAGGAGATCCAGAATCGTCTGACCTTCACCATGTCAAAAGGCCAGACGGCGCTCCTGGATGCGGTCTACATGGGCCTGCACGAGATGAAGAAGGCCCACAACTCGCGTAAAGCCTTGCTGCTCATCACCGACGGCGGCGATAACAACAGCCGGTACACGGAAACAGAAATTAAGAACCTGGTGCGCGAAGCAGACGTCCAAATCTATGCGATGGGGATTTACGAGATGGGAGCTGCGCGCAACCGCACCACCGAAGAAGCTTCCGGACCGGCCCTGCTTTCCGAAATCGCCGAACAAACCGGCGGACGCCAATATCCGGTCGAGAATATGAATGAAATGCCGGATATCGCGGCCAAAATCGGAACCGAGCTGCGGAATCAGTATATGCTCGGATACCAGCCGGACAACCTCGAACGGGACGGAAAGTATCGGAGAGTCACCGTAAAGCTGGTTCAACCGAAGGGTATGCCCCTGCTGCGGCCGTTTTACAGGCAAGGATATTATGCGCCCGGGCAGTAGAGAAGAATCCAGGAGACAGCAATCAGGAACAAGAATTAGAATGGCGGCCCGCTTCGAGAGGGTCGGCGCTGCGATTTTGACTTTGGCTGCTACGGCGGTTGTGTTGGCGCAGCAGCAGACACCTCCGCGGCAGAAGCCGGCGCAGGACGATTCCCTTCCGGTTTACACCGCCGATACCCGCCTGGTGGTCTGTCACACATCGGTCATCGACAGGAATGGCCACCTGGTGACCGGCCTCCCCAAGAGCGCATTTTCGGTGACGGAAAACGGGGTTCCCCAGGAGATCAAGGTTTTCAAGGCGGAAGACATCCCCGTGTCTCTCGGCCTGGTGATCGACAACAGCGGCAGCATGCGCGACAAGCGCGCCAAAGTGGAGGCGGCCTCGCTGGCGCTGGTGAAAGACTCCAATCCGGAAGACGAAGTTTTCGTGGTGAATTTCAATGAGGAGCCCTTCCTCGACCTGCCGCCGGGCGTGAATCTGACCAGCGACATTGAGACCCTGAAACACGCGCTGGAGCGCATCGATTCGCGCGGCGGCACGGCCATGCGCGACGCCATCGCAAGCTCGATTGTCCATCTGAAGGAATATGCCAGGCGGGATAAGAAAGTGCTGGTGGTGGTGACCGACGGGAACGACAATGCCAGCCAGATCAACCTGGAGAACCTGGTGAAGGCTTCGCAGCAGGCGGAAGTGCTGATTTATTCCGTTGGATTGCTGGCGGAAGAGGATCCGCACGCGGCGCGGGAGGCGAAGCGGGCTCTGAATTCGCTGGCGGACGCCACGGGAGGAGTTGCGTTCTTCCCCAAGGAATTGACGGAAGTCGACAAGATCGCGCACCAGGTGGCGCACGATATTCGCAACCAGTACACCATCGAATATTCCCCGAGCAATACCGAGATGGACGGAAAGTTCCGCGTGATCAAGATTTCGGTCAATGCCCCCGGGAAGCCCGCTGTTCGCACGCGGCCCGGTTACTGGGCCACCGACAGCAGCGTACCGAAGGGCGCGCAAACCCTCAAGTGATTCGGATACTCTGGAGACTGAGCCGCGGATACCGGCTGCGACCGTGGCGAAGCCCGTACCTGCGATGGCGGATGGAGACCTACTCCGGCTGGCACGCCGAGCGGATCGGGTTCCGCGAGTTCTGGCAGTTCACCTGGAAATGGCGGCGCCAATTGCTACGATACCTCCGTTGGGCCGCCGGCATGTCGGCCGGCGGCTACTCGACTCTGAAAAATGGATAACTTCGCAACCGCCGCGCGTGTGATAACCGGCATGCTCTCACCCCGGGCGCGATGGCTTTGGGCGGGCCTTCTGGCCGCCCCGCTCGCCTGGGCGCAAGCTCCGCCGGCCGAAGGTCCAGGCGTGGTCTTCCGCTCGGATCTACGCCTGGTCGTCTGCCACACGACCGTCACCGACAAAGACGGTCATTTCGTCACGGATCTGCCGCAAAGTTCGTTTACCGTAGCCGAGAACGGGGTACGGCAGCAGATGCGATCGTTCCTGCGCGAAGACGTGCCGGTCGCGCTGGGGCTGGTCATCGACAACAGCGCCAGCATGTTGCCGCGGCGGGCTCAGGTAGAAGCGGCGTCGCTCGCGCTGGTGAAAGCCTCCAATCCGCAGGATGCCGTTTTTGTCGTGAACTTCAATGACGAAGTTTATTTCGACATGCCCCCCGGCGTCGATTTCACGCACGATTTGAACGTTCTGCACCAGGCTCTCAAGCGGATCGATTCCAGCGGCGGCACCGCTATGCGCGATGCCATCCAGAAATCGATCGAACATCTGAAGCTGGCCAGGCAGGAGAAAAAGGTGATCGTGGTGATCACCGATGGCGATGACAATTTCAGCGCCATTACGCAGGAGGAATTGGTGAAATCGGCGCAGGAGTCGGGCGTGCTGGTTTATTCGATCGGGCTGCTGGCCGAGGAAGAGCCTAAGGCGGCGCACCACGCCAAACAGGCGCTGGAGGAACTGGCGCACGCCACCGGGGCGTCGGCGTTCTTTGCCAACAATGTCGCCGAGGTGGATCACCTGGGGCACCAGGTGGCGCAGGATGTCCGCAATCAGTACATCATCCAGTACACCCCGGCCAACCAGGTGATGGACGGCAAATTCCGCACCATCAAGATTTCCGTCAAGGCTGCGGGAGTATCGGTGCGGACGCGTCCGGGTTACTGGGCAAGTCCGAAGTAGGACAGGCCATCGTCTTTCGTGGCCTGTCAATCCAACCCAGACGGCGCAAACCGGCCGTCTGCCCTGCCTTCACTTGAAGATGCTTTTGGGAATCAGGCCGTGAATCCCTTCGGTGCCATCGACGGCCTGCGTCACGTTGAAATCCACGGCGACGCTGCACAGCGCATAGGCATCTTCGCGGGTCATGTGCTTTTCCGTCACCAGGAAATCGATGGCGTCGCGCACCGCGTAGATCATCGCCTTGTTCAGATCGGGATCGAGGCCCATGGCGATCCAGTGAGTCGGAGTTTCGCCGCGCGGACCCTTTAGGTGCATATCCTTGCGCACGACGAACTGAAACGTGCCCACCAGGGATGTCTCCATGGCCGTGATATCGGCTTCGCCGTTGCCCTGCCCCGCGTGTCCATCGCCCACCAGGAATAGCGCGCCGGGCACGAATACCGGGATGAAAAGCTTGGTTCCGGCGACCAGGTCCTTGTTGTCCAGGTTGCCGGCGTGGGCGCCCGGAGGCCCGCTATTCACCTTCCCCAATTCAGGCGCCGGCGCCACCCCCATGCTGCCGAAGAACGGATGCAGCGGGATTTCGATGCCGTCGGAGAATTTCGCCACCATGCGCTGCTCATCGAGTGGAATCAGCCGCGATTTGCCGCGCTCGAAATCTTCTTTGGGGAGGACCCCGCGCGTCGGATTGAAACCGTTGTAGGCGTATGGCGTGGCCAGCGTGATCTTCTGAATGCGCACTTCCAGCGTGTCGCCCGGCTCGGCGCCTTCGATGTAGATCGGGCCGGTGAGGATGTGGCCGCCCAGGCTGCGCAATTCGGGGTGGGCGTAGATTTCCTTGAGCTCCGGCTCGATATCGCCGTCTTTCACTCCCACTTGCGCCAGGCCTCGGGGATTGGCCGTCGTCAGCGTGTGCACTTCGACGGTGTCGCCCGATTTGATGCGCAGGGCGGGTTTCGCCTCGGACCAGTAGTAGCCCCAGGTCACGGTCGTTGGCGAAGGATTCAGCTTATAGTCCGCGGCACAGATGGCGCCGCAGACACAGAGAATGACGGGCAGCAGCTTCATGATCTTGCGATTCTACCGCAGCCGGGCGGACAATCGCCGGATGGCGCGAACTCGGAAGACCGGGCGTTCCTTTAGGTCTGGCGTGTTCGAACCGTGAACGTGTAGTGCTTCGACTGTTTGAAAGTGTCGAAGTCCGTGCGAATCGCGTTCAGGTTCGGGATCTTGGGGTCGAGCACCACTTCCGCCACGTCGGACCAGGTGAGATCGCCGTGGATCTGGGTTTCGATGTAGGCGCCGCCCGCAAAATCAGGCTTGGCCTTTTGCGTGTTTAACCACTGCGTATCCTGGCCGGTGGCTTCGGCCATAAACGCCCGCAGCAATCTCTCATCGGCATGGACGAAAATGACTTCCGGATGTTCCAGGCTGACGTAGTTCTTCACGCTCTGCGGACCTTCGGCTCCCATGTTCCAGCTGTCGCCGGGCGTCCACGTGATCCGATTGCGGATGCTGTCCTTCCACACGATGTAGCTGCCGCCGTAGCGCAGGGCCACGCCGGACTCCTGGGTCGAGCCGATGGTCCCGGCATAGCGCGGCATCTCCGGCGCCGTGCCGCGTTTCCTGGCCTCGAATTTGCCTGAGGAGTCGTTAAAATTCCACGGCGTGCCGCTCACCCGCCGCAGCGGAGAGGAATAGCCCATCTGCTCCTCTACCGCGCCGCGCCGCGAGAGATCGTCGGAGGCCTGGCTGACGCCGGTTTCCCAAACGTTCTTGAACCCGGACTGCATCAGCAGCTTGTACAGCGGCACCGCGCCCTGTATTGCCTGCTGGGCGCCGGGAGCCTGCTCCAGGCGGTACTGCGTGGCGATGCGGGTTTTATCGGCCATGTAGCGGAGGGTCTTTCCGAGGTCGAGCACTCCATAGGTGGTGTGCCACTTTCCGTTGAATTCCTGAAGTCTTTTGACGGCCCGCTCCCAGTTCGCCCATTCGTTCAACTCGCCGCGCATATTGGCGGCCACCAATGCCCACGCCTGGCTGGGCGTGAGCTTGTCGATACCTTGCTCGTTGGTCCCGATTTCCCGGATTTTGGCGGTGATGCTGCCGAAATCCTTGGTCTGCGGCACCATGTGCTGCTCGTCGAACGTCATCTTGTGCCCGAAGGTGTTGCTCTCGCGCGCCATCGCGACCCAGCGGCCATCAAAAAACTCGCGTTTGCGTTTGGCGTGTCCCAGCAGCATTTCCAGGGCGGCAATACTGTCTTTATAGCGGAGGCTTCCCAGCCCAAGAAGTCCCTCCTTCCTGATGGAAGCGATGGCAACTTCGACTTTCACGATGAATGCGTTCAGCGTGGTCTGGTAGCTGACAATTTCGTCCTGCCGGACGAAGACGCGTTTCTTCTCATGCTGGGCCATCCATTCGCGGTAAAGCTCCAACACCTTGGAATGCTTCGCGGCCGTGGGCGCCCCCTGGACCACATCCAGATAAGCTGTGGACATGGTCCAATAATCTCATAAAAGGACCTCTAACTCTTATTACGGCGCGCAGGAAAGGTCCCAGAACTAAAAGGTGGGACTCGTGGGCCTATTGCTGCTTTCGGTGCGCCAGGCGGCTGCAGGCTTCATCGGCGCCGGTGTTGTCGATGGCTTCCTGGCCCTCCTGAATGAACGCGATCTTCCCTTCGGTATCGATCACAAATGTCGCCCGGTTGGCAAACCCGTTGGGAAGCAGAACCCCATACAGTTCCGAAATCTTGTGATCGTGATCGCTTAGCAGCGGGAATTCCGCGCCTAATTCCTTGGCCCAATGCGCCAGCACGAAAACCGTGTCTGTACTAATGGCCAACACCTGGCTGTTGTTGGCCGTGAACTTTCCGATACCAGACTGGTATCCTGTGAGTTCTTTGGTTCAACCACCGGAAAACGCGGCCGGAAAGAAGACCAGGATGACGTTCTTCTTGCCGCGGAAATCCGAAAGCTTCACGGCCTGGCCGTTGCTCGCGCTCCTGGCGGAGACGGTGAAATCGGGCGCCTCGTCGCCGACCTTCAGATTGGTCTTGGGTGGCGGCGCAGTCTGCGCCATCGCGGAACCCGCCAGCAGGGCGAGCGCCAATACACACGTGAATCTCATGCTTCCCCTCGCAGTCGAAGCAAGTATATCAAAACGATCCCGGCCTAAACGGCTCTATCTTCGATAAATAACACCGCCCTTCATCACAAATGTGACGCGGCGCAGCGCTCCGATATCCTGCAGCGGGTCGCCTTCCACAGCCACGATATCGGCAAAGAGACCGGGCTTGAGCGCTCCGATCTGGTCCTGCCAGCCCAGTAGCGCCGCGCCGTTGAGCGTTCCGGCGCGGATGGCATCGATGGGCTTCATGCCGAATTTCACCAGCAGCTCGAATTCCCGCGCCTGCGTGCCGTGCGGGAACGGTCCGACATCGGAACCCATGGCGATGGGTACTCCCGCCGCGAGCTGTTTGCGGAATTCCTGGGCATGATACCCGACCAATTCCTTCTCCAGCGCCTGTTGCGCCGCGGTGGGAGCCTTGTCGGCGAAGTATTCCGAAATCGTGAACGTCGGGACCGCGAAGATGTGCTTTTCGCGCATGATCCGCATGGTCTCCTCGCTCAATTGATCCGCGTGGTCGACCGACGCGACGCCGGCGCGGGCGGCGTACAGCGTGCCGGGTTCGCCGGTGGCGTGGACGGCGACGCGCTTGCCCACTCGCGCCGCTTCCTGCACCGCCGCCGCAAGCTCCGCTTCTGAGAATTGATAGGGCGTGGAAAACCGGCCATTGGTGAAGCTGTCATGTCCGGTCTCGTAAATCTTGATGAAGTCGGCGCCTTCCTTGAACTGCTCGCGGATGACCGCCACCAGTTCGAGCGCATTGTTGGCCCAGGTGGCGTTGGGCAGGACGTGCTGCTCCGGATTGTAGCCGACAGCGTCTTCATGGCCGCCTTGAATGTCGACCGCGTTGCCGCTGATGCGCAGCCGCGGACCTGGGAACAAGCCCTGGTTGATCGCGTTGCGGACCGCGGTATCGGCCGAGCCGGCGCCTTCCGTGCCCATATCGCGCTCGGCCGTGAATCCGGCCATCAGGTCGTCGCGAGCCGCCAATACGGCGGTTAACGTTCGCTGCGGAACGGATTCCTGCACGGTTTGCAGATCTTCCGCGCCGGGATGCAGGAACAAGTGGACATGAGCGTCGATCAGGCCGGGCAGCAGCGTGCGGTCGCCGAGATCGATGGTTTCGGCGACGGCGGGACGGCGCACGGTGGCGCCGACTTCACGAATCCGGTCGCCTTCCACCAGCACTTCGCCGGGCGAAATCACCCGCCCGGTTTCCACATCCAGCACGCGGGCGGCGTGTAGGACAATCACGCGCGGCGCGCTGGTCTGCGCCATCGCCACGATGCTGAGGAAGCATACCAATCCAAGGAAGCGGCGAAACATCATGCGCCGTATGGTAACTCAGAATTCGAAATCGAGCGAGAATTCGATGCGCCGCGCCCCCGACCCCGCCAGCGGCTGCAGAAACCCCGGCATCGCCACCACTCCGGCGCCGAACACCGGGTTCACTTCCACCGCATTGGCATGGTTGAGCAGATTGAAAGCTTCCGCCACCAGATCCAGATGCGCGGTTTTGCCGAACGGAAAGTACTTCAAAAGGCGCAGATCCACGTTGGTGAGCGCCGGACCGCGGAAGGAATTACGCGCGAATCCGAAGGGTCTCGCCGAGAGCGGAAACGCGTCGCTTCCGTTATCGATTCCGGTCAGCGGATCCACCGGCCGCCCGGACTCCACCGTGAAAATCGGCGCCAACTCCAGGTGCATGAAGACCCGCTCCGCGAGCGTGCGTTTCCGCGCCTGCCCCGGCGAGTCCTCATCGCCGATGGGCAGTTCCCACAGCGCGTTGAAGACCACCCGGTGGCGTTGATCCTGCCGCGATAGCTCCCATTCCTGCGCCAGGTCCAACGGATTCTGCGGCTGCTCGTTGAAATCGGAAGCGTCGTCGCGAGTTTTCGAAAGCGTGTAGCTGGCCGAAAACTCCAGCTCGTTGGACATCCGGCGGTTGAGGGCAATGGTGCCGCCCTGGTAAGCGGAGTGCGCGGAATCTTCCAGTTGATAAATGTCGTCGAAGCCCGGGATCAGCCGGCCCGGCCCGAACGGCGGAGCAGGCGGCAGCAGGTTGGTATTGCGCGTGCGCGGCAGCCTTAATCCGCGGACGAACAGGTAGGATGCGGTGAGGGTGAGATCGCGCGCCAGGAGGTGCTCGACCGCTCCGCTGACCTGCTGGCTGTAGGGCGTCGCCAGCGCGCCATCGGCCGTGTAGATCGATGGGGGAATTCCGGCCAACGGCGCCGGCAAAGCGCCCCCGGACAAAGCTTGAAACTCCGCCACCGCGGCCGCGCCGCCCAGCACCTCCTCGAACGATTGCGTGCCGTTCTTTTGCAACAAGCGATTCAAGGCCGACAGCACATAGCGGTCGTAGAAGATGCCATAGCCGGCGCGAAGCACCCACTTCGGCGCCAGGTGATAGGCGAGACCGATCCGGGGGCTGAAATTGTGTGCGGACTCGTGGATCCCCGAGGGCAACTGCTCGAAATCGTAGCGCAGGCCAAGATCGATCGTCAGCGCCTGCGAGAAAGACCAGTGATCCTGTACGAATCCGCCGTAGTTGGCAACCGTGTACGCCGTCGATGGATTGCCGAATGCCTGGCGATATTGGTATGGCTGCCCAAGCATAAAATCGGCGAGGCTGCCGAAGAGATACAGGCCGCCAAAACCGTCCGCCTCATCAGCGTTCTCGCCGACCCGATTCAGAGTGACCCCGGCCTTCCATAGATGGCTTCCGGCTTCCCGGCTGTAGGTGTAAGTGGCTTGCCGGTGGCCTTCGGTGCGGCGGCCGTTTCCCTCATAGGGACGGCCGAAATCGAGCAGCCCCACAATATCGACGCCGGGTCCTTCCGCATCGCCGGTGCGTACGACGGCCCTTCTGTCCGCGGCTTGGAATCGGAGATCGCCCACCGAATGCGCATCGATGACGGTGGTCAGCGAGCCGGCAAACGAGCTGTCGCGGGTGAAGGCGCTGCCGCGCGCGCTCGAGTCGTTCCAACCTTCTGTATCGAAGGCGTCGCCGGCCTCCTGGTTCTGCGTGAAGGCATAGCGCAGCATCACGGCGTTGCGCCGCGTGAGCTGATGGTTGATTTTGGCCGAAGCCTCGGTTTCGGCGCGCGACGTGGGAAACAGGTCCGTCGAAACGTGATGCGTGGGCAGCGCGGAAAACAAGCCGCCGGCCAGCGCGCGATTGACGGCCGCCGCCACGCCCGGACCGAAAAAAGCGTCGTCGAGCGCGCGGTTGTGTTCCTGTTCGAACGCGGCGTAGTAAAAGGTGCGGTTGCGGACGATCGGCCCTCCCAACGCCAGACCCGCGCGGTAGCGGTGCAACTCCGGCGGCACGCTCTCCGTCTCGAACGGATTGCGGGCGTTCAGAGAGCCATTCTGCACGAACAGGAACGCATCGCCGTGGATATCGTTGGCGCCGTTGCGCGTGATCACGTCGATCGATCCGCCGGATGCGCCGCCGCTTTCGGCCGAGAGTCCGCCGCTCACCACCTGAAACTCCTGCACGGTTTCCAGCGACAACTCCGTACGGCTCGACCCGGTATATTCGTCGTTGTTGTCCAGCCCATCGATGGCGATGTAGTTGCTCCGCCCGCGCAGTCCGCCGAAGGTGAAGCCGCTGTCGGGAAGAGGAGCCAGAGCCTGCCGCCCCGGTTGTTGCGCGGAACTGGCAACCCCCGGCGCCAGCAGAGCGAAATTCAAATAGTCGCGGCTCTCCACCGGAAGTTCCTCGATGCGTTCCGTGTCCACCGCGGAGCTCAGCGAGGTCTGCTGCGGATCGAGCGCCGGCGGCTGCGCGGTGACGGTCACCAGCGAGCTGACCTGCGCCGATTGCAGCGCGATATCGAGCTGCACGGTCGACCCGAGCGGCACGGCCACTCCCGTGTGACGGTATGGGGCGAAGCCGGCCTGCTTCACGAGCACTTCGTAGGTTCCCGGCGGCAACTCGGGAAATCGAAAGGCTCCGTCGTGCGCCGAATAGGCTTCGCGCACGGCCTGGGTCGTGACATCGCGCACGGTCACGCGGGCATCGGGGATGCGGCCGCCGGTCGTGTCGACCACCAGGCCTTGCAGGCTGCCATTCACCAATGAGGTCTGCGCCGCCGCGAACCCGCCCACCATTACCACGATCACCGCTACGGCCAGGGAGCGCACGCAACCTGATCGTAACCCGACGGGAGAAATTCTCCAAAAAAGTCCGAAAAAGCCCTTGACTCACTTAACAGCGTTCAGTATTCTATCAATGTAAAGTATGAGCGTGGCGGACCGGCGGAAGCGGGAAAAGTTGGCCCTTCGCCAGGAGATTTTGACGGCGGCCAGACAACTGTTCGCCAAAGAAGGCTACGAGAGCGTTTCCATGCGGCGGATCGCGCAAAAAATCGAATACTCGCCCACTACCATCTACCTTTACTTCAAGGACAAGCGCGAGTTGATCTTCGAATTGTGCGAGGAGACTTTCGCGCTGTTGACCAAGAAGATCGAAAAAGCCGTCGGCCACGACGGCGATCCGGTGGAACGGCTGAAGAGGGGACTGCGGGCATATGTCGATTTCGGCATCCAGCATCCGAACCATTACCGAACCACCTTCTTGACGCCGTGGGACGAGGAAGACTGGCATAAGAATATTGAAGACACCCAGGGAATGCGCGCCTTCCAGATCCTGGTGGGCGCGGTGACCGAATGCGTCCGGAGCGGGGCGTTCGCCAACCCCGACGTCGTGGCGATCAGTCAGGCTCTGTGGGGGATCGTGCACGGCGTGACGGCGTTGCAGATCACGCACTGCGATTTTCCCTGGATTGAACCGAACCGGCTGATCGATTTCACCATCGATTCGGCCGTGCGGGGGTTCATGAATTGAGGTCTTTTTTTAGGCCCGTTGGTTAACAGTGTTACGAAATTGATCACTGTTACGAAGGAGTCACAATGGCATCACTGGCGATTCGCAATCTGTTTCACGACAAGATCCGGCTGGCGGTCACGCTCACCGGCATCATCTTCTCGGTGGTGCTGGTGGCGGTCCAGACCGGGCTGTTTCTCGGCTTCACCACCACCACTTCCAACGTGATCGACAACTCGGGCGCGGACTTCTGGATTACGTCGAAAGGAGTGCAGTACATCGAGGCGGGAGTTCCGTTTCCGGAGAAGAAACTGTACCACGCCCGGGCCGTGGAAGGCGTCCAGGAAGCCGAGAAGTACATCGTCCGTTTCGGGCAATGGAAACGTCCCGACGGCGCCGACCAGAGTTGCGAAATCATCGGCTTCGATCCCGATACCAGGCTGGGAGGGCCATGGCGCGTTGCCGAGGGCAGCGTCCACGATCTGAAACTTCAGGACACGGTGATGATCGACCGGTTCTATGCGCCCAAACTGGGCGTGACGCATCTCGGCCAATCGCTCGAGATTCGTGGAGTTCGCGCGCGCGTCGTGGGATTCACCGAAGGCATCCGCACCTTCACCACGTCGCCCTTGGTCTTCACTTCCTACAAGAATGCCCAGCGCTACAGCGACCTCCAAACCGGCCAGACCATGTACCTGTTGGTCACAGCCAGGCCGGGAGTGGACCGCGAGCGTGTGCGCGCCGCGCTGCTCGGCCAGTTGAGCGACGTAGACGTGTTGACCACCGCGGAATTCAGCGGCAAGACCACGCGTTACTGGATGTTCGGAACCGGCGCCGGCGTGACCGTCATCATGGCGGCGGTTTTGGGTCTGCTGGTCGGCGTAGTCGTCGTGGCGCAGACCATTTACGCCGCCACCATCGATCACATCCGCGAATTCGGGACTCTTAAGGCCATGGGCGCCACCAACGGTTACATCTATCGCGTCATCCTGCAGCAGGCTATGGTCAGCGCGGCCATCGGCTACGCGGTGGGAATCGCGCTGGCGATTCTGGTGGAAGTCTCCAGCCGCGCAAGCGGTGCCAACATCGTCCTGCCGGCGTCGGTGCGCGCCGGATTACTCGCGACCACTCTCGCCATGTGCGTCAGCGCGGCGATGGTGTCCATCCACAAAGCCACCACCATCGATCCCGCCATGGTGTTCAAAGGCTAGGGCATCGGTTGAAGGAGGGGAAAATGGCAGTCATCCAAGTTCGGGAATTGACGAAGACCTATACCGAGGGTGTCACTTCGGCGCGGGCGCTCGACGGCGTCGACCTGGATGTCGAAGCCGGCGAAGTGACCCTGCTGATGGGTCCTTCCGGCAGCGGCAAAACCACGCTGGTCTCGATTATGGGCGCGATATTGAGAGCCTCGAGCGGCAGCGTCAAAATCGCCGGCCGGGAAATCACCCGATTGAAGGAGCGTGAACTGCCGGCGGTTCGATTACACCATATCGGATTCGTGTTTCAGGGCTTCAACCTGTTTCCCACGCTGACCGCCGCGGAGAATGTGGAGCTGGCGCTGAAGCTGAAAAAGACGCCCTCGACGGTAGCTCGCCAGAGGGCGCGCGCTCTGCTCGATGAGATGGGATTGCGCGACAAGCACCGCTCGTATCCCGCCGATCTCAGCGGCGGCCAGAAGCAGCGCGTGGCCATCGCGCGGGCGCTGGCGGGTGAGCCCGACATCATTCTTGCCGACGAGCCCACGGCCGCGCTGGACCGCGACAGCGGACGAATCGTGATGCAGGCTCTGCGCGGCCTGGCCCATGAAAAGGGCCGCGCGGTGGTGGTGGTGACTCACGACAACCGCGTGCTGGAATACGGCGATCGCATCGTCCGCATCGAAGACGGGCGAATTGCCGGCGCGGTGGGTCGAAATGGCCTGGACGGGCACTTGGAGGAGATTCATGCGTAGACGAATTCTGTATATCGTACTCATTTCGGTGGCCGGAGTTTTGGCGCTGGCTGCCATGATCCACGGCCGCGGGCCGGCTACGGCTGCTAGCGCGCCCGCCGCGCCGCAAACGGTGGACAGCCATACGATCTGCGCCGCGGGCAAAGTGGAGCCGGTGTCGGAAGAAATCAAGATCGGTTCGCAAATTTCGGGCGTATTGCGTGAAGTCCCGGTGGTGGAGGGGCAGCGAATCGCGAAAGCAGGCGTGATCGCCGTCCTGGAGAATTCCGACTACGCGGCGCGAGTGAACGAGGCCAAAGCTACGCTGGCGATCCGCCAGGCTGAACTGGATCGTATTGTGAACGGCGCGCGCGACCAGGAACGCCGCGAAGCCGCCGCGGCCGTGGTGGAAGCCCAAGCCGTGCTGGCCAACGCCCGCGCCGAAATGGAGCGCCGCCGCACGCTGTTTCAATCCGGCGATATCTCCCGCTCGGATTGGGAGCGGGCGGAGCGCGAATACCAGGTGGCCGAAGCGCGCGTGTCCGAGGCTGCGCAGCACTCCGCGTTCGTCGACGCACCGGCCCGCAACGACGAGAAGGTGCGCGCCGAAGCCTCCGTCGAGCTGGCGAAGGCCCAACTGGAGGAAGCGCAGGCGCTGCTGGAAAAGACCGTGGTGCGCGCGCCCTTCGCCGGTACCGTGTTGAAGCGCTTCCGCAAGGCCGGCGAAACCGTCTCCGACAAAGGCGACACTCCGATTGTCAGTTTCGGCGACGATTCGCGCCTGCGCGTCCGCGTCGACGTGGACGAAACCGATGTCGCGAAGCTCCGGCTTGGCGATGCAGCTTACTTCACCGCGCCGGCCTTCGGCGGCCGGAAGTTCACGGGGCGAGTGGTACAGATCGGATCCGAATTGGGCCTGAAGAACATCGAAACCGGTCAGCCTTCGGAAAAGGTGGACACCAAGGTCCTGGAGACGCTGGTCGAGCTGGACGGCCACCCGCCGTTGCCGTCGGGATTGCGGGTCGATTCCTACATCACGGCCGGAGGCAAGCGATGATGTTCAAACCCGTCTCCACGATCTTCCTGGCCGCGGCCATGGCGGCGGCGCAGCCGGCAACCGAAGCCATTACGGCTCCGCATCGCCTGGGCGCGGGCGCCACCCAGCTTCGCCTTACGTTGCAGCAGGCCGTCGAAACCGCCATCCGCTCCAACCTCGATGTGGCCATCGAGCGAACCAACGTCGATGACGCCTCGCAAGCTGTCCGTGGAGCGCAAGGCGCATTCGACCCCGCCATGCACTGGCTGTCCACCGCAGGCGATTCGAACACGCCTTCGGCGTCGCTGCTCCAGGGCGCGAACGGAATCCTGAGTCAACACGCCGCCGGACAAACGCTCGCCTGGCAGCAGAAGACCCCGTGGAACGGCCTGACCTTTTCCGCGGAATTCGACGCCAATCGCGTCACTTCCGCCAACCCCTTCGTCTCGCTGGCGCCGTTCTACACCACGCAGCTTGCCATCACCGTGACACAGCCGCTGGTGCGCGGACGCGCCATCGATGCCGACCGCGCACTGGTGGTGATTCGCCGCAAGAATCGCGACGCTTCCGCGGCCGAACTGGAAGCGCGCGCCATCGAGATCGCCTCGCGCGTCGAGCAGGCCTATTGGGACCTGGTAGCCGCGCGCCGCCGCGTGGATGTGGACCTCGATGCCGCCAACCTGGCGAAGACGCAACTGGAACAGAATCGCCGCATGATCGCCGCCGGGACGCTTCCGCAAGTGGAATTGTCGGCCTCCGAAGCCGCGCTGCAAAGCCGTCTGGACGATTTGTACCGTAGCACCGGCGATGTTACCGAAGTTGAAGATAATCTGAAGACCCTGCTGGCGCGCGGCCGGCAGGACGAATTGTGGGACGAAGAGATCATTCCCACCGACGACGGGGCCGCGGCGCAGCCGGCCGTCCTCGAATTGCGCGAGGCCACATCGCGGGCATTGGCGCACCGGCCGGAGTTGAAGCAAATCGGGGCGAACGCGGCCGCTAACGAGATCACAAAACAACAGAGCGCCGATCAGCTCAAGCCTCAGGTGAACCTGGTGGCCAATTACACCCTGGCCGGTCTCGCCGGCCGGATCCAAACTGGCACCGATCCGTTTACCGCGGCCATGAATCCGGTCTATCAGCGCCTCGATGCATTGTCGGCACAGGCCGGTTTGCCGCCGGTGCAGCAGAGCACGCTGGGAGCGCTGCCGGGCTCGATCGCCGGGGGATTCGGCGGATCGCTTTCCAGCCTTTTCAACGGCAACTATCAATCCGTGCAGGCCGGGTTCACGCTGGATTTTACCGTGCACAATCGGATCGCGGCGGCCAATCTGGAATCGGCGGCCATCGCCGGAAAGCGGCTGGAATTGATGCGGACGCGGGCCGAACAGGCGATCGAGGCGCAGGTCCGCGACGCGTTGCAGGCCCTCGATACGGCGCGGCAGCGGGTGCGCGCCGCCAATGCCGGCGAGCGCGCGGCCGGTGACAAGCTGGGCAGCGAAACGCGTCTCTTTGCCGCCGGCGAATCCACCAATTTCCTGGTGCTGACCCGGCAGAACGAATATTCGGACGCCCGCCGCCGCCTGGTGGACGCCGAAACGGCGCTCTGGAAAGCCGTATCGCGATACCAGGCCGCGGTCGGGTCGACTCTGAGCGGGCGCGGCATCGAAGTCCGCTAACGATCGTGGCGCACGCACTCCTGCCTGCCGCGCCGGCAGACCCCAGCACGCCGGCACGAGTGCCCGCCCACATATGCCTCTGCGTAAACGACCGTGGCGCACGCACTCCTGCGTGCCGCGCCGAGACTCATCTCGGCGCTTGTGGCCCCGAGCAGACCCCGGCACGCCGGCACGAGTGCCCGCCCACATATGCCTCTGCGTAAACGACCGTGGCGCACGCACTCCTGCGTGCCGCGCCGAGACTCATCTCGGCGCTTGTGGCCCCGAGCAGACCCCGGCACGTCGGCACGAGTGCCCGCGCCACATCCTTCACTTTATCGCGCCATATTTGCGCAGGATCTCCACCGTGCGATCGATCGGCAGCGCCTGGACCGTATGGCCGTTGCCGCTGGTCGTGGTGGCGCGCAGCAGCGAATTGTAAATGGCCTCTTCGGTGGCCTCGATCACGGCCAGAAACAGCGGCGACATATCGTCGTTTGCCACCAGCTTTGGCGGATTGCGCACCGTGCTGAACACGATCGCGTAATCGCCGCTTCCATTGGCCCCGCTCGATCCCGTCCTCGCCAGACCGAACATGGTCCGCGCGGCCATGCGGCGCAGGTTGCGCGAATCCACTGGAGCGTCCGTCGCCACGATCATCATGATGGAGCCGTTGCCCGAATTCGGTCCTGAAGATCGAAGCTCGCGGCCCACCGGCGCGCCGTTCATCACCAGCGTGCCGCCGAAATTCGTCTGTACCAGGACGCCGACGGTATACCCGCTCGCCTGGCGCGATGCCGTTCCGATGCCGCCTTTGTAGCCGAAGGCCACCGTCCCCGTACCGGCGCCTACCGCGCCTTCCTCCACCGGCCCGGAAGCGGCCCGTTCGATCGCCTGCCTGACTTCCGCGCTCCCGACGTGCCGGCCCCGAATATCGTTCAGATAGCCGTCATTGGTTTCGCCGACGAGCGGATTGATCGATTGCACCCGCTCATTTCCGGGCAGCGCCAGCATGTAATCGATCAACGCGTCGGCCACGCCCGGCACATTCAACGTCGAGGTGAGCGCGATGGGCGTCTCGATTTCGCCGAGTTCCTCCACCTGCGTCGATCCAGCCAACTTGCCGAAGGCGTTGCCTACGAACACCGCGGCCGGCACTTTCTCGCGGAAAAGATTTCCGACGTGCGGCAGCACGATGGTGACGCCGGTGCGAACCGAGTCTCCCTGACTCACAGTCACCTGTCCGACCCGCACGCCGCCGACGTCAGTGATCGCATTCAGCGCACCGGGCGGGAGCGACCCGACCTTGAGCCCGATGTCGGCCGCCCGGGGGCGCGGCGCCTGCCCGAAAACGGCTTCCGTCAGAGCCATGGCCAACAGGAGCGTCCGCATCGCGCCATCTCAGCCGGCCAGGCCCGCCAGCACGCCGCGCATATAGCTGAACGACCGCTGCACGCCGGGCAGCGGGTCCTTGGCGTTGATCTCGTATTCCAGGTTGACGCAGCCCTTGTAATTCATCTTTTTGAGCTGTTTGAACATGGCCGGGAACGGCATGATGCCGTCGCCGACGTCGCACTGGCTGGCCTTATCGGTGGCGCTGGCCAGATCTTTGACGTGCATGTCCAACAGCCGGTCGCCGGCATTGACGATCTGCTCGACCACGTTCACGCCGGTGCGCATAGTGTGGCCGGCGTCCATGCAAAGGCCGCAGCGCCGGTCGAGCGCGCGGACCACGTCCAGCACGGATTGCACGGTCGGGAAGTTGTGATCCTCCGGCCCGTGATTGTGAATGGCGATGCGAATGTCGTACTCCTTCACCAGGGCCTCGACGTACTTGATGTTGTCGTGCGTGGGCGCGCAAACCATCATGGGCAGCCGCGCCGCCTTGGCCCAATCGAAAATCGGCCGCAGTTCGTCGATACTCTGTGCTTTGGTCATGTCGATATTGCCGGCGCTCATGACTTTAAGACCGGCATCATCGAACTGCTTGCGGGCGGCCGCGGTTTCCTCCGGCGTGCCCTTTATCGAGAGCTGCTGTTCCGTGTCCTTGATGCTGATCCAGGGCGTTTTGACGGCCTTGATCATCTCGATCGCCTGAGCACGCTCGAAATTGCGGAATGTATAGGTGGCGATTCCCAGCTTGATGCCCCAAGGCTCCGGCTCGATGACGGCGGAAGCCGGCTCGACCGTCGCGGCCAGGCCGGCAATTGCGGCTCCCCCCAGGAAATTGCGTCGCGTGGTACCCATCTTCATAATGTTGTCCCCAAAGTTCAAATGCTATCGCATCGTACATGGGGCTGGATTTTCTCCCTTGCGGCCCTATTGCAATCCCCGGAACAAACCGATGATTCAAACAGCCGGCCGAGTGCGGCTAGGATGACCATAACAAAGAAGCTCGCGATCACCTCCCTTGCCACGCTGGGTGTCGTGGTCTTACTCTCGCTCCTGTCAGTGATCGGCACCACCCGGATCGGCCGCTCGCTCGATGCGGCTCTGCATGGCTCGGTGCCGAAATCCGAGCTGACGGGTGGGGTTCGAAGCGCTTTCGAAGAGCTTCGCGCGGAAGCTACTTCGACCCAGATTGCCTACGTGATCGACCTCCTGGAGAACGGGTCAAGCGGGACGAAAGCCATGGACGGGGCGGCATGTTCGAGCTGCCATGGATTGGATTCGGTGGATGCCCATCGCACTCGATTTCGCGGCATCGTGGCGAATACCCGTTCGCAAATCGATCAGCTTCGCCGGCTGGCCGATAGCGACAGAGAACAACGCAGTTTGGCGGTGTTTGCGGACGAGGTAGCGGCTTGGAGTGGCCTTTACGAACACTACGTGGAAGAGGCGAATCGGCGGGATTTCCAGCAGGCGCATGAGATCCTGACGCAGCAGATGTTCCCGTTGATGCAATCGGTGGAGAAGGCTGCCGCGCAATTGTCCGAGGAGCAGCACGGCCAGCTCGAGACCGGAAGCCGCGCGGCGCAACGCATCATGGCGGTAAGCCGCTGGTTCGGAGTAATTGCGAGCGGTGTCGCGCTCTTCGTGGCATTCGCCACCGTCTTCCTCGTTCGCCGTGCGGGAAGTGTCTTGCGGCGGATTCCCTCGCGGCTGAAATCGTGCAGCGGGCAGGTCGCAACCGCGGCCGGATAGGTTCAGTCCAACAGCCAGTCGCTGGCACGGGGCGCCTCGGACCAGGCTGCTGCGCTGGCCCAGTACGGCCTCGGCGATGACCGCCGTGAACCAGGTGACGCACCGCAATCAGGCCGACGCGCAAGCGGCGTCGGACGTCATCGCAGAGTCAGTCCGCACCGCGGCCGAGTTGGAGGAGACGATCCGCGAGATGTCGCGCTCCATGAACGAAATTCGGATGGCCGGCGACAAGATCGTCCAGGTGGTGAACCTGATTGATGGCATTGCCTTCCAGACACGGATTCTGGCGTTGAACGCATCCGTGGAAGCGGCGCGGGCCGGAACAGCGGGCGCGGGTTTCTCGGTAGTGGCCGACCAGGTGGGCGATCTGGCGCGGCAGTGCGCGGACGCCGCCAGGACGACCGCCACGCTGGTCGAAAACAGCGTCGGAGGTGTCCGCGATGGCGTGGTCCGGCTGGAGGGTGTTTCAGGAGCCATCGGCCAGATGGCAGTCCAGGCCAGAAAAACCGAGGTGTTGATCCGGCAGGTCCGAGCCGGTAGCGAGGACCAGGCTCATGGGATCAGCCAGGTGAACAACTCGATTTTGCAGATGAAAGAACTGACAGAGCAGACCGCGGCTTCCGCCGAGCAATCGGCGTCCGCGAGCCTCGACCTCGATCGGCGGGCTGGGCATCTCTGTGGCGCCGCCGAACAGTTGCACGGGTTAGTCGGCTGCAACGCGCGAGCGGCGCCGGTTCCCGGTTCGCGATAAGAGCCGGCCACGTCGGCCTCTCAGCGGCCCGTCGAGAGCAGTCCGTACACGTCCACCTGCCGTTTCGCCGCCACATATACGCGCCCATTGACGACCGTCGGGATCGTGAACCGAAGCGTCAGGCCCACGCGGTCGCGCTCCGGCTTCTGCTCCGTGTTGTACAGTTCGCTGGCCACATTGGACGCATCATAGGCGTGGAGAACCGCCGGCCGGTCCGCTCCATTCCAGGCTTTGGTCTCGATCAGCCAGACAATCCCGTTGCGTGTTCCGTTCGCCGAGACGGCCGGCGTCGCGCCCGGATTGCCGAATCGCTGCGTTCCCATCGCGTCGGGCTTTTCGGCAAGCTTGCCGTTGCTGACCGGCAAAGCCGCCAGATAATCGCCGCTCGCCAGAAAATAGACGTGCCCGTTCCAGTATGCCGGCGCCGCGTAGACCCCGCCGCGAAACCGGATGACTTCGACGGCATGGCTGTTGCCGTCGGCCTGGTACTTCCCAAGCAGGTTGCGGTCCAGAACGTAGAGGTTGCCGTCTTTCCCGCCCGCCAGCACCAGCCGGCGCTTTTCACCGGGCTCGCGCGGCAGCAGAATGGGGCCTCCGGAGCCGAAATCCGCATCCTCGTTGTTCAGTTTGCTTTCATTGAACGGTGTGAAATAGTCGACCAGATTGAGACTACCGTTCGCGACTCTCAGCTTCAGCAGGCTGTCGCCGTAGTCGTGCCCGCTGCCCACGGCCGTGAATCTTCCGTTCCCCGTCACCACGTACACGTTCCCGTCCTCATCGGCGGCCGGACCGTTGTCGCTCTGCCAGATCCCGCTCTCTTCGGCGTCGGGAGACGTGTTGAAAACCGCGGTCTGGGCCAAGGTTCGAGCGTCGTACGCCATCACCCAACCGTGATACGGGCCGACATCGCAGGACGAGGCCCAGGTCAGATACACCTGGCCATTGGCGAGCAGTAGCGCGGCGCGCGGCAGTTCGCGTAGCGGATTGAACGCAACTTCTCCGTTCGAGGCTCCGGCGCCATGACCCTTCACCGTGGCCTTGATCTCGACCGGCCCGCCGAACTTCTCCGCTCCGGTCGTGATGGCGAGCGCGTGCAGCTTCTGTACGTATTGGTCGCGCGCAAACACGCCGCCGCTCACCATGGTTCGCGCCAGGACGTAGAGGGTACCGGTCTGAGGGTCGATCGTCGGCGTAGGCGTAATGCCGATTTCGGGTGTGATAAAGGGGCAAGCGGCATCGCGCGCCGGCACGGTGGTCACACCCGGAGACGAATTCAGAAAACTGACTTGCCACAGCGGCGCACCCGCTGTGTCCGCGTCGAACGCGTACACGCTGTCGTGCTCGGTCGCGACAAATATGACGTTGTGCACTCCCTTGCCCGGAATTTCCAGGCGCGGAAAGAACAAGGGCTGCGCGTAAACGTCGCCATCCACCGGTAGCGAAAAGACCTTGCCGAACCGGCTCGCATTCACGTTCGCCGGCGACAAAATCGTTTCGCCGACCGTGGCGCCGGTGCGCGCATTATCGTATTGGGCCGTCAACACCTGCGCACTTCCAGCCAGGGAAACACCCAGGCCGGCGGCGATGAGGACAAGCCCGTATTGCGGGAACGTCAGTAACCGTCGGATCATCAGTTCGCGATCGGGACCTTTTCGGCGTGATCGATCACCAGGACGTCGATCATTTCCTTCTTCGGCTCCAGCTTGAGGCCGAGATCGCGCTGCACCGTCGTAAAGATGGAAGGAGCGTCCGATTCGGCCGGGGGTTGGCCGCCGAAACCCAGGCCCGAGAGGTCGATCGTGAAATCGTAGATACCCTTCAGGCCGGTGCGGTCGAGAACCGGGCGGTCCAGGCGTCGCGTGAGCATGAAGATGAAGCGCGAAATCGGCTGGTTGTGAAAATGCGCGCCGTTGGCGTCGCCCGAAATGCCGGGCTGTCCGCCGGCCGAAGCCTCCGTTACTTTCGGAGCGCCCGCGCCGCGCGCCAGGATGTAAACCGAAAGCTCCCGCTTCTCGAAATGTTGCTTCATCCGCAATCGCTCCCGGAGCAGGGCTTGCAGCATGGGACGCATCTGGTCGTTGGTGGCTGCCGCGGCGGCACGCGCGTCGATATCGTACCGTTCCTCGGCGATCATCCAGTCGGGAACGGAGATCTCGTAATCCTTCAGATCGTACGCCCATTCGAGCGCGAATCGCATGGAGACATTGTGCATGGCGAAATGGCCGGGCGAATCGTCCATATTTCGCGGGATATCGCCCGGAGGCCCGCCGCCCGTGGCGTGTTTCACCGAGGCGACTTCGAACGCCGGCGCGGGCACCTGGGTTTGGCCCCTGGCGGACCACACAAGTCCAGCGGCGCCGATGAGAAGAGCGAATCCGTTCATGAGCCCCTCCTGTTCACCGTTGGAAACTTAGACGCCGCTCAAAGCGGGATGTTTCCGTGTTTTTTCCGCGGCATCGTATCCACCTTGCTTTCCAGCATGCGCAGCGCCCGGATCACCCGCGGCCGTGTCTCCCGCGGCTCGATCACGTCGTCCACGTACCCGCGTTCCGCCGCCACAAACGGATTGGCGAAACGCTCGCGGAATTCTTCGATCTTTTGCTCCCGCACGGCGTTTTGATCGGCAGCCGCCGCCAGTTCGCGCCGGTAGACGATGTTGACCGCGCCCTCCGGCCCCATGACCGCGATTTCCGCGGTCGGCCAGGCAAGATTGATGTCGGTGCGGACGTGCTTCGATCCCATCACGCAATATGCGCCGCCGTACGCCTTGCGCGTGATGACGGTGATTTTCGGCACCGTGGCTTCGCAATACGCATACAAGAGCTTGGCGCCATGCCGGATGATGCCCCCGAATTCCTGCTCGGTGCCGGGCAGGAAGCCTGGCACGTCTTCGAAGGTCAGGATCGGGATGTTGAACGAGTCGCAGAATCGCACGAAACGCGCGCCTTTCACCGACGAATTGATATCCAGGCAGCCCGCCAGGAAGGCCGGCTGGTTGGCGACCACTCCCACCGGGCGGCCATCCATGCGCGCGAATCCCACCACGATATTGCGGGCGTAATGCTCGTGAACCTCCAGAAACTCGCCGTCGTCCACCACGCGGTGGATGACATCCTTGATGTCGTAAGGCAGGTTCGATTCGGCCGGCACCACCTGGTCGAGCGCCGCATCCATACGATCGACAGGATCCTGCGACGGTCTTCGCGGCGGATCCTCGCGGTTGTTTTGCGGCAGATAGCCGAACAGATCGCGGATCATGCGGAGGCAGTCGGCATCGTCGGCCGCGGTGAAATGGCCCACGCCGCTCAGGCTGTTGTGCGTGGCCGCGCCGCCGAGCGTCTCCTTGGTGACGTCTTCGTGCGTCACCGTCTTGATGACATCGGGGCCGGTGACGAACATGTGACTGGTCCGCTCCACCATGAAGACGAAATCGGTGATGGCCGGAGAATACACCGCCCCGCCCGCGCACGGCCCCATGATCGCGGAGATCTGCGGCACCACGCCCGAGGCCAGCGTGTTGCGCAGGAAGATGTCGGCGTAGCCGGCGAGCGAGACCACGCCCTCCTGAATGCGCGCCCCTCCGGAATCGTTGAGGCCGATCAGGGGCGCGCCCATCTTCAGCGCGAGGTCCATGATCTTGCAGATCTTCTGCGCGTTGGCCTCGGAAAGCGAGCCGCCGAAGACGGTGAAATCCTGCGCGAACACATAAACCAGGCGGCCGTCGATGCGGCCGTAGCCGGTCACGAATCCGTCGCCGGGGATGATCTGCTCGTCCATGCCGAAGTCGCGGCAGCGATGGGTGACGAGCTTATCCAGCTCTTCGAACGATCCTTCGTCGAGCAGCAGCTCGATGCGCTCGCGCGCCGAAAGCTTGCCTTCCTTATGCTGCCGCTCGCGGCGCTGCGGGCCTCCGCCTTCCTCGGCTGCTTGGTGGCGGCGGCGCAATTCTTCCAGGCGATTCATCAGGGATATTGTAGCGGTTGCCTGGCGGAGGTTCCGGCGGTTGAGGCGGATCAGACCGTCACCGGCAGATGGCCCGGAAAACCGCGTTTGCCCCACATCGCATCCGCGGCGGCGTCCATGGACGGACCGAGAATGCTGTACGTGCACAGGCAGGTCTGGACCGCCGGGTAAGACAGGAGATCGTATGGCATCCGCATGGCGACAGCGACCAGCGGTGTTTTCCGCTCGATCAGAGAGTTCACCAAAGCCGCCTGGCCGGGCGCTTCCGAGGCGTTGATCGTCCCGCAGATGACAAGATCGTACCCGCAAAGTTTCTCCGCCAGTTCCCGCCGCTCCGCCTCGTCAGGATCCATCGCCATGAGAAATTCCTCCACATTGGCGTGATGCCTGCCAACCGCCGCGGCCAGCTGCGGAGTCAGGTAGGAAGAAGTGTCGGCGGGCGTAAGATCGAGCGGGCGCGGTACCACGACGGCGATGCGCGCGCCGGGTGTGAGCCGGATGGGCAAACGGTGGGCGGTGTCCCGCACCAATGTCACCGACTTTTGGGCCACTTCCCTCGCTAAATTCCGATGTTCCCCGCATTGCACCACGCTGAGCGGCGGCTGCTCCCGCTTTTGCAGCCATTTCTTGAGCGCCAATACGCGCGCCGCCGAGGCGCACACCTCTTCGGGCGACAGCAGCCCGCGCTTGGCCGCCTGCGCGACGTTGGCGAAAGCCGCTTCCGCGCGCTCCAGGTCGTGATTGAAGATCAACAGATCGGCGCCTGCGTCCAGCGCCGCCATGGCGTCGGCAATGTATCCCGGACCCTGCTCCATCGCGTGCATATCCATGGCGTCGGTGACGATGATCCCCGAAAATCCCAGCTTGCGGCGCAACAGCCCGGTCAGAATTGGGCGTGACAATGTGGCTGGAAGATCCGACCCTCCGTTCAGGGCCGGAAACACAATGTGGGCGCTCATCACCAGGCGCACGCCCGCATCGATGGCCGCTCGAAATGGCGGAAGCTCGATTCTCCGCGCGCGCCGCAGATCGTGCGGCAGGACGGGAGCGGCATGGTGCGAGTCGCTGGCGGTGTCGCCATGGCCGGGGAAGTGCTTCGCGGTGGCAGCCACACCGGCCGCCTGCAGGCCCTTGATCATGGCCGCGGAAAGTTCACCCGCCAGCTTCGGATCTTCGCCGAACGAGCGCGTCCCGACCACGGGATTCTTCGGATTGTTGTTGACGTCGCAGACCGGAGCGAAATCGACATTCACGCCGACCGCTGCCAGTTCCCTTCCGAGGGCCCGGCCGACCTTCCATGCCAGCCGCTCCGAGCGCGCCGCGCCAAGCGCCATATTGCCGGCGAAAGGCGTGGCATCGCCGACCGCCATCAACTGGCCCCCCTCCTGATCGGCGGCGATCAGCAGCGGCGGCTGACCCGAAGTCTTCGCCGCGCATTGCAAATCGGCTGTGAGCGTCCGCAGTTCCTCGAGGCTGCCCATGTTCCTGGCGCGGAACAGGACAATACCGCCTATGTGCTGCCGCTCGATAATCGAGCGCAGCTCCATGGGAATCGTCTGCTTGCCGTCAAAGCTCAGGAGAAATTGCTGGCCCGCGGCTTGTTCCAGGCGTAACGCCATTGTCAAACTCCCATTTCAGACTCGACCGGTGGAGAGATTCGCGCATCCTCTCTGCTCTCCGGCGCATGCACCGGAACCCATCGCGCGAGCAGCATCGCGGGAAGTCCGGAAATCAGGACGAACAGGAAAAATGCCCGATAGCCCAGCGCCACGGCCAGTTTTCCGCTGATCAATCCCGGCACGATCAGGCCCAGGTTCATCAGGGCAGTGGCGAAGGCATAATGCGCCGTCTGGTATCTGCCGGGCGCG
>Ga0335078_10002326_pt1 | contig 28843 bp, 29 predicted proteins | sample Lox_Sample_32_FD_206711 | JGI IMG/M metagenome (GOLD analysis project Ga0335078, IMG submission 206711) | Soil microbial communities from Loxahatchee National Wildlife Refuge, Florida, United States - Lox_Sample_3.2 | ecosystem: Environmental > Terrestrial > Soil > Wetlands | place: USA...
GGGCCACATCCGAGGGATCCGACCGGCACCAGAAGCTGTTCGGCCGCAGCTCGGGATTCAGCCGGGTGAACGTCCCGTTCTCCACCAGCAGGCTGGTCAGCCGGTCCCATTCATCGTCCGAGCCATCACACCAGACGACCTCATCGGGCTGGGTCAGCTCCGCGATCTCGCGGACCCACTTGGCCAGCTCCGGAAGGCTCGTCCCGGCTTCGATAGAGTCTGCGCTGTACATAGCCATCAACTCCCGCGCAGGTTTAGCGTGCGCGGCCCGCCGCGGTCATGATCGGGCGGAACAGCGCCGCAGCTGATTCTTCGTCTAGTTAAACCTGACCCTGGTTGCCGCCACCCACCAAGGGCCGAAGGTCCCTCGACCCGGGACCCTTGTCAGGACGGTTCCTGACGGTATAGGGCGAGGGCGACGGTGATGCCAGCCCCGGCGGCGAGCATGAGGGTGGTCCGGGCCTCGCCCAGCCGGCCGGATTTGATGGCTGCCTGCAGGGAGGCGATGGGCCCCGTGGTGTAGGCACCCTCGAGGTCCTCCGTGGTGTAGGCGACTCGGTCGCCTGGGAGGCCGAGCCTCGTCACCAGGGCGTCGAGGAAGTCCGGGGCGGAGGGAGCGGGCACGACCAGGTCGATCTCGCCCCAGCTCATGCCCAGGCGGCGCAGGAAACGGCGGCTGGCTTCCTCCGCGCAGTCGGCCAGGCGGGCAGCGTAGCCGGGCTTTTCTTCGATTACCATCTCGTGCTGGCCGGCTGCCTGCCGCGGGACGCGGTGTCCGTGCCGCTCCTGCCATACCAGCCCGCTAGTGAACAGGTCGTCATATTCGGGAAACGTCTCGGTGGAGAAATCGGTGAACCCAGCGAGCTTTTCGTCCGGTCCGAGGAGCAGCGCGCCGCCGGCCGGCTGGAAGGGGACGGCGCCGGGATGGCGGTGATCCGGATCGACATCGCTGGCCACGATCGCGCCGAGCCGGATGACGCCGGAATCGAGCAGGCCCGACTCGATCTGGATGGCGGTGATCACACCACAGATGCCGTTGAAGAGGTCGAACGAGAAGGTGCCGTGCCCTCCGATGGGCGGCTGGCCCAGGTTGGCCCCGATGTCCTCCTGGATGAGGGCGGCGAGGGCGGGCTCGCCCATGTTGTCTTCCCGGTAGATGCCGGCGTTGATCAGCATGTCGACATCGGCGGGCTCCCTGCCCGCATGCGCGAGGCAGGTCCGGGCGGCGGTGTCGGCGAGGCGCCGCGCGGTCGGCTTCCGCAATCCGTGGCCCGTCAGCGCGCTGACGGCTTCAATGCGCGTGCCCATAGCGATCCACCTGGCTGTCGACGGTAAATATGGCCATGCCGATCTCGATGCCGGACGCGAGCGCCAGCAGCATGACACGGTCTCCCTTACGGATCCGCTGCTCCTCGAGGTACTTGTGGAGTGCCACGAACAACGTCGTGGATGACGTGTTGCCGTACTCCTCCAGGTTGACGACCACGTGCTTCGGCCTGGCGCCGAGGCGCCGGACGAATTCCTCGGTACCCGCGCGGATAGCCCGGGCCGAGGTCTGATGCGGGATCATGAAATCGATGTCGCCCAGGTCGATCCCGGCTTCGCCGATCGCCTCGGACACCAGCGGCGCCATGTCATCGATCGCCACTTTCTGCAGCGTCCTGGACTTGGTGTACATCTGAGCGCCCGGACCCGCCGTACTGGGGAAGGCGAGGCACAGCCGGCTGTGCTCGGCGAGGGTGGTAAAGCCGATGACGTCGATGCCGGAACCGCTGGGCGCGCGTTCCACGATGACGGCGGCACCCGCGTCGCCGAGCGTCAGCGATGCGAGCTGCTTGCTGAACAGGGAGCGGATCTGCCGGGCCGCGTTCCAGCTGAGGTGGGAGATGTACTCGCCTGACACCACCATGCCGCAGCTGATCTCGCCCCGGGCGACGAGGTCCTGAAGGACGAACACCCCGGTCAGCATGCCGGCGCACGCGTTGGACAGATCGAAGTTCGTCGCCTGCGCGGCGCCGATCGCCTGCTTCACGTACAGGCTGAGCGGGGGCTCGAAGGACTGCGTGTACCGGCCCCTGGACCGGGTGATGCTGGTACTGATCAGCATCTGGATGTCCTGCGGCTGATGCTGCGAATGAGCCAGGCAGTCGCGGGCCGCCCCGGCGGCCAGGGTGAACGAGTTCTCGCCCGGTCCGACGACGTGCCGCTCGTGGATTCCGGTCAGCCGTTCCAGCTGGATGCGGGTGCGATGGCGAGTCCGGTTCATCAGATCCCTGGTGGTCAGGCGCTGGGCGGGGAGCTTCACGCCCACGCTCTCGATCCGGCACCCCCAGGAACCGCCCGAACCGGGCGGCCCGAGCGCCAGCCAGTGATCTGGCTGCTTGCCGTGAGTTTCGGTCACCGGACCCTCCGCACGCTGTGCTTTCCTTCGCAGAATCTCTGGTCAAGCCGATGCGCGGTAGGGACGAACGTCACCAGCGGGGAGCCGTCGGGCCCGATGATCAAGGTCTTTCTCATCTTGCCCCGGAACCCGGACGGGCCCGACTGTGGGATCATGAAGAGACTGACCTTCCCCCCCCGGCACCACATCGAAGGCACGCGGCACACGCTGGCCTACGGTCAGTACCGGCTGTCCTATGAGACCTACGGCTCGGGCGACAGGGTGCTCGTGTGGATCCACGGCCTGCTGCTCGATGCCAACCTCAGTCGCGGGCTGGCCCGCAGGCTGGCCGCCAGGGGCAACCGTGTCGTGCTGCTCGACCTGCTGGGCCATGGCCGCAGCGATAAGCCTCGTCACGCCGGCCCGAACCGGATGGATCTTTACGCTGATCAGCTGCTGTGCCTGCTGGACGAGCTCGGCGTGGACCAGGTGGTTCTGGGCGGGGTCTCGCTGGGTACCAACGTGAGCCTGCTCGCTGCGGTGCGGGCACCCGAGAAGGTGCGCGGCCTGGTCCTGGAAATGCCGGTGCTCGAGTGGGCTGCTCCGGCGGCGGCGCTGGTCTTCGCGCCGCTCCTGCTCGAGGTCCACTACGCCCGGGCCGTATTGCGGCTGGTCTCCTGGGTCGCGTCCCGCCTGCCTTCGTCGGGACTCGGACCGGTCGACTCATTCGTCAGTTCCGCCGCGTCGGACCCGGACGAAACCGCCGCCGTGCTGCACGGCGTCCTGCTGGGGCCCATCGCTCCGACCATCGACCAGCGCCGGGCCATTACCGCGCCGACGCTGGTCCTGGGACACGGGATCGACCTGATCCACTCGTTCGCCGACGCGAAGCGGCTGGCGCGGCAGCTTCCCGACGCCAGGCTGATCAGGACGCGCACGTTCGCCGAGCTCTGGGTGCACCCCGGCCGTCTGACCGCCGAGATCAGCGACTTCCTCGACCGTGTCTGGGCGGCCGACGAAGCGCGGGACCGAGTCTCGCGAGTCTCATGAGGTGACCGAGGTTCGCTGGTGGCGCCGGGCGGCGGCCAGGAGCTCGGACAGGTCATGCTCGATGCCGCGGGCGAGTACGTCGAGATCGGGGTTGGCCGCGAAGTCGCCGGTGATCCCGAAGGTGACGTTGCCGCAGTAGGTGAAGATCGCGATCCCGGTGCGGAGCGTGGTCGCGATCGGAACGTACGGGATGATCTCGACGAGCCGCCGGCCCATCCCGTACAACGGCTGCCGAGGGCCTGGCACGTTGGTGGTGACGGTGATGATCTCACGCTGGGGCAGGCCGAACGCCAGCCTGACCCCCCAGGACGTGAGCGAGTACAAGCTGTAATCGCCCAGCCTGACCAGCGACTCGCCGGCCGTCGCTTCCTTGCCCGTCTTCAGCGCCTGCAGCCCGGCCCGGACCGCCGCGAGCCGCTCCGCCGGGTCGGCGATGTGGACGGGGAGGTCAGCCAGCAGCGCTGACACCTGGTTCCCGTAGACGTCCTCCTCGCCCGGAGCCCGGACGGATACCGGGACCAGCGAGCGGACCATGTGCGGCCCGGGCTGCTCGCCGCGGGCGAGCAGGAGCGCCCGGAAGCCACCGGTGATCGCCGCCAGGACCACGTCGTTCACGGTACCGCCGAGCTCTCCCTTGATCAGCTTCACGTCATCCAGCGATGCCCGGACCCAGGTGAAACGCCGTTCCTTGCCGATGGGCCCGCTCAACGACGACCCGGTGGCCGGCCACGCGGCCGGGGCCAGTTCCGCGAAGCCGCGCACCGCGTCAGCGGCCTGACGGATAGCCCCGCCGGGATGGGAGGCCGCACTGCTCAACGCGAGGGCCCCGCGGAGCGGGAGGACGACATCGTCCAGGATGGCCTCCGCGGCCAGTTCGAGGGGTGAAGGCTCCGCCCCCGGGGCACGGTCGTCGGTGGCGGTGACCGGCGCGGGCTCGGGCGAGAAGTCGAAGATCACCCGGTACAGGTCGGTGCCGGAAACCCCGTCGACCATGCAATGGTGCACCTTGGAGATCAGGGCCCAGCGGCCCTCGGCGAGCCCTTCGATGACCCAGTACTCCCACAGCGGATGGTCGCGGTCCAGGCGCTGGGACATCACCCGCGCCATCAGCGCGGCAAGTTGCTGGTCGCCGCCGGGCGCCGGCAGGGCGGTCCGCCGGACGTGGTAGCCAAGGTCGAAATGCGGGTCATCGACCCAGACCGGCCGTCCGAGCCGGAACGGCACCGTGTGCAGTTTCTGCCGGTAGCGCGGCACCAGCGGCAGACGCCCGGTCAGGAAGGCCAGGCACTCCTGGTGGGTAGGAGGGGGACCCTCGAACACCGCAATCGATGCGATCGCCATCGACGTGTGAGGATCCTGGTCCTCGGCATCGACGAACGCGGCGTCGAGCGGGCTCAGCCTGTCCATGACGCCCTCCTTCCGTATCCATCGGCTCCGCTGCCGGACGCTGCCTGGCAAACGTGACCACGTACCCCATTTCGCTCAGATCGTAGGCCGCGCGGCCCCTGGCTCGCCCCGGCCGATCGTCCTGCATGCTGGGGCCTTCGGTCCTTGCGGCCGGCCGGCTTAGCCTGCGCGCGGGATCAGGTCGATGACGACGGCGTTTCCCGAGCCGGCTATCAGCAGGTTGACAAGCGGCGTGATCCGCCCGCACCCGGTGAAGGGCGGCCGGTGATATCGGCCGACCACGCGGCCTCCCCGCTCCAGGTCGAAGCCCGGCTTGGAGCGCAGCGGCACGACCGCGTGCGTGGCCGTGCGGCATGAACCGCCACTGATCAATTCCCGTCCGGCGGCATGGGCAGTAGCCAGGACGGCGTCGACGGTAACCGCCGCGAACATCCGGCCCTCGGGGTCGACTCTGCCGATGACCGGGGACTCAGCCTCGATCTGGACGGTAGCGCTGAAGAGGCTGGCACCCAGGACCGCCCGGTTGATGGTGGCCGGGTGGAGCGTGAGGTCCCCCGAGAACAGGCCCGAGCCGGGATCCGCACGCACGGTGAGCGACCCGCTCAACGGCACCCGCAGCGAATCCCTGCGAACCGTGAGAAATCCTCGCACGACGTACGCCATCTCGCGCATGAGCACCCCCCCTTGCGGGTCTTACCGTCCGCGTCACTTCTGCCCGGCAGGCTCCGGCTTGGCACCGGGCTGGTCCACCGGGCGCCGGTTCCAGTCCCGCCAGACCAGCCGGTGCACGGGGATCCACCTCGGGATGTCGCGCAGGCCCGGGATGAACGGGACGAACAGCAGCAGCAGGGTGGCCAGGCCGGTCATGAAGATCGCGATCAGGTCGATGTTGTCGGAGTTACCCCAGCCAGGCTGCATGTGATACCACATCTGGAACAGCCACAGCCAGGGCTGGCCCGGGTAGCTGCCGGTCTCGTTCATCACGCCCCACTGGTCACCGGTCAGGTGCTGGGCATCCGCCAGGTTGTTGTAGTACTCGCCGTCCGCCAGGAACAGCAGCGGCTTGGTGAAATCCGTGCCGTAGAACTGGCGCTGGGCGAGCAGGTCGGTGTCGATCGCGCCGCTGCGGGCCAGGGTGAGCTCGGTGGCCAGCATGGCCGGAACCGGGCCGTAGTTACCCGGCGGCAGCACCGGGTTGCCGTTGACGACCTTCACCTTGGGGGCCGCGTTCGCGTAGTTGGTCGCCCACTTGTTCTGCAGGGCGGCCGGGGCGGCCTTGTAGGCGGCCAGGGCCGCGGCCAGCGCCGGGTCGTTGGCCGTCGCGCTGGACAGCGGGCTGAGCACGAAGACCTGCGCCGTGTCGATCGGCTGCCGGACCCCGGCCCAGTTCCCCGGGGCGATCACGACTCGCTGCGCGTCGCCGTTGTTGTTGTACGGCGGCCCGAGGGTGGCGCTCCCGCTGGTTGCGTTCAGTTCGGTGGCCGCGGTGGCGACGAAGCCGCCGGGGTCGACCTGGGCCCAGCTCTTCACCGTGACCGACGGAATGTCCGGCGAGGACAGCAGGCTGGCCAGGCCGAAGGTGAGCACCAGGATGACCAGCGTGGCGATGGTGCCTTCCTTCAGGATGTCGTAACGCCGGGTCGGCCCGCGCCACGCCGCCCGGTCGGCTTTCGCGGCCGCGCGCCTGGCGGCCAGACCGCGGGGTCGGCTGACCGGCAATGGGTGGCTGACGCCGCGCATCCTGACCAGGAGCACGTGCGCGCCGACCAGCGCGATGAGGATGATCGGGAGCAGCACGACGTGCCACAGCAGCATCTGGCCGAAGTCCATCAGGTTGAAGAACGCGCCGATGCCGGCCGCGTTGAACGCGTCCTTGCCGTTGGTGGCGATCCACTGGGAGTCGAAGTTCTGCTGGGACAGGTAGCCGGTGAAGCACTCCACGATCGAGGCCAGGAAGGCGACCACGCCGGTGATCCAGGTCAGGCTCCGGCGGCCGCGCCAGGCGGCCATCCAGAACTTGCCCCACAAGTGGATGACCAGCAGCGCCATGAACAGCTCGACGCTCCACAGGTGCAGGCTGTTGAAGAAGTGCCCGACCGGGTTGGTGTGCCACCAGTCGGTGCCGCCGATCGCGATGGCGAAGCCGCTCACGATGGCTACGCCGAGCGCGGCCAGCGAGGCGACGCCGAACACGTACACCCAGGAGGCCACGTAGGCCGGCTGGCGGTCCGGCAGCAGCTTGTGCGGCGGCAGCGAGGTCAGCGCGCTGCGGCGGGCCCGCGCCGTCCACATCCGCTCATCACCGGGCGCGATGCCCGGGTCGGCCACCGGGTCAGGGACGGCGGCGTCCCCGCCGTGGGCCCGGGGGAACGGCAGCAGCAGCGCGACGCCGAAGATGACGACCATCACCGCGATCAGGACCAGGTTCGCCACGGAAATCGTGAAGACGTTCCAGTTCAGGTACGTGCCAGGCTGGTTCAGGTCGAGGGCGGCGGGAGCGTGTCCCGCCAGGACCAGGGTTTCCACCAGAGCCTCCAGGTCGGCCGGCAATCGATTGTCCCAGCCTCTCGGCCGGCCCCGGGGTCCCGTAGTGACATGAGTCACGGTCGGCCGGGACCAAAGTCCTTTACTCCCGAACGGTCCGGGTTTCACCGCCTCGCGTCGAGCCGGAGCGCGAGCTTGGGACACGCCCGGACGGTCGCGCGCGCGTCGCCCAGCAGCCGGGACGGCACGTCCCGGTCGCTGACGATGGGGAATCCCCAGTCGTCGAGGGTTATCAGCTCGGGCAGGGCCGCGGCGCACAGGCCCCGGCCGTCGCAGCCGATAAAGTCCACGCGCAGCCGGGCCGGCCTGGTCACCGGCTACCGCCGACCGGACCAGGGCCGACCGGAACAGGGCCGACCTCAACAGGGCCGAACGTCCGCAGCGCACTGCGGACCAGGCGCACCACGCCGTCCGGATGGGCGCAGCCGCCGCGGCCGTCGACCTGGCCGAGCCACCGCCGCAGCAGTCCCGGGTCGGCGCCCCGGCCGTCCGCGATCCGCTCGACCTGCCCGGCGATCGCGGGCAGGCCGAACCGGCACGGGCCGCACTGCCCGGCGGACTCGCCGGCCAGGTAGCGCACCAGCCGGGCGGTCGCGGCCAGCCCGCACGCCCCCGCGGGCAGCACCGCGACCAGGCCCGCCCCGGGCCTGGTGCCGAGGTCCGCGAGCCCGGCCGAGGAGAACGGCCGGTCCAGGGCCAGGTCCGCGGCCACCCAGGCGCCGAAGTACCCGCCGAGCAACAGCGCCTGCGGCGGTGCAGAGGCGCCGCCGGCCAGATCCAGCAGCCGCCCGACCGGGGTGCCGATGCCGACCTCGAGCACGCCCGGCCGGCGCACCGCGCCGAGCACGGTGACCAGCATCGTGCCGGGCTCGGCCGGCGTCCCGGCGGAGCGGAACCAGGCGGCGCCGTAGCGGGCGATGAGCGCGAGGTGGGCCAGTGTCTCGACGTTCTGCACCAGCGTCGGCGCACCGCGCAGGCCTCGCTGGGCCAGCCGCGGCGGCGTCGCGGTGGGCGCCGGGACTCCCCGCTGGACCCAGCGCACGACCGCGCTGGCCTGGCCGGCCACGAAACCCTCCGCCGCCGTGCGAACCTCGAGCCGTACCCGGTCGAGGCGAACCCGGGCGCGTTCGGCCACGGCCTCGTCGATGATCTCCCGGACGTCGCGGTGCACCACGACAACCGCCTCGCTGGCGCCGGTGATCTCGGCCGCGAGCACCGCACCGTCCAGCACGAGCTGCGGTGAGCGAGTCATCAGCACCCGGTCCTTCGCGCTGGCCGGCTCGCCCTCGGTGCCGTTCGCCACCACCACGGGCGCGTGCCCGGCGGCCACTGCGGCGAGCTTGCGGGCGGTCGGGAAACCGGCTCCGCCCCGTCCGGTCAGGCCGGCCCGGTCCACCTCCGCGATCAGCGCCGCTCGCTGCCGTCGGCCGAGCCCGGAGGGCGCCGGCTCGTACCCGGCCGCAGGCCCGGCCAGCAGCAGGCCATCGCTCACCGGAGCGCCACTGCCGCCGGGACGGCCGGATCCGGCCCGCCGGGACGGCGCAGCCGGGCCAGCAGCCGGGCGATAACCGCTGTCGCGACCGCCGCGGCGCACCCCCACAGCACGAGCGCGGCCCACCAGATCCGCAGGTCGCTGCCTGCCGTGACCGCGTGGCCGAACGCGGCGGGCCAGGACAGGTAGGCCAGCCAGTGCACGGCCCGCCAGACCCGGTAGCCGAGCCGCCGCCGGATCAGGCTGGTGATCAGCACGGCACCGCCGAGGTCCACCGCCAGGGCGCCCAGGCCGATGGCCAGCGTCCGGTACGGGGAGGCCAGCGGCAGCACCGCCGCCGCCCAGCCCATCCTGACGTAGGGATCGGCGATCGCGGTGACCACGTGCAGCCCGAGGAATGCGACGCAGAAAAGCGCCAGCGTCCGGTGCAGCTCGCCGGCCGCGAGCCGGCGCCTGCTCCCGGGACCGAGCCGGGCCGCGACGCCGGCGACCACGGCGGCACTGAGCGCGGTGAGCACCGCGAGGCCGCTGGCCCGCGAGACGAACCACAGGGCCTGCGATCCGCCGAGCACCGCGCTCACCGCGGCCCTCCGGCGTACACGCGGCTGCCCGCGGGCACCGGGATCGGCCCCCCGGCCGCGATCTGGCGGCCCGGCCAGCCGTTCAGGCCGCGGACCCGGCCGTCGTGGCCGGTCAGCCGGGCCGGCAGCCCGGTCGCGACCAGCCAGTCCTCCGCCGCGGCGCCCGCCACGATCGCCGCGGTGCTGGCCGCATTGGCGTCGGCGCAGGTCGCCGCGGCCACGGTCACCGTGCGCCACGGCCCGTCCGCGGGCCGCCCGGTCCGCGGGTCCACGATGTGGTGCAGCGCCGCGCCGCCGCGCTGCCAGCGCCGGACGGTGACCGACGAGGTCGCGAGCGCGCCCGCGGCCAGCCGGACGAGCTGGCCGCCCAGTTGGCCGCAGGGTGCGCCGTCCGGGTCCGGCTCCTCGGCCACGGTGACCGGCCAGCCGCCGAGCGGCGGCGTCCCGGCTACGGCGATGTCGCCGCCCAGGCTGACCAGCACCCCGCCGCGCTGCCCGGTGGCGGACCTGACCGCCCGGACGGCCCGGTCCGCGCCCAGGCCCTTGGCCGTGGCGCCCAGGTCCAGCCGGATGCCGCGCGGGAGGCGGAGCAGCGGCCCGTCGAGCCGGACCAACGGCCAGCCCGGCGCGGGGACCGCCGCTCCCAGCGGCTCGCCGTCCTCGTCGATGGCGGCGAAGTCGCGGTCGTAGCCGAGCGAGACGAGCGCGTCTGCGATCGTCGGGTCGGTCAGCCCGCCCGTCCACCGGGCCGCGGCCAGCGCCACGGCGACCGCCTCGGCCAGGCCGTCGCCGAGCAGGAACAGCCCGCCGCTCGCGGCGTTCAGCCAGCTCAGCTCCGAATCCGGGCGGAACCTGCTCGCCTGCCGGTCCAGCGTGGCCAGCACGTCGTCCACGACGGCGCACGCCACGCCGAGGTTCTCCGGCGGCCACACCACCAGGCGGGCGCCGGTGCCCAGCGCCGCGCGTTCGGCCACGGAGACGGCGTCGTCGCCGGCCCGGACGCGCTGCCACGCAGAAGCGCGGGCGGCCCCCGCCGCCATCAGCTGTCCCCGCCCGCCGGGGCGTGCCCGACCCGGGTGACGACGGTCTTGCCGTTGACCGTCCGGGTCGTGGTGGTCACGGTCACCCCGGAGGCGGTGGTGGCGGCGACCGAGTGGGTGACCCGCGGGCCGGCGGTCGCCGAGGTACCCGTCGTGCCCGCCGCGGTCCCGGCGGCAGGCGCCGCTGTCGCCGTTGCCTGCGTGGCCTGGTGGGCCAGGGCCACGGCGGCCGTCCCGGTGCCGGCGATCAGGATCGCGGCCGTCCAGTTGGACATTCGCCGGACGTGCCGGAGGCTGTCCCGGCGGGCCGGATCCTGGCTCGATGGGTCCATGTTCGTGTCCTTTCACGCGACGCCTGTGACCCACAGGGTGCGTGGCCGGCGATGAACTGACCGTGAGAGGCCGATGAGAGGCCTTACATCTTGACCGCGGGCAGCTTTACCGGGCCGGCCGCGCCCGGCAGGCGCAGCCTGACCACGGCGCCGCCGTCCGGCTTGTTCGCGGCCGTCGCGACCCCGCCGTGCGCCACGGCGATGGCCCGGACGATGGCCAGGCCCAGACCGGCCCCGCCGTCGCCGCGCGACCGGCCGCTGTCGGGGCGGGCGAAACGCTCGAACGCGTGCGGCAGGAACCCGGCCGGGAATCCGGGCCCGTTGTCGGACACATCGATCTCCAGGTCGCCGCCTGCCGTCCGCGCGGCGAGCACGATGACCGACCCCCGCGGAGCGAACCGCAGGGCGTTGCCGACCAGGTTGTCCACCGCCCGGCGGATCCGGTCCGGATCGACGTCGGCGTACGTCCCGGGCGCGACGTCGACGCGGCCGGTCACCCCGGCGGCGGCTAGCCGGGAACCGGCGAGTTCGGCGCAGCGGGCGAGCAGGGCGCCGATGTCCGTCCGCTCCTGCCGGAGGCCGAACCGCTCCTCGTCGCTCCGGGCCAGCAGCAGCAGGTCGTCGGTGAGCCGGGCGAGCCGTTCGGCTTCCGTCCCGGCGCTGCGGACCGCGGCGGCCAGCTCGGCCGGGCCGCGGCCAGGCCGGGCCGCGAGCTCCAGTTCCCCCTGCAGCACCGCGAGCGGATTGCGCAGCTCGTGGCTGGCGTCGGCGACGAAGGCACGCTGCCGGGCGAGCGCCCGCTGGAGCCGGCCGAGCAGGTCGTTCATCGTGCCGGCCAGCGCCGCAACCTCGTCCCGGGTGGCCGGCACCTCAACGGCCCAGGCGCCCGCTGCGGCGCCGCGCTCAGGCACCGCGGCCACCTGCCGCCGCAGCCGCTCCACCGGGGACAGCGCGGCCCGCGCCAGCCCGTACGCGCCCAGGCCCGCGACGGCGGTGAAGACGATCCCGCCGACGGCGAGCTCGCGCGCCACCTCGTTCTGGGTGGACTCGTACGTCTCGAGCGATTCGGCCGCGACGGCGACCCAGCCCGGGTGGCCGGCCAGCGGCGCGGCCGCGACCCGCGCGTTCTCCTCGTCCACCGTCCTGGTGACCGAGATCCGGCCCCGCCGCGCCCGGCTCAGCTGATCCGGGGTGAGCAGCGGGGTCGTCCCGGCGTCGCCGCTGGCGCCCCGGACGCGGCCGCCCGCGTCGAGGACCTGGATGAGGTAGTCACCGGCCGGCAGCCCGGCGCTGCCGGACCCCGTGCTGCCCGCCTGGAGGTAGCGCCCGGCCCGGGCCAGCTGCGCAGTCAGCTGTGAGTCGAGCGTCGTCAGCTGCGCCGACGACAGGCCGCTGGCGAACAGCCAGCCGCCCAGGGCGAACAGCGCCGCGGCGGCCAGCCCGAACGCGACCGCCAGGCGCAGCCGGATCGGCATGCCGTCACCCGCCTTCGGCCGGCCGCAGCCGGTAGCCCATGCCCCGGACCGTCTCGATGTCCTGCCACCCGATCTTGCGCCGCAGGTACTTCACGTACTGGTCGACGACGTTGGAGCCGCCGTCGTAGGCGAAATCCCAGACGGCCTCGATGATCTGCGACCGGGTCAGCACCTGGTCCGGATGCCGGAGGAAGAGCTCGAGCAGGGCGAACTCCTTCGGGGTCAGCTGCAGCTCGGCCCCGTTCCGCCAGGCGCGCTTGGCCGCCGGGTCCAGGCTGAGGTCACCCTCGGCTAGGATCACCGGCCGGGACCGGTCGTCTCTCCGGGCCAGCGCGCGCAGCCGCGCGGCCAGCTCGAGCAGGCTGAACGGCTTGACCAGGTAGTCGTCCGCGCCTGCGTCGAGGCCCCGGACCCGGTCACCGACCCCGTCCCTGGCCGTCAGCAGCAGAACCGGAACCCAGCTGCCCGCTTCGCGCAGCCGCCGGCACACTTCGATCCCGTCCAGGCCGGGCAGCATGACGTCGAGGACGATCGCCCCGTAGGTGTTCTCGGTCGCCAGCCACAGGCCCTCCCGGCCGTCGGCGGCGACGTCCACGGCGTGGCCTTCCTCCTGCAGCGCACGTTTGAGCAGCCCGGCCATCCGGGGCTCGTCCTCGACCACGAGCACTCGCACGAGCCGGTCAGCTCTTCTCGCAGCTCTTCTTGCCGCCCTTGCCGGTGCGGGCGATGGCGCCGATGGCCGGTGCCATCGTCAGCCACAGCCCGATCGTCACGACCATGGCCGTGAGGTAGCCGAAGGGCCGGATCCCGACGTCTTCGCCGGTGATCCCGGCGAAGATCATCAGCAGCCACGCGCTGACGAAGAAGGCCGGGCCGGCCGCCACGATCTTGAAGAAGTCATCCATCAGACTCACCTCGCCTGTGCGATCCTCAGGCCGGCGCGGGCAGGTAGGTCTTGCTCACCGCGCCGAGCGTCATCCCCCAGCGGCGGGCCCGCTCGGCCTCGCCGTCGAGCAGCGTGTTCTGCGAGCCGACCACGAAGCTCTCCGGGGCCGCTATCAGGCGGTAGCCGTGCCGCTTCAGCAGCCTGGCGATGGGCCGGCCGGCCCGGCCGGTAAACGCGGGGACGCCGTTGAGCCGGGTGTCGAAGGCGGCGGCCAGGCCGTTCCGCTGGCCGAGGTCCCCTAGCCAGTCCCGCATCCCCGGCCCGCCGGCATCGGTGTCCATCCGCAGCCCGCTGCCGTCCTTGGCGGCCGCCTGCGCGGCCATCCGCCGGGTCGACCGGCTGGACAGCCCGTGCATGTGGGTCGGCGCGCCGGCCACCAGCAGGTCGGCGTCGGCGACCAGATCCCAGTTGGCCTCGGCCGCCGGCACCAGGGTCACCTCGCAACCGGCGCCCAGGCCGTCCGCAATGCTGCTGGCGATGATGTGCGTGTTGCCGTACATCGATTCGTAAACCACCAGGGCTCGCACGCTGATCACATCCTCTAGCCGCGTCGCTCTCGGTCCGGCGGGATTACATTTCGTCCGGGTAGGTGAGGCGGTCGCGCACCGAAACGACCCCTTCGACTCGCCAGGCCGCGGCCAGGATGTCCCGGCCTTGCCGAACGGTCTCGGCGCGTCCTTCGAGGGTCACGATGCCGTCTTTGACCGTGACGGTGAAGCAGTCCGGGCCGGCCTGGAATTCGTTCACGATCACGTTCTTCGTGATTTCCTGCCCGATTTCGCCGTCGGGGCGGCCATAGACGCTTAGCACGTCGGCCCGGCTGATGATCCCGGCCAGATGACCGTTTTCGCTGACCACCGGAAGTCGTTTCACCCCGGTGTTGTACATGAGGCGGGCGGCGCTGGTAACAGGATCGCCTGGCGTAATGGTGACCGGCGGCGTCGTCATGAGGTCGGCGGCGGTGACCGCGGCGGCCCGGGCGAAGTCGTCGTGATATGGACCGGGCCGTGCGGGCCGCCCGCCCATGGCCGCTGTCAGCGCTTCCTTGCAGAGCAGGTCCGCCTCGGATACGACACCGATGACTGTGCCGTCATCGTCGAGGACAGGAAACGCGCTGACCCGGTACTGCGTGAGCAATATGGCGATGTCCTTGTACGGAGCACCCTTCCTGACCGCCACTACCCGGGTGGTCATCACGTCTTTCACCGTGGCGCTCATTGGGTCTCGCCCCTTCCCGTGCGGCCATAGAACCGAGAAGGATCCCGCCTCCGCTTCTCGCGGATTCCGATTGCGTGGTGAGCGGTACGGGGGTCACCGCTCCGCCCCGTCTAACCGGGATCCTCCTCGGTAGTCACAGCACACCGCGCAATGCTCGCGCGACATAGAGACCAAGGTCCCGCAACCCGATGACCTTGAGGCAGACTTCTCAGGCGCCGGCCGGAGCGTAGATGTGGCTCGCCGTGGTGCCGAGCGCGGCTCCCCACTGGCGGGCCCGCGAGGCCTCGCTGTCGAGCAGCGTGTGCCCCTGGCCGATCAGGAAGCTCTCCGGAGCAGCGAGGAGCCGGAAGCCGTGCCGGCGCAGCAGCCGGTCGATGCCGTGGCTGGCCGGGCCGGCGAAGGCGGGGATCACGTTGAACCGGGTATCGAAGGCGGCGGCGGTGATGCCGTGGCCGCCGGTGACGTCCTCAAGCCAGTCACGGATCCCGTGCGACATCCCGTGCATGTGGGTCGGCCCGCCGACGACGACGAGATCGGCGCCCGTGACCAGCCCTCGGGCGGCCTCGGCCACCGGCACGAGCGTGACCTCGTGGGTGGAGCGCAGGCCGTCGGCGATGCTGGCCGCGATGATGTGCGTGTTCCCGTGCATCGACTCGTAGACCACTAGAGCTCGCATGGTTTTCACTCCTTCAGTCATTTACCGATCAGCCCAGCCGGATTGGAGGCCACAGGGACGCGGGACAGCCTGCTGTCGTCGATGGCGTAGTCGAGCTGGGCCGTGACGTCGATGACCCCGTCTACCGCGCGGACGGCCGGCAGCACGGCGGCCAGCATGCTCTTGCGCTCAAGCTCGCCGGTCAGCCTGACCACCCCGTCGGTGACGTCGACCTGGACCAGGACGGGGTTGGTGCCAAGGCAGCCAGACAGGACGTCCCTGCTGATCTCCGCCTTGATGGCGGCGTCCGTGCGGAGGAAGACCCGCAGCAGATCCCGCGCGACGACCACGCCGAGCAGCTTGCCGTCCTCGCCGGTCACCAGCAGGAAGCGGGACTGATGCCGGTCCATCAGCCGGGCTGCCTCCGCCACGCTCGTGCCGGCCTGTACGGTCGGCGGGTAGCGGTCCATGAGTTCCCCCGCGGTTTCGGCGGTGGCGATGTCCCGGCGGATCCGGTAGGGCAGGTGCAGTGAGTGCCGGCCGTCCGGGTCCCGCCGGAGCTGCTCCTTCCTCAGCAGGTCACCCTCGGCGACGACGCCGGCCACGCGGCCCTGCGGGGTGAGCACCGGCACGACGCCGATCCGTCCCCTGACCAGGATGTCGGCCACGTTCTTCAGCGGCGCGGCCGGGGTCACCGTCATGGGGCTGGCGGTCATCACATCCCGTACCTGATAGTGACGCATCGTGTACTCCTTAGCCCAGGCGCTGTCAACTCGGTCCTCTGCTGCTATGACAGCGCCCGGGACGGCGTCGCGGTAGGGACGCACATCCCTGGCCCGCCGGCCGAACAGCCCGCCGGCCGAGGGCTTTCGACTCTCCTGTCGCTGGTCACCGGGACCGACGGTCGGGGATATGAGTAGTAGTACGCGCAGGCTGACCGGAGCGGTCGGCCGGTGGAGCGCCGGTCATCCCTGGATGGCGATCGCGGCGTGGATCGGTGCCGTCGCGGTGCTGGTGGTGGCCGGTCATCTGGCCGGGACTCTCCAGCTGCCGAATGGTGCCCAGAACGTCGGGCCGTCCGGGCAGGCCGAGCAGATGATCAGCCGGGATTTCCCCCGGCACGCCGTCGAGGACGTCCTCTTCGAGAGCTCCAGCCTGCGAGCCGGTGACCCGGCCTACCGGGCCGCGATCCGCGATGTGCTGGACCGGATCCAGGCCACCGGGCGGGTGACCCAGATCCAGTCGCCGCTCGATCCCAGGTTCGCCAACCAGGTCTCCGCGACCCGCCATGCCGCGTTGCTCCAGTTCCGGATCACCGGCACCGTCAGCGATTCCGCCACCCGCGTGGTCCCGGTGCTCGCCGCCGTCCGGGCCGCCGCGGCGGCCCACCCCCAGGTCCGGATCGCGGAAACCGGCGACGCCAGCATCACCAAGGCGATCGACGACACCGTGCTGCGCGATCTGCACCGGGCGGAACTGCTGTCCTTCCCGATCACGCTGGTGGTGCTGCTGATCGCATTCGGCGCGGTGGTGGCGGCCCTGCTGCCGCTCGGGCTGGCCACCATGGCCATCCTGGCGGCCGGCGGCCTGGTCGCCTTCACCTCCCGGCTGTCCGGGGTCACGGTGCAGGCCACCTCGGTGATGCTGCTGATCGGCCTGGCCGTGGGCGTGGATTACTCGATGTTCTACGTCAAGCGGCAGCGCGAGGAACGCGCCGCCGGACGGACGGTGCTGGACGCCATCGAGACGGCGGCCGCCACCTCGGGCCGTTCGGTACTTATCTCGGGGCTGACCGTGCTGCTGGCAATGTCCGGCATGTTCCTGACCGGCAGCAAGATCTTCTACGGGATCGGGCAGGCCACCATGCTGGTGGTCGCGGTCGCGGTCATCGGGTCACTGACCCTGCTGCCGGCCCTGCTCGCACTGCTCGGTGACCGGGTGGACCGGGGCCGGCTGCCGTTCGCCGGCCGGGCGCGGCGGCCCGACGGCCAGAACCGGATCTGGACCGCGGTGCTCGACCGGGTGCTGGCCCGGCCGGCCCTGACCGCGGCGCTCGCGCTGTGCGCGCTGGTCGTGCTCGCGCTGCCGGTGCTGCGCTTGCACACCGCCACCCCCGGCGCCAGCGACCTGCCGCAGCAGACCGCCGCGCTGCAGACCTACAACCGGATCCAGCAGGTGTTCCCGGGTGGCGGCAGCCCGGCCGTGGTGGTGGTCGAGGCGCCCGACGTCACCGCGCCCGCGATCCTCCGGGCCGGCCGGGCCTTCGAGCGGGCGGCGCTGGCCAGCGGGCAGATGAATCAGCCGATCACGGTCATCGTCAACCCGGCGCGCACCGCCGCGATCATCCAGGTGCCGCTGGCGGGCACCGGGGAGGACGCGGCGTCGATCCGCGCCCTGGACACACTGCGGGACAAAGTCATCCCGGACACGCTGGGCCAGGTCCCCGGCGTCCGGGTCGCGGTGACCGGGGAGACGGCCGGCACCGCCGACTTCAACGCGCTGATGGGCCAGCGCTCCGCCTGGGTCTTCGGGTTCGTCCTGCTGTTCGCGTTCGTGCTGCTGCTCGTCTCGTTCCGGTCGCTGGTCATCCCGGCCACCGCCGTGCTGCTCAACCTGCTGTCGGTGGCTGCGGCCTACGGCGTTATCGTCGCGCTGTTCCAGTGGGGGTGGGGGCAGACGGTGTTCGGCTTCACCAGCGTGCACTCGGTCGCGAGCTGGCTGCCGCTGTTCCTGTTCGTGGTGCTGTTCGGGCTGTCCATGGACTACCACGTGTTCATCCTCAGCCGGATCCGGGAGAGCTACGACCGCACCGGTCAGACCGAGGTGGCCGTGACGAAGGGCATTGAGTCCACCGCCGGGGTCGTCACCGCGGCCGCCGTGGTCATGGTGTTCGTCTTCCTCACCTTCGCCACGCTGTCCATGGTCCAGCTCAAGGAGATGGGCGTCGGCCTGGCCGTCGCCGTACTGCTCGACGCGACCGTCGTCCGGGCCCTGCTCCTGCCCGCCGTGATGAAGCTGCTCGGCCCGCGCAACTGGTACCTGCCCCGCTGGCTCGGCTGGCTGCCGCGGACGTCGCGCCCGGCCCCGCCGTCTACTGGGCCGCCGGCCGAGCCGCCAGCGGCCCCGCCGTCCATCGGGCCGCCGCCGGTCACCAGGGTCGGTGCCTGATGGACGCCATCGAGTTCGCCGTCGCCGCCGCGGTACACGCGCCGTCGGTGCACAACACCCAGCCGTGGCGGTTCGGCCACGGCGATCGGAACATCGAGGTCTATGCCGACGCCGGCCGGCGGCTCCGGGTGGCCGACCCGGCCGGCCGGGAGCTGATGATCAGCTGCGGTGCGGCGGTGTTCACCCTGCGGGTCGCGCTGCGCTACCTCGGCTGGCTGCCCCGCGCCAGGCTGTTCCCCGACCCCTCCCGGCCCGCGCTGGTGGCCCGGGTGTACTGGGACGAGGACCGGATCACCGCGGACTCATACGAGCGGGAGATGTACGCGGCGGTCACTGCCAGGCACACCCACCGGGGCGGGTTCGGCCCGGGTCCGCTGCCGGGCGGCACGCTCGTCGCGCTGCGGGCCGAGGCCAGCAGGGAAGGCGCGATGCTCCGCCTGGTCTCGCCCGGTGATCAGCGGGACGCGCTGGCCGCGGCGGTGCAGGCGGGAGAGCACGCGCTTCGGCTGGACAGCAAGCGGGCGGCCGAACTCGCGGCCTGGGTCGTCCCGCCCGACAGCTCGCGCCGCGACGGCATCCCGCCCGCTGCCTACCCGGCCGAGCCCGCGCACACCGAGCCGGACTTCCCTGGCCGTGATTTCGCCGCCGGGCACGGCTGGGGGCTGGCCGCCCCGGCCGCGGACGAGCGGTCTGCCGGGGCCGTGTGCCTGCTGGCGACCAGCGCGAACGAGCCGGCCGACTGGGTTGCGGCCGGGCAGGCCCTGCAGCGGGTCCTGCTCCGGGCCGCCGCCTGCGGCGTGGCCGCGGCCCTGCATAGCCAGCCGCTCGAGCTGCCGCAGCTGCGTGACTTCGTCCGGGTGCAGCTGGCGGGGCGCGCCCACCCGCAGATGATCATCCGGTTCGGGGTTACCCGCCAGGCCGGTTCCGGCCGTGCCAGCATCCGCCGCCCGGTTGGTGAGATCCTGCTCTTAACCGGGAGGTGTCATGTCGGCTGAGATCATGCTGGAATGCCGCGGCCTGCGGCGGCGCTTCGGCGAGATCGTCGCGGTGGACGGGGTCGGGTTCGGAATCAGCGTCGGCGAGACCTACGGGCTGCTCGGCCCGAACGGGGCGGGGAAGACCACCACCATCTCGATGATCGCAGGCCTGCTCGAGCGCGACGGCGGCGAGGTCACGGTGGACGGCGAGCCTATGACGACCCGCTCCGTCCGGGCCAAGAGCGCGATCGGGTACGTGCCGCAGGACCTGGCCATCTACCCGGACCTGTCCGGCCGGGAGAACCTGATGTTCTTCGCCCGGCTCTACAGCATGCCCACCCCGGCGGCGAAGCGCCGGACCGACGAGGTGCTCGCCCTCACCGGCCTGGCCGACCGGGCCGGTGACCAGACCAAGCAGTACTCGGGCGGGATGAAGCGGCGCCTGAACATCGGCATCGGGCTGCTGCACCAGCCAAAGCTGCTGATCCTGGACGAGCCGACGGTCGGGGTCGACCCGCAGAGCCGGAACGCGATCCTGGAGAGCGTGGAAGGGCTGTCCGGAGCCGGGATGGCGGTGCTGTACACCACGCACTACATGGAAGAAGCCGAGCGCCTGTGCGATCGGATCGGGATCATCGACCACGGCAAGCTGATTGCCGAGGGCACCCGGGCCGACCTCGTGGGCATGGTCGGCGAGGGGGACCAGGTGCGGCTGTCCGCGACCGGCGACCTGGAGAAAGCCGCCGGTGCCCTGGCCACGCGGTCGTGGGTCCGCCAGGCCAAGGCGCTCGACGGCAGCATCGACCTGGTGGTGGAGGACGCCAGCAGCGAGCTTCCGGCCATCTTGACCGACGTGGCGGCGGCCGGCGCGATCGTCAGGTCCGTGGAGGTCGTCGAGCCCGACCTCGAGGCGGTCTTCCTGCACCTGACCGGCCGCGCCCTCCGGGACTGAGGGGGAAGCCGATGCGAGCCGCCTGGCTTATCTGCCGGAAGGACCTCAGGGCCCGGCTGCGGGACCGTTCGGCCATCCTGATCGGCGTCGTGGTCCCGCTCGGCCTGGCGTTCATCTTCAACTCGATCTTCAGCGGGATCTCCGGCGCCTCCGTCTTCAGCCTCGGGGTGGTCAACGCCGATCACGGCGCCGTCAGCCAGCAGTTCACCAGCCATGTCCTGCCGGCCGTCGGCCGGAGCGGCCTGATCGCCATCCACCCCGAGCCCACCGTGGCGCAGGCCCGGGCGCTGGCGGCGAAGGGGAAGCTGGCCGCGGTCATCGTCATCCCGGCCGGCTTCTCCGCCCTGGTCCAGGCCGGCCAGCCCGCCTCGATGCAGGTCATCGGCAACGTCGACGCCCCTATCAACACGGAGGTTGCCCGGTCGATCACCGAGGGCTTCGCCGCGGACCTGAACCGGATCCGGCTGTCGGTCGCCACCGTGGCTGCCGGGAACCCCGGGGTCACGCCAGCGCAGGTCCAGGCGCTCGCCGCCCGGGCGGCCGCGGCCGCCGCGCCGGTGGCGGTCAACGACGTATCCGCGCAGACCAAGGAACTGGACCAGAAATCGTTCTTCGCCGCCGGGATGGCCGTGTTCTTCCTGTTCTTCACCGTCCAATTCGGCGTGACCAGCCTGCTCGAGGAGCGCAACGACGGGACGCTGGCCCGGCTGCTGGCCGCCCCGATCAGCCGGGCCTCGATCCTCGGCGGGAAGCTGCTGACGAGCTTCCTGCTCGGCACCATCAGCATGACCGTGCTGGCGGTGGCCACCACCTTGCTGTTCGGAGCGTCCTGGGGGAACCCGCTCGGCGTCGCGGTGCTGGTCATAGCCGCGATCCTGGCCGCCACCGGGATCATGGCCCTCATCGCCACCCTGGCCAAGAACGCCGAGCAGGCCGCCAACTGGCAGTCGGTGGTGGCGGTCATCCTGGGCCTGGTCGGCGGCACGTTCTTCCCGGTCTCCCAGGCGCCCGGCGTGCTGTCCCGGCTCACCTTCGTCGCGCCGCAGGCGTGGTTCCTGCGCGGGCTCGGCGACCTGCGCGGCGGCAGCATCTCGGTGGTGTGGGTACCGGCCCTGGCCATGTTGATATTCGCCGTGGTAACCGGGGGCCTGGCCCTGACGCGGCTCAACCGCTTGGCGGAGGTGTAGCCATGAAGGCGGTCTGGATCGCCCTGGCGAACCTACGCCGGATGTTCCGCGTCCGCACCAACATCTTCTTCGTATTCGTGTTCCCGATGGTCCTGATCCTGATACTCGGAGCCACCTTCGGCGGTTCGGCCAGCCCGCGGCTCGGCGTGGTGACCACCGGCTCCGGGCCGCTCGGCGCGGCGCTGCTGCGCCAACTCGAGCAGACGCCGCATCTTCGGGTAGTGGCCGTGTCCGACCCCGCGGTCCTGCTGACGCAGGTCGAGCGCGGAAACATGGCGGCGGGCGTGGTCATTCCTCCCGGCTACGACGGCGCCGTCCGCGCCGGGCATGCCGCGACCCTGCGCTACCTGGCCCGGCCGGACCAGTCCTCCCAGCGGCTCGGCGAGACGGTGCGCGGCGCGGTCGCCCGGCAGGCGGCGCTGCTCGGCGCCGCAAGGTTCGCCGTCGCGCAGCACGCAGCCCCCAGCTTCGGCGACGGCCTGGCCCGGGCCACCAAGATCTTTCCCGCGGTCCCTGCCGTGTCAGTGACCCAGGCGACCGCCGGCACGGCGCAGTTCTCAAAGACGCTCGGCCAGTTCGATGAGGGAGCCTGGACCGAGCTCTTGCTCTTCCTGTTCCTCATCGCCATGACCGGCTCGGTCGCCCTGATCGAATCTCGCAGGCTCGGCGTGTCCCGCCGGATGCTTGCCACCCCGACGTCGTCGGCCACGGTCATCGCCGGGGAAACTCTCGGCCGGGTGCTGATCTCCTGCGTCCAGGCGCTGGTGATCATCCTCGGTTCCGCGCTGCTCTTCGGGGTCAACTGGGGCGCCCCGGCCGCCGTGGCCGCGGTCGTGGTCCTGTTCGCCCTGGTGGCGTCGGGAGCCGGTATCTTCGTCGGAACGCTGTTCCGCAACGAGCAGCAGGCGATCGGCGTCTCGCTGCTGCTGGGCCTGGGGCTCGGCGCGCTCGGCGGTTGCATGGTGCCGCTGGAGGTCTTCTCGCCGGTGATGCGGCGGGTCGCGCACATCACTCCGCAGGCCTGGGGCAACGACGCCTTCGCCCGGCTCGTCGGCCACGGCGCGTCGATCACCGGCATCTTGCCGCAGCTGGGTGTCCTCGCGGCGTACGCCGCCGTCCTGCTGACGCTGGCCGCCTGGCGGCTGCGCCGCGTCCTGGCCGGCTAGCGGATATCCTGCACGGTCCAGATCGCCGACGTCAGCGCCTCGAACCTGCGCAGGTGACGGCGCAGCTGGGTGAAGTCCCCGGCCCCGGCCGCGGCGACGGCTTCGCCGGCCGCGACCGCCAGCCTGCTCAGCCGCACGGCCAGGAATACGCCGGGGCCCGGGCCGTCCCCCCCGACGGCCCGGGCCTCACGCCCCGCGGCCTCGGCCTCGGCCAGGACCGCGTCGGTGGCCTCGGCGACCTTGTGCATGGCCAGCCACGGGCTCGGCACCTCGGCGTCGTCGCTGGCGAGCATCCGCAAGACGAGCAGGTGCGGCAGGCAACGTGCCTGGTGGCCTTCTGTCCGGTCGGCGACGGTCATGGCATGCGGTCCCTTCCGCGGTCGGTTACTCATTGCACGACGAGGACTGGGCAGCCGGCTAGGGACCAAAGTCCCAGAATGCCCGGTTAGTGCCCGGTTTCGGCAGGCGGAAGGGCTACCGTCCGGGACCTTGGGCCCAGCATGTGGTGATTTAGGTCTCTGCCGACCGCGGCGTGTCCGGGGACAGGCTGAAGCATGGACGATAAAGCGTGCTGCTGCCCCTCCCGCCCGATGGTGCGGGTGCTCATGCCGGCCACCCAGAGCCGGCCCTACCGGGTGGAACTGCTGCTGTGCGGGCACCACTTCCGCCTCTCCCAGTGGACTCTGGCCGCTGCCGGTGCCGTGGCCCGGGTGATGCCGGGCCGCCGCCACGCCGACGAATCCGCGCCTGCCCTGCTCTGAACCGGGGGACCTACGGCCCTAGCGGGCTCGTTTCCTGGCATCCAGGCTGATGACCGGCAAAAGGAGGTCATCATGCGAGCAGAGGCTGGAGACGAACTGACGGTCAGGGGCGTCCACCAGGGCGACGAGGATCGTCACGGTGAGATCATCAGGGTCGACGGGGCCGACGGCGCGCCGCCGTACCTGGTCCGCTGGCGGGACGGGCACGAGACCGTGTTCTTCCCGGCGGCCGGGACCGAGGTCACGCACCACCCCGCCTCGCGCGCCGGATAGGAGCGCGTCATGATTACCCGTGCCCAGATCGAGAAGCTCGGCGCCCTGCACGCGGTGGAGCCGACCATGCTCTCGCTCTACCTTGCCGTGCCGCCGTCGGCGAACCTGATCGCCCGTGCCGGTGAGCTCATCACCGCGGCCGGGGCGGCTTGCGGCAGGCCGCTGGCGGCGCGGGACCGGGACTGGGTGCTGGAGAAGCTGCCACCGTGCGCCCGTGACTGCACCGGGTGCACGGTGGCCGTGTTCGCCTGTGCGGACTCCGGCCTGTTCGAGGCCATCCCGCTGCCGTGCTCGCTGCCGGAGCGCGCGGTACTGGGCGTCCGGCCGCACATCCGGCCCTTGCTACTGGCCCGGCAGCATTGTCCGGTGCCCGGCCAGGTTTCGCCCGACGTCGCCTGGTGGTCCGAAGTACCGGCCCGCCGCACGGTCGCCACGATCCTGGCCATGCCGCCCGCCGGCCGGCCCGCCGTCGGCCTGCCCGCCTGCCTGGCCGCGGTCAGCGCCGGCCCCGTTCAGACCCTGGTTGTCCCGGCCGACGGCCTGGTCCCTGGGTACGAATGCGGCCGGTGCGGCACGCTGAGCCTGGACGCCGACGCCTGCTGCCCGGACTGGGGCACCGCGGCGCTACCGGTGCCGGACGTCATCGAGGAGATGGTCAGCCGGGTCCTGGAAGACGGCGGCGACGTCCTCGTAGCGGGTGGCGGCTGGTCCGGGTCCCGCGTTCGCCTGCTGTAGCCTCCGCACCATCCACCCCACCCACGCCTGCGTCCATTGGAGGTGGTGGGACCGTCGCTCAGCATCCAGGCCGCGGGCGTCCGGCCCGTTCCGACAAAGATCTGCTGGTACCACCCCACGCCGTACTCCTACCCGCCTAGTTGGCCTGGCCACCGCCGGAGCCACGGCAGAGTCCCGGCTCACGAAATCCTGGTGATGACCCACGGACCGGGAACGCTGACCGGGCGCACGCCGGTAACCGTGAAGGTCTTACCGTCGGGCTTGGTGACCTTGAACGTGTTCGCGCTCACCTGCCGGACCACCGAGGCGGAGCCGATCCCGCCGGCCCACACCTGGACGACGGCCGACGGGCTGGACAGCCACGGCTGATGCCCGTTGAGCCACGAGTACTGCGCGGCCCAGTATTGCGGCCAGCTGGTGATGTCCCAGATGCCGGGGAATGTGCCGAGCGCGACGTGGCTGACGTCGATCACCAGCCGGTCCGGGCTGGTGAGCGTGAGGACGTGGTAACCGCCCTGGGCGGCCAGGCCGATCCCGAAGGACAGCACCCCCTCGAAGTCGCCGGCCGCGCTGACGGTCAGCAGTGCCGGAAAATACGGCGTGAGCACCGCGGGGCCGGTGTAAGTCTGGTGCACCGGCTGCGGGCAGATCGCGCTGGTGCCGTGGAAGACCACTCGCAGGTAGGACTGGCCAGCCAGCGGGACAGGGACGCCCTTGGGGTCGCTGTCGACAGCCTGGACCCGCGCGATGGTATGGCCCGGCAGCTTTCCGGAGAACTGGAAGACGACCCGGTCGAAGCCGCTGTGCTCACCCGTCCTGACCGCCGTCAGATAGGTACCGGCCTGAGCGCAGACCTGCGCCGGGCCGGTCGGCGCGACCGTCGGCTGGGGGGCGGCAGCCGAAGGCGCCGGGCTCGTAGCCGAGGGCGCGGCCGCCGCCGGAGCGGATGACTGCGCCGCGCCCGGCGAGCCCGCCGAGGTGGAACCGCATCCGACCAGGCCGATCAAGCCCGCCATCGCCGCAAACCTCGCATATCGCATGAACACTGACACAGCGCTCACCTCTAACCAAAGAGCTACTTACTCACCACCTTTAGAACCGCGTGACGCCACCCGCGGGCAGGGTCCTACGACCCCGTTTCGTTGTCTTTGGTCACGACCTGCGGACTGCCCGGATGTGCGGGCTCGCGCAGCCGTCTGTTCGCCGGTGCTTCGCCGGGCCGGCCCGGGCTGGGAGTAGGAGACCCAGCGACCCTAGGCCTCCCGCATCGGGACCATCGGCCCTGCCGCCTTGTGGTCCGGCGGCGTGAGCCTGGGGGTTCTGCAGGAACGTATCCCCGGGCTCAAAGGCGGAAACGATGACTACTGCACGATCAGCGATCGTGCTGGCCGCGACGGCCTGCCTGGCTGGTCTCGCCGCCGGGTGCGCCAGCCACGGTACGACGCCAGGGCCAGGCTCCAGCACGACTGCGGCACCGTCAGCCGCGGCCAGCACCCCGGCGACGCCGTTGCCGGTCACCACGGCACCGGCCGGGCAAGGGGCGGCGCCGCGCTGTCACACCGCGCAGCTGTCGATGGCCTTCACCGGCTTGAACGGCGCCTCAGGCGGGCAGCGGGGGATGACCCTCATCCTGACCAACCACTCCGGCACCACCTGCCACGTCTACGGATATCCTGGGCTGGCCTTCACCGGCAATGTCCCGATGGTCACCCACCTGACATGGGTAAAAGAACCCCATGCCGCGGTGGTGCTGCGCCCGGGCGGCAACGCGCAAGCCCTGCTGACCTGGCGGGCGAACACGGCCACCGGCCCGGCCCCGTTCAATCCCGCCTTCGTGCACATAACTCCGCCCGATGAGCGCGCCTACCTGCACGAACTCTGGCCGGGTGGTCCGGTACTCGACGGCAACATCGCCGCCTGGCCGCTGCGCGCAGCGCCAGCCGGCCCCTTCCCGGCCGGTACCGGCACCGTCGCCAGCCCCTTCAACGGCATGTGCATGGCCGTGGCCGCGGACGGCACCGCCGTGGTGGCGTGGAAATGCCATCCCGGTGCCGGCTCCCAGCAGTGGACCGGCTACAGCGACGGCACGCTGCGGAACAACGGCAAGTGCCTGGACGTCACCGGCCCGGGCGCGGGCGCCAAGGCCAAGGTGGCGGCGTGCACCGGGGCGGCCACTCAGAAATGGGCCATCGCCCAGACGTCCGCCAACGATTTCGGCAGCATTTCCAACATCGGGACCGGCGCCGTCCTGACCGACCCAGGCGCCAGTACTGCCAATGGCACCCCGCTGGTCATGGCACCCGGGAACGGCGACCAGAGCTACCCGTGGCGGGTTTCGTTCCATCCCTACCCGAGCATCTGACTCGCGGGCGTGCTGGGGCCTTGATGACGGAACCCGCCGTAAGCGGGGACTCGGCTGGGTGGAAGCTCGGTCGATGCCCTTGCGTACCCGGACCGAACGGTCGATCAGCTCGCGAAGCGCATCCTGGTTCACATCGTCGAGGCACTTGATGTACAAGCAGCCCTTTCCGGTCTTGTGCGGGCCCAGCCGCGCCAGCACCGGCTGGTGCCGGCTGCGGAACTCGCCGATCAGGTAGATGGCCAGGTGCTGGCGGCGAGGTGAGAAGCCTGCCAGCGCCGAGTCGCCCTCGTGGCCGCTGGCGTACCGGTAGTGGTACGTGCCGAAGCCGATGATGCTGGCTCCCCACATCGTCGGCGGCTCACCAGTGATCTCCTGCATCATGGTGCACAACCGGTGCGCATCCTCGCGTCGCTCCTCGTCAGGCACACGGGCCAGGAAGCCCTCCACCGATGTGCCGGTCCTGCGCATCGCCGGACCCTTCTTGGCCGCCATGCAGTCATGCTCACACAGCCGGATGGAGCTGCCCAGGGCACGACGCGCCGGCGAAGGTCCGGCGGCTCAGCGTCCCGCGATTCCGCGGTGGGCCTCACCGCACCACAAACCTCATTTCAACCGGGCGTACCAATTCCGCGGAATGTCGTGGCTTTCCCCGGAAATGTCGTAGCGAGACGGTAGAATCGAATTCAGATCCTAGAAGCCTGCCCTCCGGGGACGACAAGTAGCGCCAGCAGCGGCGGCCAGTCCCGGCGGAGGAGGTGACCAGGATGGATACTGCCCCGGCTTCGGCCCGTGAGGCGCTGGACATGGTCCGCGCAGGGCTGGCCTACCTGGCCGCCGCCGACGCCGCCCAGCTGGGCACCGCGACGCAGGCGGAGTGCCTGCGGGAGCTGGAGCAGGCCGGCGCGGTGCTGACCGCGGCGCGGGCCTTCGTCTTGGCCGGGTTCACCGCCGGGCAGGGGTACAGCGCGGACGCCGACTACAGCCCGCGGGCCTGGCTGATGCACAAGACCCGGGTCACCAAGGTCGCCGCGGTGGCACATACCGCGTGGGCCAAGCGGACGGTGACGCATCCGCGGGTGATGGCGGCGCTGGCCGGCGAGGATCTGTCGGAGTCTTACGGCCGGGCGATCTGCCAGTGGACCGACAAGCTGCCCGGGGACTGCCGGCCGGCCGCCGACGCGATCTTGCTGTCCGCCGCCAGGGCCGGGATGGACCTGCGGGATCTGGCCGGGCTGGCCGCGGAGATGTACGAGCGGTCCCGGCCCGGCCTGCCCGATGAGGACCCGGCCCGGGCGTTCGAGGACCGGGCCGTGTCCCTGGAGACGACCTTCCAGGGCGCCGGGGTCCTGAACGGGGACCTGACGCCGGAATGCGCCGCCGTCGTGGGAGCGGTCCTGGATGCGCTGGGCGCCCCGGCGGGCGCGGAGGACAGCCGCACCCACGCGCAGCGGTACCATGACGCGCTTCACGAGGCGATGCGACGGCTGCTCGCCGCGGGCCTGCTGCCCGAGCGGGCCGGACAGCCGGTCAAGGCCCTGGTCCATGTCTCCCTGGCCGACCTGATGCTGCTGGACGGCAGCTCAGCGCTGATGGACGAGTGGATCGCCGGAGTCCGGGCGCAGTGGGCCGCCGCCCGCGCCGCCGCCTCCGAGAGCGGCAGCGACGGCGGCGCGTGGCTGGACGGGAACTCCGCGGTCGCGGTCACCTGTGACGCATTGGTCACCCCGGTGGTGACCGGCCAGGTGAACCCGGATGCGCTGGAGGACCTGATCCGGCTGTGCGTCCAGATCGACAAGCTCCACCATGACAAGGCCGCCAGCAGCCGCACGGACACAGATCGCGCCCGGGACGCCCTGGCGCAGGCGATCATCGGCAAAGCCGTCGACTTGCTGTCCGGCCCGGGCGGACTCGCCTCGTTCCTGCGTCGCCAGCAACTGGGAGCGCGCCTAGGCGGTCCCAGCCTGCCGCTGGATATCGGGTACAGCGACACGATCCCGGCGGCGATCCGCCGCGCTGTGATCCTGCGGGACCAGCACTGCCGGTTCCCCGGCGGCTGCGACCAGCCCGCGGCCGGCTGCGAGGTCCACCACCTGCGGCACCGCAGGGACGGCGGCCCCACCAGCGTCAAGGACTGCGCCCTGT
>Ga0335078_10002327_pt1 | contig 28841 bp, 24 predicted proteins | sample Lox_Sample_32_FD_206711 | JGI IMG/M metagenome (GOLD analysis project Ga0335078, IMG submission 206711) | Soil microbial communities from Loxahatchee National Wildlife Refuge, Florida, United States - Lox_Sample_3.2 | ecosystem: Environmental > Terrestrial > Soil > Wetlands | place: USA...
CTGGGAAACTCGTTCCTAGAACGTAGACTGCAGCGCAGGCGGTACCGCCGGTACAACCATTTGTACCGTCACTGGAGGCAAAAACATAGATGAACCCGTTGGTCTGATCAAGCAGGGGGCTAGTCAGTCCGGCGCCAAAATCTAGTTGAGCAGATTTGGTCACTGTGCCAGTCGCCGAGGCTACCCGATAGAAGTACCCTCCCGCATCGCCCACAAACACGTTCTTTGAGTTGCGGTCATAAACCGGACTGGAAAGTGCATTGGGATTCGTTGGGTTGAGATGCTTGGGGAATCCGCCAGTTGTCACCTCGGTCGGTGGATTGGTGGCTGTGCCTTTGAACAATCCCGTCAATTTTACGAGCCATCCGGTGGCGCCGCCCACCCATCCGACATCGTTGGTGTAGTCGTAGAAGAGCGACGAGCTCCGGTCATCGAATTGAACGCCACTTCCATCCTGCAAGAAAATCTGCGTCATGCAGGGGGCGACACAGGTTGGGTAGGCCGTCGCGCTCACCGAGGTCGGCACACCCGGCGATGTGATGGTTTGAGTCGCGGAAGCCTTCCACTTCAGCAGGACCAACGCTGCCGTCAGACTGCTCGAGGTCTGCACGTAGGCGACCTGAGTGCCATCCAGCGAAATAACCGGCGAAGTGAGAAGCAGGCCGCCGGTGTTATAGGCCCAGTAGGTTGTCGGAACGGTTCCCGTACAGCCACTATAGATGTTGTCGAAGGCGACGACGGTGGCCTGCGTTCCTGAACCCTGCAGGCCGGTACTGTAAACCACATAATCGGGTTTCGCGGCGCTGGCGCAGTTTGCAGTGGTCAGGCTGAATCCGTATTTGGCGGGGTAGTTTGTGGCGCCCGGGGCAGCATTGGTACCCAGATCCTCAGACCACAGGCCGCCGCTGGCAGTTGGATGCACCGCTGCCGCAACTTGCGGCGAAATTTCCCTCGCGGGATCCGCAAGAGTCCGTGCAAGTTCCCGGCGGTAAAGTTGATGCCAGTAGCGCGGCTCTTCGCCGAGTTTCCGCGCCTCTTCATCAGACGCAGGCATCGAGAAAATGAGGTGGCTATTGCTCCAGTCTGTTGGAACGCCCTCGTGAAATGGCAACTTCTGCTCACCAGGCTTCGCATTGCCAGTGAGAATCCATCCCAGGGTGACTAGTCCCAGTAGTCCAGCGCCAAACTTGGCGAATCGCGTGGCAGTACCGTTCATTATTCTCGACTCCATGGCTCGCGGATGCAGAGGTGCGGGCAGCGCAATAATCCGGTTGTGAAACACGTCCTTTAAGCTTTTAGCAAGCGGTACGCAGCATTGCATTTCGGCTCGAAATCTCTCCACCGACTGCCTACTATTCGCGTGTTGCTCGATACGCACCCAATGGAGGATTGGACGAAGTTCTCCACTGGTTGGCTGGAATGGCCAGATTTTACTCTTTCCCGAATGCGTGCGCAAACAGTTTTGCGGCTGAATGTGGCGTCGTTCGTGGGAACCACCGTCGCGTTGCATTTCTAATCTTCTAATACTCGCCTCTGGCCACGCCCGCCTATCGAAAGTAATGACACCATTCACGATTTGGAACTTACCCCGTACAATAGGAAAAACCCTCCTGCATCGTGACATCGTTAAGAGATGGCGGATCCAAGTCGAACGCCTGAACGGAGGCTTAAGAAAATCCATCCAATGGATACGAGGCGGTAAGAGATATGGATCAGGCCGTACAAGCCACTGAAGTCAGCAACGTGCTGACGATGGAAGAGCTCGCGAATCTGGCAGCGGAAGGCGGAAACTCGGCGGAAACGCTGACCAATGTGGTCGCGCTCATCGCCAAGAGATTCCGCACCGACGTCTGTTCCGCTTATCTGCTGGAGCCAGACCGCGCCAACCTCGTGTTGGCCGCAACGATTGGGTTGCGGCGTGAGTGTGTAGGCAATCTCCGGATGGCCGTCCATGAGGGCCTTACCGGGCTGGTGGCCGAGCAGGTGCAGCCCGTCGCCGTCAGTCAAGTGAAAAATCATCCTCGATTTAAGTATTTCCGCGACGCTGGCGAAGATGCGTATCAGTCTTTTCTTGGCGTGCCTCTGATCGACCGCGGGATTCTCCAGGGAGTTCTGGTCGTCCAGACCATCGAAGCGCGCGTGTTCAGCGAAGACGAAATTCAAATGTTGACGGACGCGGCCAGACAGGTCGCTCCCGTCGTAAGCGAAGCAAGAACGCTGGATCGCTTTATCGCTCCTTTGCAAGAGCGGTTATGGGCTCTGGCGCGCAATCTGTGGTGGAGCTGGGACCACAATTCCGCGAGCCTGTTTCTGGATCTTGATCCGGCGCGCTGGAACGAACTCAATCACAATCCGATCGCTTTGCTGAGCGAATTGCCTCTCGCCAAGCTGGAAACCCGCGCCACCGAACTCATGCTGCACAGCCGCGTCAATTACGCGTACCGCCGCATGCTGGAATATCTGGAAGCGGATCGTACCTGGGGAACGCGCCATGCCGGCGTTCTGCGGCCGCATCCGGTCGCGTATTTCTCGGCGGAGTTCGGATTGCACGAGTCCCTGCCGGTTTATTCCGGCGGCCTCGGTGTTCTCGCGGGAGATCACATCAAGAGTGCGTCTGACCTCGACATTCCCTTGATCGGCATCGGACTGTTTTATGGCCAGGGATACTTCCGCCAGAGGCTCGACGTCGGCGGATGGCAGCGGGAAGAGTATCTCGAGACGGACGTCAATCAGTTGCCGATGGAAGTCGCGATTGGAAAGGACGGAAGGCCCGTTGTTGTCGAGACCGAAACGAGAAGCGGCCGCATCCAGGCCAAGGTCTGGCGGGTGAAGGTTGGACGCCGGGATCTCTTGCTGCTTGACTCTGACGTCGAAGGCAACGCTCCCGAGGACCGCGAACTCACCTCGCGGCTTTACGGAGGAGACCTTCGCATACGCATTCGCCAGGAGTTGCTCTTAGGTGTCGGCGGGCTGCGCGCCCTCCGCGCACTCGGAATTACCCCTGGGGTCCTGCATCTGAACGAAGGCCACAGCGGTTTTGCGGTTCTCGAAGCCGTTCGCATGCGGATGGAGGATGAGGGCCTTTCATTCGAAGCCGCCGTCCCGCGTGTCTCTCGCGAAGTTGTATTCACCACGCACACGCCCGTTCCTGCGGGCCACGACCGCTTCGAGGCAAGGCTGGTCGAGGAACACATTGGGCCGCTGCGCGAGGCCCTGGGGCTCTCGCAGGACAGCCTGATGGGTTTGGGCCGGGAGAATCCCTCGAACTCGGATGAACTATTTTGCATGACGGTGTTGGCCCTCCGGTTGTCGCGTCGCGCCAATGCGGTTTCGGCGCTGCACGGAGAAGTTTCGCGCGCCATGTGGACCGGGCTCTTTCGCGGCAAACCCGAAGACGAAGTTCCGATCGGGCACATCACCAACGGGGTCCATGTGCCTTCGTGGTTGGCACCGCAGATGTTTCGGCTCTACGACCGCCACCTCGGCACCGACTGGCACCAGCGGGGAAGCGAGGCGAAAATCTGGCTGGGAATTGAAAACGTGGACGACGGCGAGCTTTGGGAAACTCACCTCAACCTGAAATCACAACTGATCGAGTTCGTGCGCCGGCGGGCGGTCGCACAGGCCGAGCGCCGCGGAGAATCTCCCGAGGTTCTGCAGCGCCTGGAGCGGGTTTTGAGTCCCGATGCGCTTACCATCGGCTTTGCTCGCCGGTTCGCGACATACAAGCGCGCGAACTTGATCCTGACTGATATCGAGCGTCTCACCTCAATGGTGAACGATCCGAATCGTCCGGTGCAATTTGTCTTTGCCGGGAAGGCGCATCCGCTCGATGAGCCGGGGAAACGCGTCCTGCAACAGATCGCAGAACTCATGCGCGATCCCAAATTCCGCGACAAGTTCGTTTTCGTCGAGGACTACGACATCAACGTCGGACGCTACCTTGTGCAGGGCGTCGACGTTTGGCTGAACAATCCGCGCCGTCCGCTTGAAGCTTCGGGCACGAGCGGCCAGAAGGTCGTGCTCAACGGTGGCCTGAACCTGTCTGTTCTCGATGGCTGGTGGGCCGAGGCCTACGACGGTGCCAATGGCTTCGCGATCGGCACGGGGAAGACCCACTCCAATATGAGCGTCCATGACATGCGAGACGGCGAGGATCTCATGCGCACACTGCGCGACGACGTGATTCCGCTCTACTACCATCGCGATCGTGACGGGTTGCCGCGGGGCTGGATCAAGCGCATGAAGCGCACCATCCGCACACTGGGATGGCGATTCAACGCCGACCGCATGGTGATGGATTACACGTCCCAGTGCTATGTTCCCGCGGCCGGAGGCACTTCGAGCGATATGCGCGCGAGCTCGTAAGCCTTTCACGAACCGTTCCAGAGGAGAGACGAGCCGTCAGAGGTGATCGACGAAAACAGCATTGTCTTCGTCGGTGTCTTGATAGTAGGAAACGTCTGCGTTCGGACCGTTGAGTTCGACGATCGCATACCCGTGCGCGTAGAACTCTTTACCTTGAGCCAACCGAAAATCCTCGGTTGCGATTTCCGGATGCTTGGGCCGATCCGGCACTTCAGTGAGGCCCACGGGAAATGCGCCGTGTCCCACGCAACGCGCCAAAATGTTCATCTGCTTCTTGTAGATAACCAGGTTGTGTTCGTGTCCCCAGATCCAGATCGCGATCTTCTCGAGCAACGGTCCAGTCTGTGCTTGCAGCTTGTCGTTCACGGCTGAGCTTCCTCCGATATCCTCAAACGCCGTGAACAATTGATGATGCGATAGGAGCATCGTGCGCCGGTCTCCGGCCTGATCCAGCCTTCTCTGCAGCCACGCCACCTCGGAATCCTCCAGATACGTTGGATCACTACAGCCCGGTTTGCAGTCGTGCAAGCCGGTATCGACCGCGACAAGCTGCCAGTTGTCGTTACGCAAACAGAAATAGCTGGCAGGTTGCCCGAGTTTGTCGAGCAGCGCGTAATATGGAGCACCACCCGCGAACATGTCGTGATTGCCGGAGAGGGTGAACGTCGGGGTTCTTGACAAATCGAGGACCGAACTCCATATCTGATAAAAGTACTGATCCACCTCAAAACTTGTGCCGGAGTAATAGATGTCTCCGAGATGAATCACGACATCCGGATTCTTACGCCGAATCTGTTGTAGCACCTGTTTCGCCTCGTCCTGTCCGGTTCCCCAGTCGCCGACGATCGCAAGTTTGGCATTGTCTGGAAGTTTTCCATCGATCACGTACTCGTCGATGTCGGTGTAGCGGCGGTAGGGAATTGTCCCCTGGCCCAGCTTGAAGGCAACATACTTTTCGACCGGCTCCATCCATCCCGCATCGCAGACAGTGAACTTGCCAAGTTGCGCGCGGCAGATGGCCTCCTGATCCTTGTCTCCGTCGCAGATGGCGACTGCCAGCTTGCGAGCGACATTCGAGCAGTACTTGACGGTATCGATCGCTCCCTCCACCGCCGGCGGCGCCAGAGCGGTGGGCAGTTGCAGCGGCTGCTTCGACTCTTCAGCGGTCACATCGGCAGCGGCCGCTTGAACCATCGTTTGAGTAGTGTCAGGCCGCGTAGCCGCGAGTGCGGGCGCGCCTGCTGGCGCAGTTGCGGCTCTTTTCCTCGCCACAACTTCATCGACGGCGGACTGCCACAACGAAAGATCGGGATCACGCGTCTGCTTGAGTTTGGACACTTAGTATCTCCGTTAGGTGGTCTCTGGGAAGAGAGCGCACTGCTCGAATCGGACTGCACAACGGTTCCAGCGCGTTACCTGCCTTCATCCTTAATGATCTTTGCAACTCGCTCCGCCAATGCACCGATCGTGCGGGAAGGATTCACACCGAGGGCTTCTGGAATGATCGCGGCATCGGCCACGTAAAGGTTCTTGTATCCGAAGACCTCGCCGGCATGAGTCACAACGCCGTCGTCCGGAGTGTCGCCCATGCTGCATCCACCGAGCGGATGCGGCGTTATCAAGTAGTTCATGACCGACCAGGTCGGCGGCACAACCGGGAGACCTTCGGTCGCAGCGGCTAATCGCTGATGCATCGACACAATCGTGTCGATCAACTCCTTTGACTTGCCGATGTCCCAGGTCATATTGAGCTTCGGTTTGCCGGAGAGGATTTCGTGATGCAGCGTCAGTTGACCGTTGGCGGCATCAACTCCCTGCGCGAACCAAGGCATTACGTTCTTGAAGGGCTGATTGCTGTCGCGAAGCATGTGGCCAAACGCTTCGATCAGCATTTTGGCCCATACGCCTTGCAGTCCCGTCGTGGCCGACTGTTCCTTCTTCACGTAATCGCCAAGCAAGTCGGGAAACCCTCCATCTTCAATCCAGAACGACTTGCCGTCTTCAATGCCATCGAGAAAGCTGATGGCGGCCGCAATTGTCGGCCCTTTCGTCGGCACGATCTCCGCATGCGGATAGAACGCAGGCGTCAGGAAATCGCCATTGCTGCTCCAATCGTGTCCGAGAAACGCGCTGAGGTTGGGAAGCGTCTTATTGATGTCGCGACAGCGGAGCAGCAGTTCCGTCGATCCCAAAGAACTTGCGGCGACAATCACAATGCGAGCGGTTTCGCTGCCCGCGATGCGCTGACCATTCTCCAATCGATCAAAGTAGACCTTGTACCCTGCGGCGGAGGGCTCGATGTTCGTTACCAGATGCAGCGGGCGAACCTCTGCGCCATGCTTTTCTGCCCACGGAATGTAGTTGTGATCGAGAGTGTTCTTGGCATCGACGTCGCAGCCGATATCGCAGTTGCCGAGATGGACACACGTACCTTGCTCAGATCCCTGTGCATTTACGAAGCGTTTGCTCTTCGCGGGATTGTGCGGATCGTCCTGATCGTAAGTCCAGTCCGGATCGAAGCTGACAGCCAGTTCCAGCTTCTGAAAGCGGTCGGAGTAGTTCAGTTTCTCGGCCGCCTGCTTCATCAGCACCATCTTTCTGGTCCACTGATTGTCCGGAACTTTCTGGACATTCATGAAGCTCGCGACAGTGTCGTAGTACGGCTTGAGTTCGTCGTACGTAATTTCCTTCGGCCACCCCTCCGCGAACGAAGACTTCGGAGCCTCGCACGAGATGTTGGCGTAAATCAGCGACCCGCCGCCGACTCCGGCTCCCTGAGCCACAGCCATGTGCGGAAAAGCATGCAATTCGAGCCAGCCGTTTTCTTTTTCCGGGCACTCGTTCTTCCACATCCAAGCGTCCGATGGCCGTCGTGGATACGTTGTCTTATCCCAGCGTCGGCCACGCTCGAGGATCAGAACTCTGTATCCAGCTTCCGCCAGGCGGCATCCGGTGATCGCTCCACCGAATCCGCTGCCGATCACGATGACGTCGTATGCCATGTCAGATCCTTACCGCTTCCTTCTTCACATACGTGTCCCACAGCTCGCCCAGAAAGAATCGCCCAAACTCCGTCGTCGCCTTCGCATCGTCTTCCAGCGAGTTCGCATTCAGCGCCTTGAAAGTTCCTACCATCTGCATGAGTTCCACGGCGCCGAGCGAGATGATCCCCGCTCCAACCACAGGGCCTGACTTGTCGGCACTCTTATACAACTGCGTGTAAAGCGTCGTAGTGTCCTTCCACAGATCGATAAGAGGATGGACCTCCACGTTCTTGTGACCAGCAAAATAGTATTTCTCGCCGTTATGCTCGAGGCCCCATTCGTAGACCATCAGCTTCAGGTTCGGATTCCCAGATGGCGAGAACAGATTGAACACGCCTCCCGGCGCCTGAAGGTCTTTGCCAAATGGCGCCCAATCCATTCGCACATCGAGAACGCCCGCGTGATTGGGGTCGGACCGAAAGGCATCGAGGTCATCGATGGTGATCGAGCCGTGCATCGTGAGGACGGTACTTGTGCCCTTCCTCGCGCCCGCCGCGGGGTCGGTCTCGCCGAGCGAGAAAGCGCCCGACATCATTTCCCGAAAACTGAATCCAAGCTTGCCGTTGTTCATGTTCAATGCACCTCTCCCTAACCGACTGGTTGTTAGAAATTTACTTTGATCTTTGGTGGACTCAGCCATTCCTGGCTCAAGCCTAGATTGACGACCGTTTCCATTCCTGGGGGAGGTGTTGATGGTGGCTTGTCATACGTCAGAAACCAGCATTCCAAGTGATCGTCGAGCACTCCATGTGCGGCTGGAATGAACGCAGTGAGCAGGGGATCCGGCTCAATCTCGAGATCTTTGAGCGGCGCTACGGCAGGGTGGTCGCCGAGAACCATGCGGGCGGAGCCGGGTTTTTTCACGAAAGCTCCTGCATGTCCCTCAAAGTGTAGATACGCCTTAAATAACATCCCGCGAAACTGCGAATAACTGGAGACTGTCATCGAGAGAGGAATTGGAGTGTCGGAGGGCTTTTGAATCTGCACGGCCATCGCGAGTTTGCCGTCGGCCTCGTATTGCGTCTGAACAGTTGATTCTCCGATATCAAAGGAGAGACTTGCCTGGTGCTTCGGCATTCCCCAGATGCCTCTGCCGCCCTTGACCGAGATCTCCGTGCTCACCGGCAAATCGAAAACAAACTGCGCCAGTTCAAACTGCCCCGCAAGAATGTGCGGGAGGAACAGCGAAGAAGGCTGCATGGCATGCGTGCAAGCGATCCCGATGCTGAACTCAATGTACTTCCCGATCGAGGTCGCCAGGTAGTTGATGACGGTCACAACCAGCAACCCTTTCCCGAAAAGTTGGATGGGGAATAGTTCGTTTCCCGGCATGAGAGCACGCGCCGCGTTGGCGTTAATGGGAAATGCCGCCATCAGCACAGGCGAATCCTGACACGCTACCGGCATTGCGAAAGGAATGCCATCAACCAGCGAAAACCTTCCGGACTGCGCCAACAACCGCTGTGGAATCGCCATGGTGCGTCTCTCTAGTTGGATTTGTTCAGTTCCTCGAGGATCACAGGGAACGTGTCGTTGGCAGCGTTCCTGCCCATGAATACATCGAGGTGGCCGTAGCCGGGGAATTCGTGGAACGAATGATAGTTGCTTCGGAACTTCTCCATGAACGCATAACTCCGATGCTGACTCTCCGGCAGGAAGCAGACGTTCTTGTCTCCCGTGAGAAACACAAAGCGCGCATCGGTTTGAGGTTTCTGCGCGGCATAGTCTGTGGGCAGCTGAGGAAAGGTGCCGAGCGAAATCAGGTTGCCGCGCCGGACACATTTTGCCATTTGCGAGAAGAATGTCATCGGGACGTTGGCGAACTCATGACGCAGCCAGTCGTGCGTTCCCTCGTTCAGATTCTCGTGCCGCCACAACACCGGAAATCCAGTGCCGTACGTAAAGCTCGAAAACTTACAGACGGCGTTGTGGCATTCATGATGCGTCAGTTCCACCACGCCGCGCAGCATCTTGGTCCGCAGGTTTGGCGCGTCGTCGCCCCACTGCGGGTTGAGATACGGGAACACGCGTTTCATCAGTGGAACAGCAACGTCCAGCTTGAACTTTGAGAATCCCGGAACGACCATGTGCACCGACACCGCATTAGTGACAATCGTCTTGACCTGCGGAAGTAAACCGGCGAGAGCCGACATGACGAAGCTGGTCGATCCCTGGCAGTGCACGATTGCACTGACAGCGTCGGCGCCTGTGTGATCTACGATGGTGCGAATCGCGGCAGGGTGGTCGTAGACGGCGGCCTGGTCAAGTGTCCACAAATTGGGGGCGAAGTCGATGCTTGCTCGCCAATTCTCCAGCCACACGTCGTAGCCATCTTCGATGAGGGCGTCGACAACGGTCTTGTGCACCGGAGCGCAGAAAATGTTTGCTCTGACACCCGCACCATGCGAGAGCATAACCGGACCTTTTGTTGCAGGTCTAGGGCCTTCAACGTGAATCAGGTTGCACTGGAAGCCATCCCCTGCAACGAACGGGACGACTGTGTTACGCCAGCGGGTGATGTCGGTGGAAACGGGTGAGGCCATGTTCTCTCCATCTGGGGGAAGGAGAGTTAACTAGTGAGACACTACCACAAAGTTCATTCAGGAGGAGAGAAGTTTTTCGCGATCGCCACAGAAGCGCTAGAGTTGTTACGAAATCCGGACGAACTCACCTCCCGAGAATCTGTACCTCGAGCGGAGCCAACTCGACCCGTATGCAATTCAGCGGGCCGGTTCCCGTGGTGCCGTCTGTCTCCTGAACCGAAACTGTTCCGGCTCCCAGTTGTTGTACCGCGCTCGGAGGCTGAGGCGCTTGTTTGTTGCTGTAGAGAATCCCGAACGTGTCCCCAGGGCTGTTGAGCGTGCTGTCGACGATCACTGAAACAGTACAAGGGTTGGTCGTATCGGTATTGGCGACCACTACGATTTCCTGGTCCATCAAGATACGTGAAAAGGCCAGCGTGCCGTTGAGAAACGGAGACACCCCGAAGGTCTTTCCATCGCCGGAGATTGGACGGAAATAGAAGCGACCGTAGCGCAGTGCGGGAGTTGCCCGGCGCACCGCTGCGATCTTCGAAACTTGCTGGTAGAAGACACTGTTCCCGAAACCCGGCCCGCCCCAGAGCGCTTCACGAACTGCAGCATCGGATCCAACTCCGTGTAGTCCCTGCTCGGTGCCGTAATAAACACACGGAATTCCGGGCAGGCTAAAAAGGCAGGCGATCCCGAGTGTGACTTGATCGTCGTATCGCGTAGGACTCGCGGGATCAACATAGCGAATGCGCTCCTTCACATCGTGATTGTCGAGAAAAGTCACGAAGTACCGCGTGGCATCTCCGTGTGAACTCAACACATCCGCCTCAACCTGCTTGCGAAATGCATACATGTCAACCAGTTCGGAAGGCGGCGCGAATCCCTTCACTACTGGCTTCAGATCGAAATAGAGCGGATAATCCAGCGCCGCATCGACACCGACCATGTCCGTGCCGGACGTAGTGGTTCGGCCGATGAAACTGGCAATCTCCTGCTCGGCGTCGCCCACGAAGACCTCGCCAAAGGTGAAGAAGTTCTTCTTGCCGATGCTGAGCGCAAACTCACGAATGGCATTTCCGAAGAGTAACGGCAGGCCGTTCTTGAGATACCGCAGGGTGTCGATACGGAAGCCGTCGATGTCGAATCGGGCGATTACGTATTGATAGGCACGAATGAGAAGCTGCTGCAGATCGGTCAGGTCAGTGCGAAACTGCTTGAGCGAAGCGAAATCACCAACAGTATCGTCACCCGCTCCAGGCATCCCCTGCCGGCGGAACCACTCGTTCTTCTGCAACTCTAAGGGCCATACGAGAGCATCGCTCGACGGATTTGGGATGCCCGACACATCCGGCCATTCCGGATGAGGGTTGCCCTGAGCATCCCGCCATTGAATTGGACGTGCCGATGCCCGGAAGTCGGCTTCCGAGCCCTGCGAACTGATGCAATCCGTTTCTCCCGAATCACAAACGTACGCGAACACGTCGCCCGTGTGATTGAGAACTATATCGAGAATCACGTAGAGGCCGAGATTGTGTGCCGCATCGACAAGATTGCGCAGTTCATCGTCAGCATTGGCGGCATCACGGGCGAACCGTGGATCTACGTGCAGAAAATCGTGAATGCCGTAGCCGTGGTACGTCCCGCCCTGAAAAGGAACATTCTTCAGAACCGGGCTCAGCCAGATGGCGCCACCCCCGAGCTGCTTGATGTAAGGCAACTGATCTTGAATGCTCGCCAGATTTCCGCCTTGAAAATCGAAGTAATTCGGATCGTCAAATGGCAAGTGGCGTGGCGGCGCCTGAGAGTTGTTGAAGCGATCGACCATTAAGAAGTAGATCCACTGGTCCCGCCAATCGGCTGGCGACGGAAACGCACGCGACGGTCCGCCAGTGTCTTGACTCCCGTTGAAGATCGTCAGGAAATCCGGAGAAAAAAGAGAGGTGGCCATGATAACTACCTCGCGAGGAATTCAAGTTCAGCAAACAGTTTGTAGGTAGGGGCCCAGCCGAGATCGTGACGGCACAATGCCGCCGGGTTAACTGGCGGAGAGGGTGGGATTTGAACCCACGATACCCGTTAAGGTATGTCCGCTTTCGAGGCGGATCGTTTCAACCACTCACGCACCTCTCCGCAACAAAATAGTTGTCAGTTGCCTGGTCAGCGAGAAGCAGGCTCGTTCTCGCTCACTTCGCTTGCGCGTCGGAATGACAAACGTAAGGACTGACAACCAGCGACTGACGACTAACGTCGGTTCTTAAAGAACGTCTGCAGCAACTCCGCGCTGCGTCCGGCGAGGATTCCGCTGCGAACCTCAATTTTATGGTTCAGCTGCGGATGATTCACGACCTGCATCACCGACCCTGCGGCCCCGGCTTTGGGATCGTCCGAACCGTAAACCAGGCGCTTGATACGGGCATGCACCATCGCTCCGGCACACATGGCGCACGGTTCAATTGTAACAAACAGCTCGCAGTCCCCCAGCCGATGGTTACCAACGGTCGCACCAGCCTCACGCAGAGCGAGGATTTCGGCATGGGCCGTGGGATCGCGGTCGGTGATGTTGCGGTTCCATCCGCGACCGACGACTTTTCCGCTACTAACGACGATCGCTCCTACCGGAACCTCACCCAATTCTAGAGCGCGCTGGGCGCACCGCAGGGCCTCCTCCATCCAAATCTCGTCAGGGGAAGGTTCGTCTGGCGAGGGATGGTGGGTCGCAGGTTCTGGATCGTCGGCCATGATTTTGAACGACTAATAATGACCGATATTGTACGTGGATGACCAGACGCCCAGAGCGACGCGAATGACCCGGCTGCGAGTCAAGGAGAACCGTTGTTCCGAAATGAGCAGGCGCCGTCAGATCACCTTCAGCACACTACGGACAACTTCGGGTACCACCGCGTGCAGAACTGCCGGGACAACAAACCGAGCCACGGGATAGGCAAGTACGACCGCGGGAATGACGAGGAGGAGCCAGGTCTTCGTCGAAAGGTTGTCAAAGTAGTTCTTCATGGCGTCCTCTTGCAATTGGTACGAAGCCACGCCCGCAAAAGTTCCATTCCGTTGCCGGTTTCTCGCGGTGATATTGGAGTTAGGTCCTCCACGCATCTGCCTCAATGGTTAAGACCTGACGAATGCGTAAGACGTTTGGAAATCAAAATAGTCTAGGGTCACCGTACAGTGTCCATCCGATTCTGTGGAACTGCGCGCCGTGGTATCCTAAGCGCGTTATGGGCATGCCGAGCTTGCTGCGCAAAATCTTTCTCGTGGACCTGCTGCAGGGGTTGAAGGTTACCTTCCGCTACCAGGATCCGAAAGAGATCTATACCGAGCAGTATCCGCTGGAACGGCCGCAGGTGGCCGAGCGATATCGCGGAGCGCCGCGGCTCAACGTGAACCCTGACACCGACGAGACCATGTGCATCGCCTGCGACCTGTGCGCGCTGGCGTGCCCCGAGCATTTGATCGTCGTTTCGAGCGAGCGGAACGAGAAGACGCGCCGCAAAGAACTCACCAACTTCACCTACGATCTGAGCCGCTGCATGTTCTGCGGGCTGTGCGAAGATGCCTGTCCGACGGATGCTCTTGAGCTCACGCAGGACTTCGAACTCGCCAGCTATACCCGCCAAGGGTGGATCTGGGACCGCGAGATGCTAGAGAAGGGTCCGGAGCCGACTCAGTACAAGCGGTAGACTACGCAGCCATCCGTTCTACGGTCCGCTCGCGGTTGTTCTCGCCCATAAAATCGGCGACGGTGTCATCTCCCCGCGGGGCATGACGAAATCCACGACGGGACTTCAGATAGTAGATTTCGGATTGCAGAATAACAATCGGTTGGGTTCCGGAAATCTGAAATCCAGAATCTTCAGTCTGCAATCGGCTGTTGCTGCGTCATGCAATGCATCGCACCGAGCCCCCAGATGAAATCTCCGGAATAGATCGGTACGACTTGTCGGGTAGGGAAGAGCTCCGCGAGTGTGTTGAGCGCGATGCGGTCGTTGGGGCGGTTGAATACCGGGGCGAGGACGAGCCCGTTGGCGATATAGAAATTGGCATAGCTGGCCGGGAGGCGCCGGCCTTCGAATACGACCGGCTGCGGCATCGGGAGTTCGACGACGGTGAACTGCCTGCCATCCTGATCGCGCGCCGATTGCAAGCGCCGCAAGTTGGCGAGCAACGGAGCATGATTCTCGTCTTTGGAATTGTGTTCGACCATAGTGACAACCGTGTTGCGCGAGACGAAGCGGGTGAGGTCGTCGACGTGGCCGTGTGTGTCGTCGCCGTGGATGCCGCGTCCGAGCCAGATGGTGTGCGGTGCGCCGAGGTATTCGGCGAATGCTTTTTCGTAGTGGTCGCGGACCATGTGCGGGTTGCGCTCCTGCACCTTGCTGAGGAGACATTCCTCCGTGGTGAGGATGCTGCCTGTGCCGTTGACGTCGATCGAGCCGCCCTCGAGCACGATACGCTCACCCATCGCAAGCGGCCGGATTTCGTGGTTCTCAGCAGCCTTCGCCATAAGGCTGCCGATCTTCTCGTCGTGGCGCCAGTTCGAATATTTAGCCCACGCGTTGAAGCGAAACTTCAGGGCAAACGGGCCCTCAGGGGCTAAAGCCCCCGAACTCTGGCCATGCTTAGCGGCACGAATAAACTCGTGCCCTTCCCGTTCGTACCCGCTGTGAGGCTCATGTGGGGACAACCGCCCTCGCCTGCCCTGAGCGGAATCGAAGCGGCTGTCCGGCCGGGCGAAGCCTGGTTTCTGATGCGTCAGGAAGATGCAGCCCGAGTCGCGCAGCCACACACGGTTCGTGGGCCAGCGATGAAAACGAATGTTGGACGACAGGGGATCGGCACGTTCAAGCACTCGGCGGGCCTGCCGCGCCGACTTGGCATCGTTGACGATCAACTCGACACGTTCATGCTTCGCCAGATTGCGAATGATCTCGGCATAGACCCAGGGAATCGGCTCGAACTTTCCCGGCCAGTCCCCTTGATAGTGAGGCCACGCCAGCCACGTAGCGGCATGCGGTTCCCACTCGGCGGGCATCCGGTATCCAAGTTGAGCGGGAGATATTTCGACCAGGGTCAGCGCGGCCTTACTTCTTCTTTTGGATAGCGACATAGCATTCCAGGGCCTTGATCTTGGCCGGTGGCTGAGCCTTGAAGGCGTCGGTGAGGAGATAGGTCCCTGCGATTTGCTCGAGGCTCACCTGTGGAACCAACCTGGGCGCGATTTCATCGCAACTCTTGTCGCGAAACACATCCACTTCGAGCGGTACACTCCCGTCGAAATATTTCGGATCGATCTGTGTAGTGCCGAAGCTGGAGAAGGTTACTTTCACATATTTTTCCTTCGGCTTGGGATTGTTCGTCTCCAGCACAACTACTTCCTGGTTCTGCATGGCGGAAGCTGTTTTTGCGTTGTGCTTCATCAAATCATAGGCGGCTATCCTGCCAGTCATCTTTTGTGTTTTGGCGAAGGACGAAGTCGCTAACACTAGAATCGCAACCGCAGCTAGCCATGTCTTTTTCTGTCGTATCAAGAAAGTTCCTAGTCGATCAGTCGGTTGGTGATCGGCGCATACGCATCAATCCGGCGATCGCGCAGAAACGGCCAATTCCGGCGGATATCCTCCATCGCCTTCAGATCGACGTCGCCCATCAAAATTTCTTCACGATCATGCGACGCTTCCGCGAGCACACGGCCGAAAGGATCGCAGAAAAACGATCCGCCCCAAAACTCGAGTCCTTGGCCAGGTGCGGACTTGCCGCGCACGTTGCCAGTCTCGAAACCGACGCGATTCACGACGGCGACATAAACGCCATTGGCGATGGCGTGACCTCGCTGAATCGTTCGCCAGGCATCATGCTGGGCAACGCCAAACTCGGCTTTCTCCGCCGGATGCCAGCCGATTGCGGTTGGATAGAAGAGTACGCTCGCGCCCTGCAGGGCCGTCAGACGCGCGCCTTCCGGATACCACTGATCCCAGCACACCAGCGTCCCGAGTTTGCCGGCACTGGTGTCGAGAGCTCGGAAGCCAAGATCACCGGGCGTGAAGTAGAACTTCTCGTAGTAGAGCGGATCGTCCGGGATGTGCATCTTCCGGTAGAGACCGCGCAAGGATCCATCGCGCTCGAAGATTGCCGCTGTGTTGTGATAAACGCCCGGGGCGCGCCTTTCGAACAGAGATGCCACGAGAACGACGCCGTTGCTTCGGGCGGCGGCCGCTAACTTTTCGCTTCCCGGACCCGGAATCGGTTCCGCCAGGTCGAAAAGCGAGTGATCTTCACGCTGGCAGAAATACTGCGTCTGAAAAAGTTCCGGCAGGCAGACGACTTGCGCGCCGCGCCGGGCGGCGTCGGCGACATGGCCAAGGGCCTTTTCGAGATTCTGCTCCGGTTCCGGTCCGCACGACATCTGGACCAGTGCCACGCGAAATTTCTCTGGGGGCAACGCTCCGACCTCCGCGATCAATATAGCATCGCCGCATTGGCGGGCGGATCGAATGCCTGCTCAGTCGGCCTTTTCGGCAAACACGTTCTCTCCTGACTGACTAGTTCCTCCTGCTTTGGAACGCGCGTTCGGACTTTCGGATGAAAACATTTTCACAGTGTTTTGTGAGTCGATTTGGATGTACAATCCCTGCACTTTTGGCCTGTGCCCGCCGCTTTCGCCCTTTGCAGCCGCAACAACGAAACCCATACACCGGGAGCTTTGTCAGACTTAAGGAGAAACCATGATTCGAAGGCTCGCAATATCTCTGTTAACGATCGTTGCCCAGATAATGGTCGTGAATACTGTTTGTTCTGCCCAGTCCCAGCCTGCAACGCGCCATGTGCGTGAAGCGACGTTGAATGGAGCAGCCCCGGTGGTGGGCCGGCTTGCCCAAACCAAAGTTCTGCGGCTTGTCATCGCCCTGCCCCTCCGGAACCAGGAAGAGTTGAATCGTCTTCTCGATGACCTCTATGACCCTTCGAGTCCCTCCTATCGCAATTTCCTCACGGTCGAGGAATTCACGGATAAGTTCGGTCCCACACAGGAAGACTACGCAGCGCTCATCCGCTTCGCGCATGAAAACGGATTGAGAGTTACAGGCACCTCGCGGAATCGCGTCAACCTCAACGTCAGTGGAACCGTGGCCAATATCGAACGCGCCTTTCATGTGACCTTGGGCTTGTATCAGCACCCCACGGAATTGCGAACCTTCTTCGCGCCAGATCGCGAGCCGACGCCCGACCTCGCTATGCCTCTCTGGCACATCTCCGGGTTGGACAACTATTCGGTCCCGCGACCGGCGCTGGTGCGTCGCGAAGCCAGTGCGATTCCGGAAGCGACCACCGGCTCCGGCCCGAGCGCGTCGTTCCTGGGCAGTGACATGCGAGCCGCTTATTACGGCGGAAGTCTCACTGGAAGCGGCCAGTCGCTCGGGTTGTTGGAATTTGTCGGCACCGATCTGGCCGATCTGAATACTTATTACTCGACCGTGAAGCAGACCAACAGTGTCCCGATCACGCTCCTGTCCGTGGACGGGACGAGCAAGAGTTGCCTTGCATCCCAGAACTGTGACGACACCGAGCAAACCCTCGATATGACCCAGGCGCTCGGCATGGCGCCCGGATTGTCGAGTCTGGTGATGTATATCGGTTCGAGTGATCCGGCGATCTTCAACTCCATGGCGACGGCCAAGCCGCTCAACGCACAGTTGAGTTCGTCCTGGACGTGGAGTCCGGCGGATCCAAGCACCGACGACCCGTACTTCCTGGAATTCGCCGCACAAGGGCAGAATCTGTTTCAGGCTGCTGGTGACAGTGCACGATGGACTTCTTCCTCACAAATCTTTCCGGCAGATGACCCCAACGTCACATCAGTGGGAGGAACGGATTTGGTTACCTCCAGCGCTGCCGGACCGTGGAGTTCGGAAACCGCATGGGCAGACGGCGGCGGCGGCATCTCCCCCGATAAGTTTGCGATTCCATCGTGGCAGACTGCCGCGGCCAGCGGATGCGCCAGCTGCTCCAAGACACTTCGGAATGGGCCCGACGTTTCCGCCAACTCGAACTTCACCTTCTTCGTTTGCGCGGACCAGGCTGGCTGCACCGCGAATGTTTATGGCGGCACAAGTTTCGCTGCGCCCATGTGGGCAGGCTATCTGGCGCTGATCAACGAACAAGCGGTCAGCAATGGGAGTAAAACTCTCGGATTCATCAATCCGAGCCTTTACTCAATCGGGGCGGGCTCCAGCTATATCAATGATTTTCACGACATCACTGGCGGCAGCAACGGCTTCTCGGCTGCGACGGGATACGACTTGGCGACAGGGTGGGGAAGTCCAAACGGGAGCGGCCTGATCAACTCGCTGGGCGGAAACTCCGGACCGGGTTTCTCGCTTTCCGCTTCACCGGCGTCAGTGTCGATTGTCCAAGGCGGCTCGGGCAGCTCGACGATCACCAGCACAGTCACTGGTGGATTCAATTCATCCATCACGTTAACCGCGAGCGGTCAGCCCTCGGGTGTGACGGTAGGCTTTACCCCAGGCTCGATCACCGGTGCTGGCACCTCGACCATGAACATTAGCGTGGCGTCGAGCACGGTCGCCGGAACCTACACCATAACCGTGACCGGGACGTCCGGGAGCACGGTTGCGACAACCACAGTGTCGTTGACCGTGACGACCACGACTCCGAGCTTCAACATCAGTGCGGCGCCGAGCTCGATCACGGTGCACCGGGGTAGTAGCGGAAGCTTCACGGTTACAACGACGGTTTCCGGTGGATTCAACTCGCCGATTTCGCTGTCCACTACCGGCCAGGGAGTTCGGCAGACGGTGAAGTTCACTCCAAATCCGATCCCGGCGCCGGGCGCTGGCACCTCAACCCTGACGATCACTGTGGCAACAAACGCCACGATTGGCACAAAGAAGATCACCATCACCGGAAAATCGGGGAGCCTGACCAAGACGACGACGGTCACGCTGGTGATCGCCAAGTAGTCTCGCAGTTTCGAGGTAACACAGGCCTGGACTGAGAAGTCCGGGCTTGTTTCTGTTTGTGCGCCAACCATCAGCGCGCCGGATTGCGTGCTTCGGCGAAAGCTCGGGCCAGGCGCGGATTTCCTTTCACCAACTCCGCGAGCCGCTGAACTAGTTCGTCCGGCGGTACCGAGCGGAGAATGGCTTCCACGGCCCGCTCGGCATCAAGCGATTCCGTTCGAACCAACTCCAGCAGAAATTCCAATGCAGTCTCTTGCCTGGTGAGCGCAATCGCCGAGAGCAGCACCGACCGAAACCACGGGTCGGACGCTTTCTCAAGGCACGCCCGCAGTGCCTCAAATGCAGCAAGCGAACGTGTCCCAGCGATCGCGAGCGCCGCTTCCCCGGACGCATCGTCACCCGCGGCGAGGAAGCGGCTCACCCACGGGATGGCCCGTACACCTTCGATCCGCAGGATTCCGCTGTAACACGCGCCCAAGACCTCGGGTTCATCACTGCCGAGAGTGGCCCGCAAGCGTAGCAGAAGAGCTGATGAATGCGATCCGACCTGCTCGATGGCCCGGACAACCTCGGCACGAACCGCTTTATCTGTGTCGCCAAGAAGGTCTACGAGATGGGCCAGAAGATCGGCCTCAGTCAGGCTGCGGCATTGAACCAGAGCAAGGGCGCAGGTGGCGCGTAGAGTGCCAGCAGTGTCGGACCGGCCTCCCCAGACCGGTTCCATCTGGATGTGACCCATTCCGCGGAGGAACACGTCCGCATCCTGAAATTCGAGGGCGGCGAGCGCCCGGCTCAGTGCGTTCTTGGCCCAACATTGCGGGTCGGACTTCTCTGGGTTATCGAAGAAGCGATCGAAGGCCTTGAGTAAGTCTGGAATCAGATCTGCGAGTTGGAATTCGCGAGTAAGGTCAGCGGCTTTCCCGACGATGAAATTGTTGCGGTGGGCGAGAGCCTTGCGGAGGGGATCGAGCCGCGCGGTCTCCGGCGCCTCACGCAACGAGTCGAGCGCGGCGATTTGCTCCTCGAAGACTTTCTTGCTCGACATACAAAGTCCAATGTCTGAGGCGACCCAATAGCATAAGACAGTTCCAGCGAGTTTTCGTGCGTGGCGTCCTTTAACATCGTTCCTGTAGAGTATTGGGTCGGGGAAAATGCATTTCTGCTTGGAGGGTCTGTGGGCAAGGGCAATCATTCGAATTCGCAGGGGCAGCAGGGTGGTGGCGAGGGGCAAGATCGGCATCTGCACAATCCAATCGAGGACAAGCTGATTCCGCTGGAGCCGCTCGATCTGGGCAAAGTCCGATCGATCGACGGCCTGGTGCGGGCGATGGCCAAGACTGCCTTCACCGGTCGCCAACTTGGCGAGGCCGCCGACGTCCTCGAGGCCATGGCACGCGATGAAGATGCGTTTGTGGTGATGACCCTCGCCGGCGCGATGACCGTCGCCAAGCAGGGACTGATCATCACCGAATTGATCGATCGCGGAATCGTGAACGCGATCGTCTCGACCGGTGCGCTGATGGCGCATGGGCTGGTCGAGGCCACAGGACGAGCTCATTTCCGCGCGAATCCCGAAGTTTCCGACGAGGAGCTCTACGAGCAGGGATACAACCGCGTCTACGACACGCTCGAGCCCGAGCAGAACCTCGACGACGTCGAAGAAGTCATGTCGGCCATCCTTGAGGCCTGGGACCACAACGAGGTGATGTGCTCGTACAAGCTGAACCATGCCATCGGTGCGTATCTGGCGAAGCACGCGCAAGGCCAACGGGGAATTCTGAAATCTGCTTACGAGAAAGGCGTGCCGGTGTTCGTGCCGGCTTTCAGCGATTCCGAGCTGGGCCTCGACACCGCCTTGAACAATCGGCTGCGCGAATCGACTGGGCGGCACAAGATCCGCTTTGACCCGTTTGAAGATCTCGAGCACTTCGCCGCGACCTTGCTTCGACAGAAGAAGCTGGGGATCTTTACCATCGGAGGCGGCGTGCCCCGGAACTGGTCGCAGCAGTTTGGACCTTTCTGCGAGCTGCGGCACCGGCGGCTGGGCGAGAACGTACCACTGAAGCGCTACCACTATGGATTGCGAATCTGTCCGGAGCCGGTCTACTGGGGTGGGCTCTCCGGGAGTCCATATAGCGAGGCGATCTCGTGGGGCAAGTTTGTGCCTCCCTCGGAGGGAGGCCGGTTCGGCGAGGTTTTTGTCGACGCAACCGTGGGCCTGCCGATCATCGTTGCTGCGGTGATCGAACGGCTCGACAAAGCCAAGAAGAGTGGCGCACGCAAACCTTCCAAGGCTTCGGCACGCAAATAAACCTAAGACCGCTGGACCACAGAAGGCACGGGGCGCACAGAGAAACCTCTCTGGAACTCTGTGTCCCCAGTGGTGGAATTGTGACTTTAGCTGACGACTTCGGGCTCGGATGTCTCCATAGCGGCAAGGGTGTCGCTGTTGCGCATACGCCGATAAAGTGGAGCAAGGATGCTGTTATCAAGCACTTCCGACTCAGCTTGAAACCAATCCTGTAAGTCCTGGCCTTCGCCCTGGCCGCGGGTCTCGTACAGCTGCTGGGCACGGGAGCGCACTTTGCGCTCAACCATCTGCACCATCAGGGCTTGTTGCTTCTTTCGGCGTGTTTCGATGTCCACTTCTTGCTCCGTAATGAGGTATGAATCTGAATCGACCACCTCTATGATAACCTGTCCCTGTTAACGAAAGATTACATCGGTCAAACGCTGGGGGTTACCAAGGTACTATCAGATATGATGCTCCAACGTTGATGTAAGATTCATAGATTCAATCACTTGCCTTCACTGAGAGCGAAGGAACGTGGCAGGTCGAGATCGGAATTGTCAGAAGATTGTCAAAGTTGCTTTGGTCCAGAAAACCTGTAACCTGGCGCGAATCCCCGACTCAATATTTTGGGAGGAACGTCGATGGCCAGCGCAGCCCTGCTCCAACAAGCGCGGAACGAAGATTGGACAGACGAGCAAGTCGTAGCCCGTGTCTTAGCTGGAGAGACGGCCCTGTACGAGTTGCTGATGCGCCGCCACAACCAGCGGCTCTACCGGGTCGCCCGCGCGATTCTGCGAGACGACGCCGAGGCGGAGGACGTCATGCAGGATGCCTACGTCCGCGCCTACCAGAACCTCGCGAGCTTTGAGGGCCGAGCGAAGTTCGCCACCTGGCTGATGCGCATCGCAGTACACGAAGCTCTGGCCCGTGCCCGCAAGCGTTCACGACTGCAATCGTTCGACACTTCTGATTCATCCTACGGAGACCTCATGATCGCCGCCACTTCTTCGGAACGCAGCCCGGAGCATGAAACCTACAATCGGGAACTCGCCGCCGTCATCGAGAAGGCAGTCCTGTCGCTTCCGGAAGAATACCGCCTGGTGTTTATGCTTCGCGACGTGGAAGGGATGAGCACCGAAGAAACCGCGCAGTGCCTCACGTTAACCCCGGAAAATGTGAAAGTCCGCTTGCACCGGGCCCACGCCAAGCTGCGCGCGGAACTCTACGCTTCGGTTGGCGCGGCCGCGGCCCGCTGCTTCCAGTTTCACGCAACGCGGTGCGACCGGGTGGTGGAAGGCGTCTTCAGATCACTGAATTTCCCGGGCTAGCTCTTCGAAAGCGTTCAGGCCCACCATTCATCATTGTGGATATACTGAGCGGATGCTGCGCCCTCTTGCGTCGCTATTCTGCGCGTTGTTGCTCACGTCACCTGCCCTCTCGAAAACAAAAATAACGGAGTCGACCTTTAACTTCGAAGGCAAGGTCCGGACATACTACTGCTTCATCCCGGAACAAGACGGGCCGCTGCCGCTTGTGGTGTTGCTGCACGGGTCGGGAAGGAATGGCCTGGTCATGGCCGACGCTTGGAAAGGGCTCGCTGCCAAAGAGCACTTCATCATCGCTGCCCCGGACTCCTACGATCCATCCCGCTGGGATTCCGACGTAGATAGCCATGGCTTTCTAAAAGCAATGATCAGTCAAGTCAATGCAAGTCACGCCGTCGACGCCAACCGCATTTATCTATTCGGTCACTCCGGAGGAGCAGTCTTTGCTCTGGGGCTTGCTTTGCTGCAATCCGACCTGTACGCGGCAGTCGCCGTGCACGCCGGCGCTCTTCCTGCTGGGAACTCAGATCTTCTCGGAAGAGCTCCACGGCGTATACCGATCGCCATCTGGGTCGGCGACCGAGACCCGTTTTTTCCAATCGATCTGGTGAAACAGACTAAGACGGAATTCGAGTCGAGCGGCTTTCGGGTACAGCTCACTGTGCTACCCAACGAGACCCACAGCTATGAGGATGTTTCCGACAGCGTCAACCGCGATGCTTGGGCATTTTTTCAGAAGGCAGTATCCGAAATGCGAAAATAGATGGTGGAGTCTCTAGGCCGTCGCTTTGCACCTGCAGTTTCGAGCCCGTCGTGTCAGTCTCCTTTCATATGGCTACACGCCAGACGTCCGATCCGAACCGCCGAAACCGCCGTGATCCCAGTCACACTTGAAGTATCGCGGGCCCGCAGCCCCCCTGTTCTGATTTTGTAACGGACTCGGATCTTACTCCCCCGTTTCCTCCGCTGGAGTACAATCCGCCCAACTTCTAGGTAACAACTCGAATGTACAAAGGAGGGAAGCATGAAGGTTCGGTTTCTACTATTAGTCGTTATTATCTGCCGAGCTCTTATGTTCGGACAGAATCAGGTTACACCCATCCAACGGGCGCAGGTACACAGCCAACAGATACACGGGGCTATCACACCTGGGCAAATCCCATATTTACTGGCACACACACTAGGCGACGTGCATCTGGCCGACCGAGGCATAGTGGACGGGATTATGCCGCCTGACGCTGCCTCTGTTCTGGAAAATATGACCTGCGACAGCGGCAGCGATGTGGTTGTACTCGGGAAACTTGGTAAAGGCATCTCATCTCCGACCGTTGATCAAGGGTACATCTACACAGACTGGGACTTTACTGTCGAGCAGGTGTTTAAGAGTGGGTCTCAGGCTCCTGTACAACCTGGACAGACCATTGTCGTCACGCGCCCTGGGGGCGAACTGACGATAAATGGCAGGCACGTCTACGCCGTCGAAGACAACTTTCCAAGATTCCAGGGCGGAGAAGAGATCCTGGTATACCTCAGATCTTTGCCCGTAGGAAGCTATGCGCTCAATTCACCCAACGGCTTCTTCCTCCCCGGGGCCAAGGTGATTCCTATCGATAAGATACTCGCTTCTAAGTTCGCCAGTCTGCAACGGGACGCGTTCCTTCAGCTGGTTCAGAGCGCAGCATCGGCCTCTTGCCCAGTTCCTCCCGCTCCTGGAGGGCAACAATGAGAACAACCGCTCTCGTTGCAATTACAATCCTAAGCGTGTACGGCCTCGGAGTTGCACAGAGTTGTCCATCGCCGGTATATTCGCCATCTGGTTTCAAGATGTTGCCCGCGAATAGCTCTGTCAATGCAGTTATGGACGCCACAGGCAATGGCGTATCTACGGCGGGTATAAGTGTAACTCCTGCGGCAGGCAACCCACCTCAAAAGTTCACTCTTGGGAGCGGAAGCAACAGCAATGCAGGCAGCTACCTCAGTGGCATGCAGGGTTGGAATAGCTACAGCACAACTGATGGCAGCGGCGTGACCTTTGGGTCAGGATCAGGCAACATACCTTGGGTGGTTAGTACAACGTGGCCCACAGCAACAGTGACGTACAACGATACATCTGGACATTCACACACTGTAACTATTAACAACTCCACACTTTCAGCGAGTACGGTCGCAACGACCGCCTCACTGACGGACTACAACTCCAGCGGAACTGCTCTTTCCACAGCAGCTGCGTACTTGACGCTCATAAACACCAACGGCAGTTATACGGCAAATGGCGTGACTTATCCATTGTGGGACCCAACAAATTCGAGCTTCTCTACCGCTCTAAAAGGGAACGGCGGCCACGAGGCAGGACACGGATTAGACCTCGGCGATCGAAGTGACTCTGGGGACATAATGTCGCAGTGGGGCTGGACTACTGGGACGAGCAATCCTGCACGTGCATAACTAGCTGTGTGCCGCCCGAAAACGGCTGTGGTCTATACCAGGACTGGGTTCCGTACCCCACTTGTCAATGCGAGTACATGGGTACCCCAATCATCGTTGACACCGCCGGCAAAGGTTTTCACCTTACCTCCGCTACGAATGGAGTGCGGTTCGATATTCGCGGCAACGGACACCCGGTCCAACTCGCTTGGACAGCCGCCGATTCGGGCAACGCATTCCTCGCGCTGGACCGCAACGGCAACGGCATTATCGATAGCGGGAAGGAGTTATTCGGGAGCGTCACCGAGCAGCCACCCTCAGAAGATCCAAATGGCTATCTCGCCTTGGCAGAGTTTGACAAGCCAGAGAACGGAGGGAACGGAGACGGCATCATCGACTACCACGACGCCATTTTCCCCAAGCTCCTGCTTTGGATCGACGCCAACCACGATGGTGTCTCGCAGCCCAACGAGTTGCACCACTTGCCTGAACTGGGCGTGTACTCCATCAGCCTGAAGTACAACGATGAGCCTTACCTTGATCAGTACGGAAACTGGTTTCACTACCGTGGTGCGCTGAATCCCAGTTCATTGGACGGGCGATCAAAGGATGGCCGGTGGACATATGATGTGTTTTTCTTGATAGCACCCGGCGGAGCAAATGCAAAACCGTCCCTCGGCGGGCTAGATCGGGCCATCTGGAGGGTAGATCACTCCTTAAACTAAACAACAGTCAGCTAGGAATCCCGCACGTTTCGCGTGCGGGATTCGTTATTTGCATCCAAGGGCTGGCTTTAGACCTTAGTCGAAGATCAGCACGGCAGACGCGATCACCGTTGTCCACAGGCCGCGCTTGTCACCGACCGCCGACTGCGTGACATTGGCCGTGCGCACGATCTTGTTCGACAGGCGGTAGATCTGCTTCTTCTCGTCCCAGGAGCGGTCGGGATCAAACTCGACATTCAGCGTGGTGGCCAGCATTTCGGCGGCGAGCTCTTCGGCGTACTCTCCGGCCGCATCTTCGGTCTCGCCGAAGGAGTGGTGCTCGCTGAGGTATCCATAGGTATTCCGGTCGGCAGGAATGGCCACTCCGATCGATGACGCCAGGAGCCGGTGGGGCTCGCGCGTGGAATTCTCGGCCACGACGGCAAAAACGACTTCTCCCGGATGCAGATACTTCACGCCCTCTTTCCGGGCCAGCAGCTTGCAGTTCGGCGGAAATATCGAGGAAACACGTACCAGATTCTGGGCAGCAATTCCAGCGTCGCGCAACGCCAGCTCAAACGACGTCAACCGCTCGCGGTGTTTCCCTACGCCCTTGGTAAAGAAAATCCGCTTCGGAACCATGTCTTTGCCCAATTCACCCATCCTCCGCAAAGAAAAATTTTGATTGTAAGAATGCACAATCTAACACATTGCTTTGTAAAGGAAATATGAATTTACGGGCGGGGCATAAAAAAATTCGACCTCAGACCTTGGACCTCAGCCTTCGGGAAAACATCGGAGGGCTGAGGCCCGCGGTCTGAGGTCCGCAGTCTGGCGTCGAGTTATTCGGCTTTGACTGAGGCGACCGTAATCGTGTTGTCCTTCTCGGTGCCCGTGACGGTGACCTTGGCTCCCGCTTGCTTGTCGAGAGTAGCGAGTGCGGCCTTGTCCGAAGTCTCAAGCGTATAGACTTTGTCGCCGACGACGAGGGCATACTTGGAGCCCTTGGAAACGCAGCCGCGCGTGCATTCTGCAGCCGGACCCATATGCTTGGCGCCGCACATCGCGTCGCTCACGGTTCCGGTGTAGCTCTTTCCCGCGGCGAAGGCAGACGAGATGGTCAGGCCCGCGATCATCAGCGGAGCGAGAAGCAGAAGACCAACTTTCCGAAATCCAAGATTCATTACTTTCTCCTTTTGGGTGAGGTAGGGGGACTCAGAGATCACCGGTCGACGAGCCCCACTCACAAAGGATGCAATAGCACGCCGGAAGTTACAAGCTGTGAATCGAAAAGGAGAAGGCGGAGACGCGGCTGCAGCACGTCTCCGCCTGTGCCCGGATCGCAACAGGGGGGAGGGCCCGGGCGAACCGTCAAGAAATGATTTAGGAAGGCGCTAACCCACAATCCCTAGAAAGTGCCGTAAGACTACCTCAGACGGCTGTGAAATGGGAATAAGGAATTGAAGCTGTTACGAAAAACGAACAAGCCAGGAAGCTCGCCCAATCGGGCATTCACCCTACTTTGGCGCTTTGACGGAATAAATAAGATCGACGTCGACGGTCTTTTCGCGGACGTTGGCGGTCACGTGAGACGCAACCTCCCAGTCGAACGCAGAAGGCAGCAGCTTCTGGGCAGCAGGCAGGTATTCGCTCAGGTAGGTGGCGTCGTAGACCTCACCCTGGCGAATTTTCCACGCGTTGCGAAGTTTCGCCGTCAGACTGTTGTCGAGGCCGCGGAATTCCAACTCGCCCATGTGATAAACGAAGCCTTCCGTTACGTCGAGGTGGATCACGACCGAACTGGCCGCGTCATCGAAATCCGCGTCTGCCTTGACGGTGGCGCTAACGTATCCGCGAGAGCCGTAGAGTTTCTGAATGTCCTTCAGATTATCCGCTAGCCGCACCGTGTTGGCGGGTTCTCCCGCCAGCGCGTGCACCATCTTTTCCAGAGTTTCCGTGGGGAACTCGTGATTGCCCGCCCACATCAGATTTTTCAGCTTGTACTGCAGGCCGGGCGTCACAGCGAACGTGACATCGACGACTGTCTGGTCTTTGGGGCCGTCTTCCGATTCGGCGGCCGGCTGCTTTACGACTTTTGGCTGAGGGTCGCCGAACTGCGCCTTCAGGAACCCGCGCGCCTGAAACACCGGCAGAAGCTGCCGTCGAACCAGCGCTTGCAGACCAGTGCGCGAGTACTGTCGGTCCGGCAGTTTTCTTGCGGCTTCCTCTAGCGGGGGTAGCTGCGCGTCCCCCACCCCCGTGAACTCGATATTGCGAACGCGTATGACGACGTTGGAGACCTGGTAGACGATCGCCTCAGGCATTCCTTCTTCGCCCGCGCGCTTGTATTCAACCTGTCCGGGGATAGCGTTTTCCACCAGCATGGCTTGCAAGACGTCAGAGATTTCATCGGCCAGGCGTCCCGAGAGCGGCACCGATCCATTGAACAACGGCACGGTTTGCTTGATGCGGTTCAGCAGATCAAGATCGGAAAACCATACGAAGTCTTCGAACCGGACCGGGGCAAACTTCTCGGCATCGGTGACATGCAGTTCGAGTTTTGTCCCGGCACCGGAGAAAGAAAATGTGTAGCCGATGTCGCTGAAAACGCCCATGTCGCCCAGACGCTGCGCAGCCTTCTTGAAATCTTCTTCGACCACAGTGCTGCCGATTTGCAGGCCGGTTGCGGCGGCAATCGTGTCCGAGGGATAGCGCTTGCTTCCTGTCACTGAAATGGAGATCAATTTGCGCACTTCAGCCGAGGTCTGATCAAGCTTTTGCGCAGGGGCAGCCTGAACAACCATGGCGCATGGCAGGCTCATGGCAAGGAGCAGGCAGAACAATAGGCTGGAAGTCGCCTTCATCATCGAACGGGCGTCTGTACCAATTCTTGCGTGGATTTGTGCTTTACGGCAATGTCGATGAAGGCGAGTGCAGCCCGGCTCAAGGCCTTGTCTTTGCGGAACACCAGGGCCAGGTCGCGACGCACTGTCGCGTCGGCGATTGGGATGGCAGAAAGCGCCCTAGCGCGGACGTCTTCCTCGACGTTCGAGCGCGATATGAACCCGATCCCGACATCGGCGGCGACAAACCGCTTGAGCAGTTCGCTGGAGTCGAGTTCCATGGTGAAGTTGGGCTTCAGGCGGCGCTCGTGGAAAAGCTGCT